>Ga0307514_10000799_pt1 | contig 51809 bp, 49 predicted proteins | sample 16_EM_MG_FD_203088 | JGI IMG/M metagenome (GOLD analysis project Ga0307514, IMG submission 203088) | Populus trichocarpa ectomycorrhiza microbial communities from riparian zone in the Pacific Northwest, United States - 16_EM | ecosystem: Host-associated > Plants > Roots > Unclassified | place... | reverse complement strand
TAGTAGTCAACCCCCAGTAGTGACTAGGTCAGGGAGAGTGGTTAAGACAGGTCATTTGGGTCAATAAATACCGCCCGCGGGTGGTCGGTTTCCCAGTCATGGGCGGTCACCCGGTAAAATACGTTATGGATGAAGTAGAATCTCTGCTGGAGGTTCACAAGGCCTTTAAACAACATTCCAATGACGTTACGGAGCGATGCGCAAATTCAGCACAGATATAAGCAAGCAAGGCTCTTCGGTGATAACAAAACAAATGGGTACGGTAGTTGTGCGTTCTACTGCAATACTACTGTATGGATCGCGTGAACTATGTTATACTGCAAGAAAAACTAAGTATTTGGACACGACTGGCAGATGGTTCAAAGCCTAAATTTGCTAACTACTCGCGATCAACACAGCATAGATCCAGATTCACAAGAAGTGCCACCAAGAGAGATAAACGCCCTATTTGGGCAATAAATATAGCCAGTTGAATTATTGCACACCCTTAACCATTGGCAAGTTCTGCGGCTCCGTTTCAGAACACTCCTCATGCTGTGCTGCACTCTGACCGCGCTAACGAGCCTGTTTAGTGATCTAAGAGTGCAATAATTCATCATAGCGGTCTGCAGATACTGCATCAACATGACAACATCCGCAACCCCAGTGTTCCTATGGATATATCCTTCTTCGTAACCACCATCTCCGACCCAATCCTGTTTCTGGAAAACGCAGAACCACTGCCTCCTACCCAGATCTCTTGGTATTCCCACAGCCATAAATTGTTCCAGTGCCCACCGGTCAAGATCTGCTGCTGTATCTGGGCTGTGAAGTGAGTGGCGATTGCATGTGAGTTGATTGAGCTCGTTGGAAGTAAGGAGAAGCACAACATTATCCCGAAGGATATCTGCTGGAAGAAAGTAAAAACTGGGATGCGGTAATTAGAATGGAGACGCGGATAGAAAGGATAGGGTAGAAGGTATACTCAATGAGGGGGTGGAAAAGGCATTGCTGAGCAGCACTACTGGACGTGATGTACGTTGATTTTGGACTCAATCAAGGCAAGCTGGAACTGTACGTGGACTTATAGGTGCAGCTGCCAAATCGGTGAAGAGTATATAAACTTTCGAAGTAAGAAACGATTGACTTATGGTCGATACGATGACTAAAAACACTAACAACCAGTAATAATCTACATCGTAGATGCTTGGAATACCATATCGTGACACCCGTACTTCCAATTAGTCCAACAGTCGAATTTATTTGAACGTGAAATGTTTGTGAATTACCTGCGTGACAATATGTAGACGGCGAACTGTTGAGAAGCCTGGGTAGCCCCCATCCATACTGTATAGAAGGGTTTCTTTCGCTGGTTAAAATGACCCTTTTCCATCTTTGTACGCAGCGTCCTGTAAAGCAATAGGGTTCTCAGGCATCCAAAGATTGAAAAGAGTGTGTACCCCCAATCAAAAACCATATAACTTGCAACAAATTGCCGCATCCTCTTGTCTCGCACCCAGACCTCCTTCTATTACGTAGTATTGAGCCTCGTACCTCGGCGTTAAAAATAACTTACGCTTCAGTCGCAATCTTCAGCATAACGGAGCAAATTAGGACTAGGGGTTCCGTTAACCGGGTAGTTAACGTCTGGGTGCGAAACAACGCATCCTCTCCTCTTTCCTTCTGCTGAGCGGTGCGTATGGCGGTTATCTTAGGGCAGGTTGTTAGGGCTAGCAGGAGTGTCTTTCAGCACTTTCTGGCGGGGTTCAACCTGTACCTTTACAATTCACACAATTTTCATTTACTCTTCGCTGCGCGTATTTGCACACGCGAGATTACGCCCAACACTTTCCACTTTGTCGGATTCTGAAATAAGTGCTTAATGATTTGTTTGGTGATACCTTATTCAAATCACGATTCTCTTTCTAGATCCCTTTTGCTCACACACAACTTCCTCTACAGCAATACCTCTGAAGCTAAATATCTGCTCAGTGTTCGCAGCTGCTAGTATTCCAGCCCTGTATCACTTGAAGATTCACTATGCGTTGGTCCAGGCATGGCTTGCGAATGGATTCCACTTTGAGCGAACAAAGTTTCACCCGACAAGAGATGAACACAGCATGCCAAAGGGGATACTAAGAACCGTCGCGTATGTCTTCCTAAAATGGTAATTTATGTGGATACTAATGGCGGGCGCGCAGAAAGATAGCCAATGTCCAAACTCATTACCCAGTGTTCCTAAGCGGCCTGGCCGCTAGGCTTTTTAGATATCTGCAGGTCGTCCTGGCCCGGCCTGTATTTTAGAGGACGCCGGTAGTGTAGGCCTGCCAGGCCTGTGATCTAAAAGCCGCATCGGCCTGCAGATATTTGATGGCCGGCCTGCTTATATTTAAAGCCTGCATATCTCTTCGAGTCCAACAGAAGCCTAGGCCGGCCTGCATAAGCCTGGCATAAGCCTAGGCCAGCCTGCATATATCTTTGAGACCTGCGGAAGCCTGCATATATACCTTCGAGGCCTGCATATGACTTGGCGCCGTGCAGGCTATCTGGCGTACTGCACTAGCGAAGATCGGGCCCAGCTGCATGCAGGCTGGCCGGGCCCGCCGCTTAGGAACACTGCGCAGCCCCAAATTACTGAAGATGGAACATTTAAGTATTTAATTTTAATCGAAGCGAATGATTTCGTGTACAACAATCTGACGAACAGGATGGGCTTCACCATAAGACGCAGTTACTTATTTCAGCGGAACATTTAAGCGGTTCAGAGTTATAACACTAGCTCTAGCCATTGTCCGGACCGCCGCCGAAGTCTCCAGTAATTCTCCTCTTTTGAAACTTGCAGAGGGTTCCATACTTCAGGTGTCTTTTTTTCAGCAATATCCGGGTTATCTAGTCCTTCTAGTATATATTTTCTTTCGTCACGAATAACAGCTACAATATACGTTGAGACCAATCAAAGGCGAGGAGAGAAGAAAGATAAAGATGACTGAACTGTCTATCGTACAAAGAGAGAATAAGATAGACATAAATGAGAAAAGAAACCATACAGCGAAGCACCACTCAAGCCCGAGGCTCACAGAGAAATAGCCACCGTATCAAGCCCGAGGCTCACGAGGAAATAGGCACCGTACCAAGCCTGCGATAGCCGGGGAGCCAAGTGCCGTACCAACCCCGAGGCTAAAGTTAGTGCCCGCCTTAGTCTCGCTTGCCTGCGGGCTAGTGCTAATGCCCACCTTAGTTCCGATAGCTTACGGGCTAAGGCTAGTGCCTGCCTGAGTTCTGATGACCTTCGGGCTGAATCCCCTAGTCAACAATCCCGTCAGCGGTAGACAGATAAAAAGATCCACGCAGACCTCTATATTACATGGGTCCAATAGGAAATATCCAGCGGAGTGCAACTGTAAATGCTGTTGAAGCGGGATTTAGCCCCAAGGCAGTCGATAATTAGACTAAAGGTTCATAGGCTTTAGGCTCGTTATCCTTGGGTGCGGTACTCGGCTCTCAAATAACCTCGGGCCTGGGGATATATACTCGGCCCCCCGATAGCCTCGGCCTCGGTAACTTTGGGCCTGGGTAGTACTTAGCTTTAGGTATAGTATCTTCCTTATATACATATGTCTACCTCATTCCCTCTTTGTACGATAGACAATTCAACATCTTAGTTGATTGTTCTCAACAGGCTATGAGTCTGGCGCTTTGAGTTCTAGTGGAATCGATATCTATTGGTGACTCACATTTAGCCTAAAAGGCCATCGAAGCTGCTAGAATATACTAAAGAGTGATTGTTAACTGCCTGAAAGCCATTGCTCATGTACTAAGTCATTTGCGTAGACTCATTCAAGAATTTTCGCTCGCCATCGGCACCGGCACTTTCCACTTTCACGGAACATCGTGTATATAAAGGCGTAGATTTTCCCTTAGATAGGTTTTGTACGATAGACAATTCTTGTACATAATTGCTCTTAACACATCGGTCTCCATCTAATATATCGACATCTACCGCCTACAAGATAGACAGCGAACCGATCGACAGAATCGCCTCGGAAGTCTCGAGTACCGAACTTGAGCACCGTGCAGACTATTGTGTCGACTATCTCCTTCGTATTGATTCTGTGTCAACTTTGTGTCGATTATTCGTTTCCTCTATTGAAACGGAGCGTACAGTATGTTATCATGTAGCTTTGGGTTAGGGTTGAGCGCTGTGCCGTTAGCGTGTAGATTCGTTACTGACTACATGTCTCCTTGTTGACTAGGGATTTGGCCCGGTGGCTTCCTTAGTCTTCGATGCCGGTGGACTCGGGCATGAGGCCGGTGGCTGGCCGCCCCCATCGGCCTCGCCTGCCCCCACCAGCCTCGCCTGCCCCCATGCTGAGGAGGCGGGCTCGGCACTGGTACTCGGCTTTGGGCTCCGGCCTTGGCAGTCGGCATGGAGTTTTCCTTCTCTCTCTTTCGTATATAAGTTTATAGTTTCCCTCTCTTTGGATTGATAGACAATTGAGCTTCTTCGTTCTTTCTCTTTTACTCTCAACACTCCTTAGACTTAGACTTCGATAGTTCAGTTCGGTCAAGAGAGAGGTTCAGTACAACAGGTTTGGGACAACATCCTCGCATCGACTGTCGATTGCTCGTTTTATCGTCGCCTTCTCGTCCCATATCAGCTACCCCGTTTTATCTCTCGTCTGCAGCAACCTGAGCTGCAATAGCGTTATTGGAATTGTCTCGGTTTTGCAGCAAGCGAAGCTGTAATGGAGGGCTTGGATTATTCGGAAATCGCAAGCTTGAAGACGAAAACGAAGTACAACGGGCGAAACTACACCACATGGGCCCCCGAAGCCGAAACCTTACTGCGGCAGCTTGGTCTCTGGCAATATATCACAGGCATATTTTGCGTCCGCCGGCCTCCAGCTGCACCAGGAGCCTCTACCGCACCGGATCCTTTAGACCCCAATTACGACTTTAAGCCACAATCTTCGACAGATCAGGCATATTTATACCAGTTCAACTGCTTCCTTACCGAATGGGGGAAATACCAGGTCAAACTCGAGGTTACCTGGGGATGGATTTACTCGACTCTGGAGCCATCGATTCAGTCCCGATACAGGGAGGATACACTTGCCAATCCTAAGAAGCTGTGGGAATCGATCAAGGCCGACTTCGAGAAAATGATCAAACTCAATACGTACAACGAAATGGAGAAGTTTACATTGTGCAAGCTTGAGTCATACCCGTCGGTCACAGAGTGGACCTCGGCGCAAGATGCGATCATTCGAAACCTGGCCATCTGTGATGTCAAGGTCAATGAACATCTACGAAAATTCTATACTTTATCGAACCTCCCGAAATCGATCGAATGGAGGACCTTCACGACCGCCTTGGAGCTCAACGACAAAACCGATACTGCTGCAAACATCACCATGCATTTGCAATCATTCGAAGTCTCCCTCCGCCGAGATAAAGGCATCGCTCCCGACGCGCCCTTATTCAGTTCAAAGAGAGCCCGGGGAAAGAACAATTCGAAAAGATCCTCGGTATCGACATACACGAACTCGTCTGGTCAGCAGGTCAAGCACACCTGCTCCAGCTGTGGAGAGAAGGGCCATAAGAAAGTGAAATGCCCAAACAAGGATAAATGGGCCTCGTAAGCGGAGAAGAAGTCCAAGAAGGACGTGGCGAACCTAGTTTCCACATCGGTCTCGGCAACCAATTATGTGACGTTTATATTCTAAGGGGGTGTTGACGAAGTAGGGCTTTTGCCCACGATCGTCGAAGGGCATTATGTATTTGACTCCAGATTTGGCTGGAGTCAATAGTTTCTCCATTTCTCTCACCATCTTTTTATACACGATATGCTACAAAAGAGTTTCCATACGCAAGTACGTACCTACACCATACCGTCCAACCAACTTAGAGACATTTGAGTAGGTTGGAGGAAGCATTGGTTGAAAGCGTTATTGTGGGCATTTTACGGACGATAGGACAGCCCGTCACAGTATGAAAGGGAAAACAGTGTATGAGATGTTTTTTATGTTTGTTTTAATCTATTGTGTTCACTCTATCTAGAGTATGCCGTGTATGAGATGCTGTTTAGTCCATCGCAGTTATAAGCATTGTTTATTGTCATCTATGTTATAAAGTACTCCTTGAACTACAGTACGATTGAATAAGGATATAAACCGTCCGGTCAAGTTCAAGTCAATATTTTCTGTGAAATATTCGTTTCTTTTCATTTGCTCATCAGCTGAAGTATCCCTCTTCCAGCAACATAGTTAGGAATTTCTAGACCTAGACGATATGGACTAGTCTTGATGAAGTCCGTCATAGCCTCTACTACTAGATAGTGGTATTTCAACGTCCAACGCTGGCATCTTATGATAATATTCTAACTGCAAATTATAAAACTACCAATAATCAAGTAGTATCCGTGTCCAATTTGACCAGGATTGGAGTGAGTGAGATTTACTATTACGATATAAGGAGAAGCGCGTGTATAAACTATGGTACAGAGAGTAGAGAACGACAAAGACTCGAAATATATAAAAGAGAGTTGTGTGCCTTGTGCCCTACCGTCAGGCCGGTTTGCTGGCACCTCGTGTCAGGTCTATATATGCAATGTTACTAACCACGCCTTCTACGACTGAAGTTCGTATGCCGTGTATGTAAATTGCGTTTGCTATTTTATTGTCGTACCTGATATATGTGGAATACGCCGTAGTATACTTTCCGATTCGTAAGTTCAGCACGAAATATGAGCATTCGTCAGTGCCAGTCAGGGGAAATATGTTTGCGAGGTGTTTGGCCCGGTGGCTTCCTTGGCTGCCGAGGCTGGTAGGCTGGAGCCGGCAGCTCTCGGCCATGAGGCCGGAGGTTTACGGCCCCCATCAGCTGAAGGCTTGCGCGCATGTAGCCGGTGGCTTACCGCCCCCATCGGCCGCCACCAGCCCCCATGCCGAGGAGGAGGCCTAGCCTCGGGAGTGATGTTCGGCATCAGGCTCCGGTTGTGATACTCGGCTTCGCCGAGTATGGTGTTTTCTTTCCGTATATGCCTGCCGTTTTCTCTTTTTGTATTGGTAGACAGTTCAGCCTGTTTCTTTGTGCCGGATTGATCTCAACAAAATAAGAATTCTTCGTAATCACAATCAAGAGGCCAATGATGTGTAGCAAATACCTTCTGTATCATAATTTGCAAAATTTGATATAAATACAAAGTACACATTGCAGCGTCTGGTAGCATTGCCAGGTGGAAAGCTGCGGCCTAATCTACCCCGTTTGAAACTAAAATTTGTTAGATGTTAATGAGAACAATAACTTTGTATAAGAGGTTGAATTGTCTACCGTACAGAGGTGATTGCCCTCAAAGAGCAAAAGCTATCTAAGGGGAAAATTATGCCTTATATATACCATGTGGACAGTGTTGCATATATGGTCCAATCTCCCTGGCGTACGGCTTATGGGCTTCAGCTGGGCTGATGCATAATCTCCTTAAGATGATGGTTGTTGCAGACTCAACTGGAGATGCCAGCTGAGTGCGCATGCATGCGTACAGGGCATACTCTGAATGCCGTATATAAGATCACGAATGTACCTGTACTTGAGAACTCAAGGCTTCTAGCAATCAGTATTTCAACAGACAGTGGCGGATCTGCTGCAGAGTGAGAATTCGTGAATGATGACGCAGCATCAGAAATCACTCCTGTATCTTCGACAATATTTGTTATGATATGGAAGTTGGGGAGAACCGTGTGCGTGTATTCATGGTACAGAGAAGAGAGAAGGAGAAAGACTCGAGATATATACAGGAGGCATCAGCCCCTGCAGCCGTGACCATGTATCAGACCTGTAACATCATGTACATCTGTAACACTTCCCCCTCTTGCTGCGCTCCATAAAAATCAAACAAAAGCAGCAAGAACTTCAGAACTAAGAAAGCCAAACAACAAAGCCACGGACGAAGGACCCATCTGGCTGGCTGATAGCCGTGATGCAGGAAACTCCCCGGAAACCTACACCATCCCCGGAAACACAAAGATCAAACTGCCGCTCCTGGCGGGAACTCAACAAATGACACAACAAACGAGATGACAGACGAGACAACAAATGTCACTGAAACAGACAACTAACGATACTGAAACACTGACACTTCCCCCGGACTCCGTGAACCCACTGTCAAGCCGGCAACAGTAATACAAGACACATACAAACAACTACAGACAAAACCGACAACAGACAACAGACAAAACAGACAATGGTATAAACTCGGATTCTAAAATAGATCTCGTTCTCCGGGTGGGATTCCCGCTGATGCCAATGCGATAGAGGCTGCTGCGAGTCTTGCATGCTTAGTGTATCTGAATTCTGTCTTCTTTTCCGGGTGAAGGTCCCAGCAGTTGTCTTGCTTGTGGCCTTCTCTTTCGCAGTAGTTGCAGATAGGACGAGGTTTGTCGACTTGGGATTGCTGAGACTGAGACCGCTGGGACCAAGATCGCTTTCGATTGGAATAGAGTGCCGATCCAGTACTTGAACTCCCAATTTCCACAGGCTCCGTCACTCCGAGCCTGACTCCCTTTTGCCGTCGATCTTCGTCCAAGAGTTGACCAATTAGATGCTCCACATCAATATAGTTCTGGTTGTCATTGTCACTCTGCCGAATGGATTGCGTAGTTGCGATAACGAAGCTGTCGTAGGAATCTCCAAGACCGAAAAGTAAGACTTGGTGCTCAGTTTCATTGTCAATGATTGCTCCAGCACTTCGCAGCTGTTGGCAGAGAGATCGATGGGCATTAATGTAAAGTGACATCGCGTTTTCTTCATCAGATTTGGCATAGTCAGCAAGCCGCAATTCATAGAACTTTTTCCGAATAAAGAAGCGAGAGGAATATCCCTTTTGTTCATAAAGCTTCTGTAGCTTCTTCCCAAGATCCGCTGGATTTCGAGTCCCTTTCACATGTTGCTCTACTCCTTCAGCCAAACAAAGCATTATATTGGCTGTGGCTTTTCGTGCATCTGAATCCCACTGTCGAACGTCTTGTGCTGGTCTTTCAGGTCGTAGACGTTCTTCGCAGACAATCGGCCAGAGGTCATCCTTGATAAGGGCCATCTCCATCTTTGTTGCCTAGGTTGAGTAGTTGGTACTGGTAAGCTTCGGAACGAGATGGTGGAGAGATGATGACATCGAGTTGATAGTGAGGTTTCGGTAGAGATAGAGATTTAGAGAGTAGCGGCCACCGGGCTCATAACTTGTTACGATATGGGTGTTGGGGAGAACCGTGTGCGTGTATTCTATGGTACAGAGAAGAGATAAGGAGAAAGACTCGAGATATATACAGGAGGCATCAGCCCCTGCAACCGTGACCGTGTATCAGACCTGTAGCATCATGTACATCTGTAACAATATTAACAACCACTCTGCAGTCCTTTCTAGGCCTTTTAGTAACTTGTAGGCCATTCCAGCAGCTTGTAGGTCTTTCGGGCTAAATCCTGAGTTAACAGATGTTAACAGATCATGTTACATTGTATGATGATTGATTGTATCTGTACAGAGTCTGCTGGCCCATATATATAGTGGTTCCGAGTACCAGCAATTCTTCTACCTTTGTCCTACTCAGCCTCCAATCCCGAATCTGTAACACCGAGGCTTCGGCCGAGTTCCATAAGCCCGTATTCTACCATCAGCCGTATTCTCTAATAAACTCGTATCAGTCTCACGGAGGTTGAGGCTGATGTTCTAAGTATACATGCAGCAGATCATGTTGACTCTTTAATCTGAGCGAACCCCAAATGTAACTGCATTTTATCGTTGAACACAATTAGTCTAGATTTGAATCAACTTCGTTCAGTTGCTCGCATATCATCGACAAAGGTACTCCGAGTTCGATTTGCGGTATGATTGCCGAAACGGTGGGTTGATGACTCGGAACATATGGAACAGTGTATCTAGGTGCTTGTTTCTCGAGTTCACAATTTGACATCCTGAACCTACTTCTTCGTCAGCGTGACTTAACACAACTCAATCGTGCGTTGCGAAATAACTCGCCACAAGCCCAAATCAGCCGTCATTCAATCCAAGAAGGACGCAACTTCACAAACAGCGGGACCTGTGGAAAACAGTCGGGCGGGAAACCGGCTGTAAAGCGGGAAGGTACAGGCACGTGCAAATAATCGGAGCCGTTTTCCCTAGAAATGTGTAATCAAGTGGTGGTGGACTTCCTAACAGCGACAGAGGTTGGGAAGTTCTCACGCCGCTGAGCAGAGTAGTGTATGTAGCAATCTTTCGTTTCGTTTCGTTTCCTTCTGTTTCAGGTGCGATCATTCGTTTGCCTTTGTTTCATTGTCTAAGGGGAAGTGGGTAATAGGAGAAGAGAAGGAAAGAAGGGTAGAGGGAGGGTGCACCCCCCCTAGCCGGCGCTCTGGAGGGGGAGGGGAATTAGTTACTGCCATTCTCAAGTTAGAGTGAATGCAGAAAGATTAAACCAAAACAAACAAAGAAGGACGCAACACATATGCCATTTGTGGTATATGAAGTTGTCTGCTCATAGGGATGTTAGTATTCATATTCCTGCTGGGGCTTGTGCTGTCTGTGAAGCATATTAAGTTGACGACGGCTTATACGGAGCGTACGAGTAACTTTGGGCGAAGACTGTCGTGTAAGAAGGTAAGGTTAGTCTATGTAACATCATTCAGCACGAAAGTTAGAGCTGGGGTGTAAATGCCTGGAGATTGTTTCAAGTGTAAGTTGTATACGCATCGTGGAACTTGATAATAACAGTGCAACCGCACGTATGGTTCGATACTGCAGTATATGCTTGAGCCGCAAGGTAGGTCAAAACGAGTCAGTTGAGAGGTGGTCGAGAAGACGGTAATAGTGTGTAGTTGTTTGAGACATATCGGTACACACAATTAATTTGCGGCTCTGTGCTGGACACCGGAACAGCGTCTGTCCAATAGTGGTTGCTGGGCCACCACAATACACTTGCACACCTCACGCTGGATCTATGAACTATTGCCAACACAGCCATCAGTCAGTCCCCCATCCCAAGCTCAGAACGATCAACCAAATCATCCATTTACCTTAGGGCTTAACTTTAACAGCAAGACGTTTAGACACAACCTCCAATGAAAACACTTCGAATTTCGAAACCAAAATGATCCGTGACACATCTCCAGGATCCTTCAGTATACGTTTCAGACCTCGTTCTTAAGGCAACCGTATTGTCCAGGTGTCATCCATTTACTATTTCCTTTGGCACTTTTACAAATCTTCGATTCTAAAGCTAACTAATATGTTTAGGATTGATGATCGAAACTATGCAAGCACGTCCTACAGAATAACGATACATAATCCCTTTTCAGTCAACAGGAAACTCCTCGATGAGACTATTGTGTTTGTGCTACTTATCTCCACTGTCTATATTCAGGTCCGAAGACATAGAGCTACTTGGACAATAACCAACGTTCGCTCCAGCTTGTTGCATCGATTACTCTCATCTGAATACGCTGACTTGGCTAACTACATGTCAGGATCCGAAATATATCTCACACGCGACATTATATCTGTTACGAAAGTAATTTGCACAGCTTCATGCACCCAAATCCATAGTATCGGTTCAGTGCTTCTACCGTCTGTTGGGACGAATATCCAGGCCGTTTCGAGCAATACTCAAACTACCTGATGAGCCTCCATCATCACTATACTGACAGGTACAGAACGCTTCTCGATTTTAGACAATCATTTATCCGTTGTTAGACTGTTTATAGGGATTATATCAATGGGTTTATTTACACTCTGTAAGCCAGCGGAGCAATATTAGTTTCTCCTGTGTCATTTTTTGTCGACAACAAAGAGTTATTCAAACATCTTATCAGCGTTTAATTAATCACTGGAGTTAGTCTGGTTGATATTAGCAGATGTAATTTCGCTGTCTACGTGTTTGACCATTATCGAGGCAAATTGACGAGCATGAAAGCTACAAGTATTCCCAATATTCTTCAGTGATATAATCAGTTGGGGTTACACCGCGAGAAGCAATGTTCTTTGCATCAGTCAACTTGACATCTCATAAATGTAAATATTGTGCTGCCAGCCGAGTGCGATATCTAGTTCACGGGATAAATAATCGTGCAGATAAACCCTGTGCAATCGCGTTGCTCTATCAGTTTCCAACTATGAACTTCTCGGGTATTTTGTCGTTTCGTGTATAATTATAATCAACTTCTTATAGTTATGAGATCACTTTAAATGAACTACGTGCGAATAACGATCTCCAAGACGAAATGTCATTGAAATAGTTGAACGTAGGAAAATACATCACAAAGCACGTTCAGGGAAGATAAACCCTCTCGTAAACGTGATATGTCTTCCTTCGCACCGGGTGGGGTGGCAGGACGGATATTGTTCATTAGCAATATCTCTAAGAACACTAGCTCCATATGGAAACAACCATAAGTTGGAACATGCAAAGTGGGCTCATGAGTCGGTGTAGAGTATGTACGTAACTCGGTAGTTGGTGAGTATAGGCAGTTCGGAGCTAGAGAACAGGGGACACTAAAACATTGGGAGACAGGGTGGGGCGAGCAAGAGGGCGGATGAGTACCTTAGTGCTAACACGGTAAACGTAAACATGCTTCTACGAGGCTTTATCGGCTTTCTGGCTTCGCAAAGTCTTCGCAAAGTCTTCGAAAAGTCTTCGCGAGTATTTTGGATATACTTCAGGTAGGCTTTAATGGCAAAGTGTCTCGTAGAAGTCTTTATGTGTTTGCTGTATCGACACAAAGTTAGGCTGAAGGAACACGCAAGAGGATGGGAGAAACAGGTAGCTACATGTACTATTCATAGAAAGCAGAGGCAGGAGCACGCTTTGTCGAGAACAAGCTGTTTCTAAGGTTAACCTTGCCCCGTAGCCAGAAGTCATGACACCCGTTCAACGAGTGGTGTGAGGCCGCAATCGGTCAAGAGTGTGGGAGGGCGCCGATCATTGCGAACATGTCTCCCCGAAATAGAGTGTCTGCTTTGCCATGCTGCCAATACGCAGAGATCCATGGCCCGTCCCGCCGACAGAAGGCAATGGAAACATGCTCCACGTATGCTATGGTGCCCCAAATGGTTAGGACGCCGATCGCTGCGAACAGAAATAGATTGTGACTGCCTTACAAGACTGCTAGTACGTGGGCAATTTACTGTGTAGGTAGCTGTAGAGGGTTTGTAGGTACCAAGTTGAAGAGCGGCAGGTTCGACCACGCAGTCATTGTCTATCGTATGGTGCGGTTGCAGAGTCGAGAAGTCAAGAATATCACCAATCCCGGCATACACCTGCGTGCTGTCTTACTCTGTAGCTCTATCTTGTTTCTTACATGTTTGACGGATTGGTTGTGAGAAGGATCGGAGTCGCTAGGTATGTACATACACAACCTGAGGACGAGTTTAGTCTCCGACTCCCACAACAGAAACCATGAATGCACTAGGGGAGAGCGCGAACACATCGTATAAATAGTCTTCGGCCAAATTCGAACACACTAGACCCCAGTGCCAGCTCACCCAAGTTGCACTATAAATCCGCTGTCTCCCACCTTCTTTCCTTCCTTTCCTTCCTTTCCTCTACACACCACTGTTCTGTGACTTTTGATCCTGCGATTTCTCTCATCATGCCTTCTCAGATTCAGTTTTCGTGCTCTTCTCGATCAGTTTCTCCTCGTCAACTATACGAGAGACCTGGATGCATCCCACGGGTTAGATCCCTGATGTCATTCTCGAGTTCCTCCTCCACGGCAGGCCGGTTTCCTGGGTCCCGTGGAGAATTGTCGGTCTTACAATCCTCACCGACAACCCAGAGTCCCGCTACCTCTCACTCTGGGACAAAGGCTGCTGCTTCGAAGCTGGTACGTTTCTTGTTTTGTTCTCTTTTTGTTCTCTTCTTCGTGGCTTTGCTCCTTCTTTGGATCGCGATACCCTCTTTGTTTTGTGTACTGTCTTCTTTTCATGACCTTCTTCCCTCTTTGTACAGTAATACCTGCATTTACAGTGTGCTGACTGCTGGGTTTCTTCACTCATAGCCAAAGAATCGGCCTTTGCTCGCCAAGTCGGCTGCTGTGGTCACACAGGTATGTTTTTGAGCCTTTTCCATCCACGATTTAATTCTTTGTAGTGTCCTATGATATACTAATATGTTTTTTCTGTTGCAGCCGAAGACCCAGTGCTCCCGTTCACGGCCTGGGTTCAAACCCACCACACGGCCACCGGTGGCCAAATCTCCTTTGCCGGCTGTTGTTGCACCGAAGGTATGCTTCACATGTTTCACATTCCTAGCAATTTACTTTTTTAATTCATGTCGTGCTAACTTGGGTTTCTAGCGCAACCAGCCTGAGAGGAGATTGCCTTCGGTGATCGTCAAGAGGCAGGCAAGGGACACTCGTGCTGTCCAGCCTCGCCCTGCATGGAGAGTCCCAGGCGCCAAGGACTCTACCTTGCAGCCAATGACACATGGCCGTGTGAGTGTCAAGACCCCCCGCCCCCGTCAAGCCCCTGTTGTTCCCAGGGGAAAAGTTGGTAATTCCTGTGCACAGGTTGCCAACAAGAAGGCTCGGAGTGGCCCTGAGGTCTTCCGGGATGTCGTGTGCGCTCTTCGCTGGGATGGTCCAGTTGGAGTGTGTGATGTCCCGGTGGACTGGGCTGCCGAGCCTTCCACCTCCCACGATCTTCCTTGGGATGAGGATCGATGGGATGAAGAATCGGCCCTGCGTGCTCCTCTGAAGGCGCAGGTGCCGATCTACCCGGAGGCCTTTGGGCTTCCTATGCCCGATTGCAGTGGGCACATTCGGTCCTTGGCGTGAGTTCCCATCTTTGAATAATTTTGTTTTTATAGTTCATGCTAACGTCTTTAATATCAGGGCCATCTTGCCGGAGGAGTTGCCGGCCATCGAGGAAGTGCCGCCAATGAGTACTGCCTCTTCCAGTGGTAGCGTGTCCGGAACGCTTCCTGCTGATGAGGAGTCCTCATCTGGTGGAGCCCCGACCCAGGATCGGGAACCCTCGGTGACCTGGTCGCGACTCTTCTCGGGTTGCTACGGCTTTTCGGCGCCCAAGGCCGAAGGGGATTTGGACGCCCAAACGTCCAACCAAGAGGAGCGCAACGTCCTCTTCGTGGCGGGATTGGCCCAGCTGGAGGCCCAGTTCGACCTGGAGGACTGGGACGACCTGGACGAGTCCGTCGAGATGTGGCTCAGCAATGTGCCACTCTTCCCGGCCATCGATTTGCACGAGGAATCGGAGGCCGAAGCCAGCCTTGTGGGTGCCCTGGAGAGGGACGAGGAGGCTGGAAATATCCAGTCCGCGAGGAAGAGTTCCGCATGGTTCCTTGCGTACGTTGCTGGTCTGGCCGCTTCCGAGGTCAGCAACGAAGCGAAGGTGGAAATGGGGTTGGGAAGTACCCCTGAAGACACCGAGGAAGTGCCTGCCCTCACTGATGAATCACAGGGCAATGAAAGATGCAACGGGGCAGCTCGGACTACCAGGTGCAGTTCATCTTGGTTCCTGGCTTATGCCACCGGTCTTGCTGGTTCCACTGGGGTAACCGGCGAGGCCGGAAAGGAAACCAGTGTTGAACCTGGTATGGTGAGTATCCCCGATGCTCTTGATGAGGTGGCGGCCACTGCCACCTCCACTGATGATTTGCAGGAGGAGGCATGGGAGCCGTTTGATCCCACGGAGCTGGCGATGGCAGGAAAGCTCCACCTTCTCAACGCCATCATCGCCGAGGACGACCTCATCACCCAGAAGCAAATTTCCTGGGACTTGAACAAGTCTCCAGAGGTTCGGGAGGAGGCTCGTCAATTGGTCGAACATCACCGTGGATACGTCGAGACGGTGTTAAAGTATACCGGGGACCTTACCTGGTACGACAACTTGGCGAAGATCCCGATGGATCTGGCGACGGAACTCAGCAGCTGGCGTGACACGCTGGACGAGCTGAAGGAAACCGAGAAGTGGTGGGACGACTGCTATGCTGACCACTTCTAGGTCACGGCACCATTCCTGGACTGGATTGGGTAAGTACTGGTAAGTTTCTTTGTTTCGTTTAGTTTTGGAGTTGTTGTTTTCTGGAGGGTTTTCTTACGGCAAGTGGTAGGCCGTTCATGTATTGGGAGTGGGTTTTGTTTTGCTTTCTTGTTCGGGTTTTATACGGCTTGACCGTACCTGTATGGAGTTTTTTGGGTGGTTTTTGGGTTTTTTTTTACGGCTTAGCCGTACCTGTAGCGTGTTTTAATCCTGGTTTTTTTTTGCTGGTCTGACTGTACATGTATTTGAGTTTTTTGATTGTTGGGTTTGTTTTCTTTTACGGCTCGACCGTACATGTACTGGTGTTTTCGTTATCTTTTACGGCGTAGCCGTACCTGTATTCTTATTTTCAGTTTTGTTTACTTTACGGCTTGGCCGTTCTTGTATCAGGAAGTAGTTTTTTTATTGTTTTACGGCTTGACCGTACCTGTATTGTGCGTTTCTGGTTGTGTTTTTATTGAGGCTTGATCGTTCGTGAGTTGGGAGTGAGGTTTTTTTGTTTTTTTGTTAGTTTTATTTGTTAGTTTTGTTTTCTATACGGCTTGACCGTACTTGTATTGGGTGCTTGATTTTTGATATTTCGGTTTTTGTTTCTTACGGTTGGTGGAAAGCCGTACATGTTTTGGGTGGGTTTTGTTTGGGTGGGGTTTTTCTTTTGTGAAAAGTTGAGCTTGTACCATTCCCCACGGGAGATATTGTTGTACCGTGTTGGGTTTTAATGGCAGGCAAGAGACTTAGAACATTTGGATAAGAGTGGGTTCGGCGGTATTATGGTTACTGTATTGGTTTTCGTAGTTATTTTGGGGGTGAGGAGTTAAGTCACTTATCGATGGCATTGTTCTTAGGTAGAAGGGAGTTGTATTATGGGCTGGATTGAATGGTTATTTTGCTGGATTACACGGGAACTTCATAACGTGATTCTTCGAGTGATGGCCTTGGCCTTAAACTTTGGGACTGATCTGACGGAGAGGTGGTATAATGAAAAACAGCTGCATGCGAAGAGAATACTACACAAGACTACGGAAGACACCATACGCAAACAGTCTTCGGTCGTGATGTGACTAGTTTGGCTACTACATGCCCTGACATTGCGATCAAAACTTGTCACAAGCAACTATGTGCAGTCAACGAGTTGCATATTTCGTACAAAAGGCGCCTGTCGTAGCCAGATACAACGTCACTCGCTATTCTGGCCCAATCTATATCTTTGGCAGGGCATCATTACTTGCTAGTAAACACCTGCCAACTACGATTCTCCGTTCGACAACCTCAATTGCGAACAAGCGTAACGCTGTCCCACGTCGAGTTGCTACAATGCAGCAACGTTGATAGAGCCCTAAGGTTAGTAACAGCTCTTTTAGACTTCACACTTTACTCTTCCCTTCCCTAAGCATCTTGGACCTTTAGATCTGTACTTAGACAGTCATTGTACGATAGCCAGTGCACACGGTTCTCCCCTTCATAGTTTCAACAACCAGGGCGGAACTTTCTTGGACTAGACCTCTACAGGGCTCGTAGTCCCCGTGGCACACAAGTTACACTGTGAGAAGGATCGAAATCATGCTAATTTATACTACTACTATTTTTCGCACCCAGGTTTATCCCAGCATCACAGCATCCACAGCCGCTTGTTTGGAGGCCTATTACTGCTAGTTCCGAGGCTTGATATGGCAAATTTAAGGCTCACCACTGGCATCACGATATCTGCCGCTGCCAATTTTAATGCCCACCGCTGCCATCACCACCGGAAGCACGCCTCCGGTAGCCGTCCGCCCCCTATAAGTACACATACAGAGTCCTAGGGCTAAGAACTCAGTACCAGGCGGACTAGGTCGCAGAAATGATACCCTGGGCGGGACCGCGAAAGACTAGTCGCCCCGGTGCCGTTGAGATGCCTAGCCGGTCTACCGGTGCAGAAGTCTTTTGTGGACAACGTTAATGTGATCCAGCAAGAGGGAAGAGCTTCCGCCAGACTGAGAATCTAAAGCGGATGCATGAACAATTCCATGAGTCGGCAGCATACAAGCTTGAGAGCCGCGCCGGGGGCGCATTGATTCTGCCGATGAACGAACACACCGTGACAGTTACTGCAACCGTGGATAATGAAGCCGACCGCCCCCAAGCAGGAATTAGCAGCCGTAGAGGACACGGGACGATGCAATGTTGCCCATCGAAGAACACACTGTGCGTTGACACTCGCAAACGGGCAGAGGGAGCATGAGAAAAGCTGAGAGGGAGCATGAGCGGGCCCAAAAAATGGGTGCCAAAAAGGAGCTCGCCATGGTGAAACGGCAGCTTGCTGCGATTGGGAAAAGCAGGGCCGGGATGATGATGAAGATCGGCAGACTCCCAAACGGGTAGCCCTGGACTTTTGTAACAAACCAGCATGACTTAGAGGAAGAGAATCATTTGTGTTTCTTTGCTGTCTGATCACAGGTTTCTTTGCTATCTGATCACAGGTTTCTTTGTCCCACTACCAGTGGCCAAATGGAGACAAGGTGATTTACTTTCGTTTTCTTTGGCGTTGTGGTAGACTAAGGGTGTTTTCATTTTTCTCTGCTCTTTGTAGAAGTAAAGTAATGTTTTAGTTTTCAGCAAATGGATCGGCGTTTCGAAGGTTACGCAGTGAAGTCAACGGTTCGGTAGAGGACCAGTGCGAGTAGCCAGTTTGCCGTCCAGTTCCGAAATGATTCTTGGACTAAATACCTACAAGGCCCTGTAGTCTCCGTCGTGTCATGACATACAAAAATCAACCATGGAAAGCGGCTCAAACCATTTTGTTTTATACTATTATTCGTACTCTGGCCCTCCACCGGCATTGCAGCGCCCAAACCGCTCACTTTAAGGCCCACTGCCATGAGTTCCACAGCATCACGGCTAAATCTAAGCCCCACATTTGGCATAAATACTAGCACCACCACCAGATGCCTACTCCCAGTAGCCGCCAGACCACGATAGGTACTTATATGGGGCCCCAGGGCAACCGACACCTGCCCCAGACGGATCAGTCCACCAAAATCAGGACCGACAGGACGGTGATGTCGGACCCCGAAAGACAATAGTCGCCTCGGATAGTTGAGACTCCTGCGAACGATTTCAACGGTAGTACCCGTGCACCAAGAGGAAGAAATGATGAACCCTTGGCTCTTCCACCGGTTGGACTATCGTTCATGCTACATCCTTTTACGTTTGAGTCGACACTGACACTGCCAGGTGGTGTGTTTGCTACGTCGCGGTTAGGCTTGAATGGCCGCAGTCGAGGAAGAGTGTTTGAGCCAGTCCAAAGTGCTCTCGACGGTGAGATGAAGGCTTCTTGGTGTTTGGGATGGCTAATTGGATTCAGGGATTCATACGGTTGGATAGATGGGTCGGTTGTTCGTGAGCTGGAGGATTTACACGTTGAACTTCAATCCGACTACACGCCGGGCTGATAGGTCTTGACTTCGTGAAACGAATACCTCCTACGTTGAAGCGGGGGGATTATTGCTTTCCTTTGGGACCGACGGATTGTTGGGAGGTGGTGTTGTGTTGTTTGGCTTGGTTAAGGCGATGGAAGGCTTCATATGGTACGTAACACTGCTTCTTTACTTCGTATAGTGTAGGCTGGTGGAATTACTGATATGATTGTGGTTTGGCAGTTGTAGAACCTCGATAATGGTACCAGTCTATCGGCAGTTCCACATCAGAAGAGTCGCTCAAACGTGTGAGGAACTGACATTGGCAGACACTATATTGGACGGATGCTTTAACAGGATTTTAAGAAATGAAAACAACTGCCGGCGAGGGTTTGAATGAAATCAATAATATGTGGATGGTACCAAAGATTGGGCTCTGCTGGATGAATAGCTAATTAGATTCAGTGTTTCCAGCAGTCTAATAGGTCACTACTTATTCCCTGGCAGACAAAGTTTCCCCCTTTCATGAATGTGGGAAATTTGGCGTACCTCACAGCGAGTTTACAGGCAATAATGACAGGATCAATTATTCGGTCAATTCGACGGCTGACGCTTCGAGGGTGAACATCCAAGTTTCAACACTCTACCTACTTCAGCTGACGGGATAACAGAAGTGGAAATGGAGTTATCGTGTTTCATCTACTCGACTGCACCAACGTATCATATGGTAACACTATATCCTTGCATCCACATGCTTGTGCTCTCCAACTGACGAATTGTTTTAGGTTGAAGCTTTGATTATGACAAAGTGCATTCTATGACACCATCGTTTAGATTCATTCTACAACACCGTCCTCCACAACATACCGGTTGACCGATTTGAAACTTTCCAGAAGAAGTATTCCAGATGAAAATGGTTTTGATACGATGATTTTTTGATTGAAATTTGAGTTACTTTAATGTCTAACTATGCTTCCAGGGTGAATTGCAATAACTTCTTTTAGCATACTTCCAGTATAGGATTTATACAACTCACATTGGCAAACGCTGAATTAAGATGAAAGTTTACAATTGTACCACATTACACAACGCATCTAAGATTTTTAATCCAATTCAATTTCTTAATACTAACTATCCAGATTCTAGAATTCAGCATTTCTACCGCGAAACTGTTTCACGATCATTCCACGTTCATCGGCTTTATCAACGAACAACTGAAATCCATTCCGTCGAAGTTTAGACATATCACACAAACGAGCCACAGGCCATCATCATTGAGGCCCGTATTACGGAAATCACGCTTTAAGTAAAGACGGGCAGGAGGAGACGCCCGTTCTGAGTGCATGCTGAAGTGAGTTCATAGTAAGGCAAGATTTTTAGGCTGCGGTCAGACGGGTGAGGCTGAGGGCGTCCTAACAAGATTTCTCCTCCTACACCCCTCCAGCAATGTTGTGAACTAATGAATCTTGAAATAGAATATTTACTTCGAAGAGATATCTTTTCACACTTGTTTAATTATCGACTGCCTTCAAGAGCTTCCTACAATCTTTCTATATCCCAATACTTAGTACATCGATAATAGGACTGCTTCGGGGTGGTGGACTCGGGATTTTTAACAGAAGCGTGAGTTCGGTAAGTTTCTAACTCCTTCGATAGATTTATTCTATTAATTAAACAGAACACACCACTTGGTCCTGCGCATAGCAGGCCACGATTGGCATCCCTGTGCTACCATTTCCAGAGCCTTGGGACAACGTCAGGCTTCATCACTACAGCTAGATAACACATTATGTCGCCCACGGTTGACTTTTGAATTGCTTTGTTCAACGGCACTTTGTTGACGAGCAACATGATTCCTCGAAGTGGTATGTCTCATCATTTACAGCCGCATCTCCTATTAGGCTAAGGATGATTTTCTGTGTAACTAGAAAGGCGCAAATCGCGGTATTGACTTTTTTAATCCAAGGGGGCGCTTAACACGATACGGGAGAAGGAACAATAAACTCCCAGCATTTTGACAACTATCAACCGACCGCATAATACAGCCCATCCCGTACTTTCTATCCTGAAGGGTCAAGCACTCAAGTCCATCAAAGAAAGGATTTATTAGGCAACAGAGGCTGTTATGCGGACACGATTGCTATACATACAGGAAACAATTTTAAGAACTAAGAGCGGAACATGACGGCGCAAAGGGATCCCGGATTCGTCTCACTATTAGAGACCTATAAGATCAAAAATTCGTGGTCGCTATAATATGTTAATGAGGGATCCATAATCGCGATCAGTTTGTGGTTGCATAAGTATTTCGAATCCTTGTAAATTTCTGTATACCACTGCTACTCATGATTCAAGGTTAGACGATACAAACGCAATAAGAAAAAGTTCCTGACTCGACCTAAACGGCATTTTTTACATTTCGGCTCAACAATGAAGATACCTGGTAGTCAAACTCTAACCAGACGTCTAACAGTTCCATCTTCCTTAGAGGCAAAATCCTTTGGAAAGAAGGTAGGTCGTCCGTTATTTAAAGTGTTGTAAACAGTCACTCTTCTAACACTTAAAATCAGATTTAACGAACTAAGGCGCCTTGAGAGCGATGAGTTCGACTATGGGCATCTAATAGTCAGCGGGATTCAAATTTGATACATTGTGCTACCAACTTCTGTTATGCAGTACGCGGTTATTTTCACATCCTATATAAAAATGCGACTACCAACTCACAGCATCGGTACGGCCCACTCACATGCTTGGTATGATATAGCTGGAAACATAATGCTAGAGTCTATGATACGCACAAACGTTCCGGCGACGATCCAGGAAAGATTCATGATTTGGATCCAAATGAACTTGCACTAGAATGTACATCCAATGTACAACCCCGAGCGCTTCCCATCCCTGATATATATTCCCTCTTCTATATAGCATCTACTAAATAAATTAATTCAATGGAAGCGCGGGGCTTAGTTGCTATATCTCTGATCGGATCGTGAAACATGCTTAAACTCGTGAAAAGATCTATCTTTATCAAATTGACAGCATGATATTTTTCTAAAGTACTGGAGTCAACAGTCTATGATTATCAAAATCTCGAACTACTGTAACAAGTTTACACCGTGTCCTCGGAGCTCAGCCGCAATGGCAATGCACCACCTGGTTGAGTACGCTAATGAACTATCGCTGCTTCCATACATATCTTAAAAATGCTTTCTTTCGGAACTTTAGTCTGTATGTCATGATTGTGCTACGGTCTGATAGTTGCCAGGTATTTGGAATCAAGCCTAAGAGATCTATTGAACACCAAATCACCTAGCATACTCCTCCACACACCGACAACAAAACCTACGATGAGTGAGAGACCGCCACTGCCGCCAATTCATCCAAGATTGTCTGACGATAGTTTACTCTTCTTTTGCTGTTCTGCACTTTGCTGGGCCTTTACTGACCACGATCTTCACCATTCAGTTTCAACCACAACTGCAACCAGGATCATTCATTGGTATCAAAGCAGTTTTGCTCAATACGAATTGCTTTATCCTGAGTAGAAGTCTAAGAGCGTAATGTTAATATGCCACTAAAGATTCAATGATTTTATGGCTTTACCCTCATTTGAAAATTATTATACAGAATACCCCTCTCTTATGATGAAAAAAAAAAGTTCCGAAAGTGTAACTGATAATTTCATATTTCAGTAAGGTATTTAAAGTTCTAATTGCTATGTGGTGGTACTAGATTCATAAAGTACTGCACAAATTCCAATGATACATGGTTGTGACATCTGAATGACTCAATGTCGTTGCAATCACATCTATCCGCGGTCGAGAATCATCTCATTTCACGCACTGACCCATTATTCTTTTATTCAACTTCAGAACACCACAAACGATTATAGCCTACCACAAAACGCACAAGCCACCAGTTACCGCTGCTATCGCTGGTTTGTTTGCTTTTTTTTCGTCGCTTTTGTTGGGGAGGGGTATTCTGTAAACGTTTTTAAGGTGATAGTATTTTGTATAATACTGCGTCTGAGAGGGAAGTTCGTATAATAACCAATAAATTTGAAAGGAAAAATGGCTTGTAACTGAGAATATTGTTAATGCTTGTTCTCTTTGTCGAGGATGACTGTTGCGGTGCTGAATAGCCAGTTGTCTGATCTGTAACTGTACCCTTTCTTCGACGGAAAGATATCTGTGAGGTATAGCACGTTGTAAACGCTTTCAAACAACTTCAATTATTCCAGCATGGAATCCGTCCGAAGAGCCCACCGACTTTCTGGTGCAAATTCCGTGTTATCAACGTTCCCTTGATCGTCTCAATCGTTAAGCCATGCGTCGCCAACAAACTAGTGCAACTTTCATGCCACTCCTTTAATTCGTCCAGGCTTTAACGTAGCGGTAAAACATTCATGATTCAGCAAGGCCTCGAGGTAGATAGCAGTGACGGTGAACGCGCCGCAAACGGGGCGGAAATCGAAACGGAAGAGGAACGTGTAGTCAAGTAACGGCGAGGGAGCTAGAATCATAATCGAAGTTAGCAAAGGAGATTCTAGTAACGGGAAGGTTAAGACCGCAGCTAACGGGGCAGACTCACAGATGAGGGACGACAACCTCTATTGGTGAGGAAGGCCGTGGCGGTGTGAGGTTTGAAAAGAGAAAATCAGGTAGGGTGGATCCATGATTGCGCTGTACGCGGCAAGATCTAATGTCGGTGACAGTTATTAGTTCTGCATGTCATGTTAGTTTGCTGCCGGAAATCAAAGGACGACAAAAGGGGGCAGTAGACAAGAACGGAGTTCAAGACAGAGAATGTGATCTTCGAATGGTAAACTGTGATACTGGATGCGAGATGAACGGCGCTACTGGTCAAGAACTAGAGGGAGATATGTCAGTGAGCAACCCTGTATACACGTATTCGTACCGTAGTGATTGAGCTTGGACTATGCAGGAACCCAACGCGAATGAGTTGGTTATTAAGGACAACACGGTACACAATTGATCACAGAGAGTGTCGTTGCCGAACGTGATACCGCAGCTAGTAGCGTTGGTAAGTTTGAAAAGGGTAGATCGCGGTTTGTGGAGTGAATACGTGATGTAAAGTTTCTTCTAGGCGATGGCCAATGAGCGAAATAACTAAGTCGGCGTTGTGATGCGGTAATTCGAATCATCTTATTGTGTATGCTTAGCGGGCCTGTGTACTGTCGTCGCATAAGTGGCTATTCGCGAGGGAATTTCTTTGAAACTTGCATGATCACTCTTTCGAAGAATCACAATCAAGAGATCAAGTATATGCCCAGAAACCACAAAGTAATATTCGCAATAGCAAAAACTGAAACCCAAATAATCCAGGATTAGAGCCCAATTAATGATGCAACGTCTTCAAAAATAAACCCATACCCGAAGCTCTAATCCGAATACCAAAACCAAATTCCAAAACGCCCCAAAATAATCCTCCATGCAAAAAATAATGATCGAAGCCCTGAATAAGTATATCATAACCCATAAACCAATAACCAATAACCGAAGGGCAACGATCGACCAAAAACACCGTAAAAATACCAAAACTCCAATCCCCCAACCCATGCCCTCATCCCGACCCACATCCAAAGACCTCACCAGGCCAGCCGACCAAGCCCCAGACGACCAACGATCCTATGGAGTGCATTACGCTCATGCACCCTGGCGCTCCTTCATCCGACGAATCGCATCCTTGATGCGAGTCATCCGTTCCAAGGGCGATTCGACAACCGGGCGTTCGATCGATTCGGGTTCCCGAACCTGTGATCTATCAACGCCAGCAGCTGCTTCTTCAACTACTGGAACAGACGGAAGAGGACTTGCCTTGCCAGAATCGTCGTCACCTTTGCCCGGACGAACGACTTCTTTTTGGGCCTCACCCGAAAAGACCCGCCAAAGAGACAACACCGATGTTGGCTCGGGTTCCGGTTCGTCCTCAAAGATGCTGGGGTAGATGACCACGGGGACATCAGAGTAGGCCGATTCCGAAGACGTCGACCGCCCTGAGAACACCCCATCCTCCTCGGACGAATCCGTGAGGCGGGATGAATCCCGTGCCACACTCCCGGCAACGATTCCGTCACCGTCCTCCTCTTCAACATCGGCGCCATCGTACTCGGCGTCCTCGGCCACTGAGACCCACCCAGTCAGAGCGTCGACCACCCACTCCGGACCCAGAGTTGCCAGAGCTGCCGGTGACAACCCTTGGGAGTATCCGAAATGGACAAAGACCTCGTCCCTGGTATCCTCGTCCAGTCCAAATGGATAACCGATCTCATACTTGAACCGATGCAGTCCATTCTGGTTACGTGGAAGCGGTGCGCCTTCCTCGTAAGTGTACCGCGAGATCGGATCGCAGACTGGAGCGTGGAGGCAATTCCAGAACTCGTTGGCGAAGTGGTCGAAATTGGCCTCCAATTGGGCTTTGCCGAGCCGCTTGGATGATTGTGGCCTCCTGATGGCATTTGAAATGCCATGCATGGCCTCGCCAATATCCAAAGCGGTCTCGGCACCGGTGGCATTGGGATGCTCCTCCCAGCAAAGATTTAGGACAACCTCTCGGAAGACCTCGACCCCAGAACGAGGTTTTGGCCTAGAGAGAAGTTGCCTCCTCATCTTCGCAGGGTCCGTTACCTTGGCAAAGACGGTTGAGGGAGGCAGCGAATCCCGATGGCGCGAAGTCGAGTCGACCGGGACACTTCCAGGAGCCCGCCATTGGGGACGCTTGGGCTCCTTCCGCTCGTGACGAACCATGGATGTGGCTCGCCGGGGCATCTTGACCTGTCCGTTAAAGACAGGTATCCTGGAAGGCCGTTGACGGCCTTCAACCCTGACACGAGCAGGGAGGGAGGCCACCCTGGCCTCTGAGTCTCGGATGGGAATCCGAGATCGGGTCTCAACAACCCACCGTGAGGCGATGGAAGCCTCGACGCCCTATTAGAAACAGTTAGCCATTATAGATTCACCATGAAGGGACTGAAGAAAATACCATGTTCGACTCCTCGACCGTTGCGTGTCGATGAGACCAATCCCACTGAGCCAGCCAAGGCATTCCGTTTCTGGCAGGCTAAATTACAGTTAGTAACATTTCGTAGACTCCGATGAGGATTATAGTACCATTCTCGCTCCTCCTTCAATTCGGACTGTATCGTAGCAAATCGGCACAAAAGGTGCCTGCTCGATCCAGTCCTCCTCTTCGGAGACGGGAACCTGAGAAACGGCCAGTGGGGAGGCCGCAACCGAACGCAACTCAGCCTGCGGAGCCATGTCAGCGTCATTCCTAGAGTTATAATTGAGAGGACTCTGGGAAACTTCCATCTGTGAAGATTCACTCTCACGCAAAGAGTAATCCTCATCCTCGGCAGCGGGCACTGCGACCGAGGACTTCTCGACCGGAGTAGCCTACAAAATTAGGTGAGCGGCATTCACAGACTGAGGAAGGATGGGACTGAGGAAGGATGGAACTTTGGGTGACTACCTGTTGTGGTACATCGCTGACAACAGGTGTGCTTTGGTGTGAGGAAACGAAGTCAACCAAAGCAATCGATTCCTCACGTGCAGGAACCGAAGATGCAAAGCGAGGGGTGCTGGATCTTTGCATAACTTGAACTTGAGCAAAAGGCCGCTGGTAGAATTGAAAGGCAGCGGTGAAAGAGCGAGAGAGAGCGCGAACGAACAGTGAGAACACCTGGGAAACCATTGCGTCTGGTACCAGTACAGTGAAGAGAAAAGAAGAAGAAAGGAAATCGAAAAAGTGGGGGGGGTAGCCAGTTTATATCCTTCGCTCCCTTGGCACAGCTTCCGGGTCTATGTACACTGCTGTTCCCAATTGAGAGCTACCCATTATCTAGCGCACCGAACTCACACTGAAAAACCTGTCTGCTTTGCTGGGTACTCCCGATTCGGATTCGTTCCAAATGTATTTAGAAACCAATGGTACTGACGGAACAGACCTCCAGAAATGTTACGTTGGATGTTCCAGCTGCTCTCCATACGAGCATGCGTTGCGTATTCCAAATGGACTGTCTTCAACTGATAATGTCCTTTTTCACGCTTATAAAGGCCGGAATACCTCACAGAGTCCCCACCGGTGATTCCATTGAATGATATTGCTTCTGGATGTTATTGCTTTGAAAGTCCATCCCGAATGCTCGGGAGATCGTCCGCCGCACACCATTTCATTGGCTTAGTCTCCATGGGAAACAGGTTTTGGATTATCGCCCAGCCCAGTCTATTCCCAAGTTACCACGGAACAACCTATTTGGCCGACACCATGTTCACACTATCTCCCAGAAAGCGGTGTGAAGTGACCCACACTTCCTATACATAGATCTAGCAGGCCACGTAACACACTGGCCATGCCTTCCTTCTACTTACCTGCCCTTTCGATGAATGCATCATCCATGCCAGCCCCATCCATCGTCGTGTGCGAGCTTCCACCTCAATGTCCCACATAGCCATGGATGATGTGTACGGAGTTAGTCCATATGCTGGCTCGCTTTGACTAGGAGAGGTCGTAGACAACCCAATATCGAAGTGGTGGAGCCCCTTCGGTGCTGAATTTTAGAAGAAAGTATATCCCAATTACCTACCAGTGCTATACAACTGTTGCTGCTGCTCTCGCTTTATTCGTTCGTCCGTTAGCTAACTACTTCAATACCAGATACCGTTATGCACGTTCATTTACACGCATAACACTACACCAGCTCCAAAACCTAACGCCCTGAAGTTTGCAGTTCATCACAGCAGTGGTTCCACTACCCCGAAAACCTCATAGCCGCACTCCCTCGACCCATCACTCGGTATAGTGCTACCCAAATCCCAAACAATGAATCGGAGGTCATCTGCAGATGCGGAAGTAAATACCCATATTCCTGCCCTCTTCAACTGTTTACAAACTGACCCAAATTCCATTCAGTGGTCTTAATAATGGAATCCACGGACGCTTAGTGGCCAGGTGGTCCAAAACCCAAAACCGATACTCACTGTAAGCGTCTGACTCGTTGGCAATCTTTGAAAGCTTGAGTTGTAAGCGTATCCTGTCGCGCCTTCATCTTCACCGTTTGTTACTTACCACCAGCATAGAAACATCATAGAAACGATAACTAGGAATCTAAGACCAGGGGAGAAGAAAGGTCGAATACCGTCATGAGACTTTGACAGCACTGCACGTAAGTACTTCCTACCGGGCGCAGGCTCAAGATCGAGGTCAAGTGTATTTCCAATACACAAAGCTTTTATTTGTTTAATCATATTGCATTCGCACTATCTAAAGTATGACAGTATACACAGAAGCTTCAGGGCAACCTCCGGTCACATTCAACCCCGAATGCCTTTCCTAACTATTAGAGGAATATACAAAGCGCAGGTCTAGGTAGCACTTCAGGGCAAAAGTTTAGCTAGGGGATTTTGGGTTGTTGGTTTTAGTTTTTGACGTTTACACTGACACTGCTACCACTATAGTTGGACTATTGGCAGCCGTATTTTATGTTGTCGTGATCTCCTGTCCTACGAAACCTGGTACCAGTTCCTACACACCTATCTCTACAAATCTAATACACCGCCCGACGGAAGACACCCGTGTTCGTGTTTTTCCTTCAATATTAGAACTTCACTGGGTGATGTGGTGTTGATTTAAGCTTCCCTCCTTCCCCTCCTTGCAGAACTGCGGGGTTATCCTAGTTGGAGATCCCCCGCACTTAGCGTCACGATCCCTGAGCGACGTGTTTGCTTTTTCTCCCATCCAACATCTTCCTTCTTTCACCCGCAACTGACTGATGGAAGTATAGAATTCACCGCGCCAAAACGCTCGGGAGACGGCAGCCTTCTCCAGCAGTTTTTTACACCTTCCAGCCAGGTAAACGGTCACCTCCGCGGCAATTTACGTAGCGTAGCAATCGGAGGAAGTATGTTACAATAACTGACGGTCAGGAAACAGGCACCGCAACAAAGAAGAAACGTAGACTTGCAATAAAACAAACATCAACGAACGATAGTAACATTATATTCATAGGTGTCAAACTACAACACTCCAGGTCTTCTCCAAAATCAATAATCACAATACTATGAGAGAGAGCATAAATTTAGCCAGCTTAGAAGGGAGCTGCAGGATTTTTATACCAGTTATCCAATTTTGATCTAGTGCTAGTCCTCTGGATTCATTGTGCCATAGAAGACACAGTACCATGACATTTTGTTATCGTCAGATGTTGATCGTTGTGGTGAAAGAAACGAGAAGTGTTTGTAAGGGCTGATATTGTTGAAGTGAAGGTTGATCAGGCAAAAGGGGATTTATATTCTGTTTCCGGAGGTAAGATGGGATTCTATCCCACGTGGCCATGCAATGTATACTGTTTATTAGTTAATAAATCTCTTCGAGGCTTATTTGCAATCTCCCTATCGGTAAACATCCGCAGGTTTCTTTCATCAGGTATAAAACTGAAATTTACGGCTTGCCATAGCTTAATAAAGTCCTATCAATTTGTTTTTATCATGTCCAGTGTGGATGCGGAGTATAAACATGTCCGACCCTGTTAGTCTACTACAGATGAGCCATTCCGTTAATCTCCGCCTATTCTGAACAATATACAGAGTGTATTTTAGCACGATACGTCCACTCTCAAATATAGGATATGCCATCATTTGCTTAGGCTTTGTATTTAGGTACTGAACCTTTCTAACGTATTCTATTGCAATCCTCGATCGATACAAGTACATGCACATTAACTACCACTCAATCAATAGCTGTATCAGATTCCATATCCCTTTCCTTCCGTTTACTCCCAATATCCGATGCTATGAATGAATCTATCTCACGGCGTGCCTAGACTTCTCAAGATCTCCCTGCGCCTGGATTTCCATGTTCTTGTTCGATTTCATGATTCTCTTGATGAGGCTTTCAACAACCGCAACGTCGTCCCCGGGAACCAAGTGGATAGGAACTCCAAAGTATTTCTGGATCTCCTTCAGTTCGACCCAGCTACGCTTGTCATGAACGAAAGAGATAGAAACTCCACCACGTCCATAGCGTCCGGTTCGACCAATGCGGTGGAGATAGGTGGTGAAATCCGGAGTGTCATCGATGTTGCGCGGAAGATCGTAATTGACCACCATCGAAGTAGTAGCGACATCGATTCCCCTCGCGAGAACGTTTGTAGTTATCAGGACCTGCAGCCAGAATATTAGTATCATACCTGGATTGGCAGAGGAGTTCATACTTTGCACTGGCCAGACCTAAACTGATCAATCACAACGTCGCGGTCAGCAGCAGTGTCCAACGCTGCATGCAAGACTGCGACCATATGACCGTCCGCTCTCATACATTTCGCGATAGCATCCGCTACTATACGTCTTTTAACAAAGATGATACTGGAAGCCACTGCCATGGTGTGACTAGGACCCGTCAGTGACAACTTCTGAAGTAGACCAAAGAAACAAATTCATACTAAAGTTCAACCAAGATTCGATACTTCTCTTCTTCATTCTTACAATCCATGTAAATTTGCTTAATGCCGCTCATCGTCAACTCGTGGCGTTGGAGTGTAAGTTTGGCGGCCTCGGGACAGAACATGTTAGCGTAGTTGAGTATCTGTTACTCTAACAGTAAGCATAAGGCACTCTCTGTATAGAAATTTGATGGGCTTTTCCACCTTATCTGAGAAGGTAGCACTGAACAATAACACCTGAACGTCGGAGGCCATAGCTCTCTTCACACGAATCGCCTGGTCACCAAGACCCTGCTGATCTAAAAGAAAGTCGGCTTCATCCATGACAAGAATCTTCAGATGTGTGGTATCGATGACCTTCCTACGAAGAAAATCTTGAACAGTTCCCGGAGTTCCGACGAGAATGTGCGCGTTGAGTCGACCTCCCTTTGGAACGGAGCCCGGGATGGCAAGTCCAGTCTCGATTTCGTACATGAATTGCGCAATCTGGTTGGTGTAACTGACAATCTGGCGAGCCAGCTCCCGGGTAGGAGCAATGCAAAGTGCTTGTGGAAACGGAATGTTGGGATCCACGCGGTGGATCATCGCAATGCTGAAGGCGGCGGTCTTGCCGGTACCGGTTTGACTTTGACAAATGAGATTCATCGGCCTCTCACCCAGGAGGAGTGGAAGAACGGTAGCTTGGACTTTTGACGGCTTCTTGTAGTTCATACGCAACAAGGCTTGGACGATGGGTTTTGGCCTACTCTACACATTAATTTGTTTCTGGCAGCGAAATATATCCAGCAGAAAAAAACTTATGAAAGATAAAAACAAATTGGTGAACATACAAGCTGAGGTCGGAAAACTCCATGGCCGACGCAATTCTGTCATACTCACCACCCCCGGGACGCTCGACCTTCACTTCATAGTCGGATTCTTGCAGAGTGTTCAGCTCTTTCTTGAAGAACCGATCACTGTCGTTTTGAGTCATATCCATGTCCATGGTCTTCGTAGGTAAAGTATGATGTGGTGTGGTGGTTTGTTGAAGTTTCGAGAAGTAATAGCACAGCGTAAAGGGATGAAAGGGGTGACGAAGGATAGATGTCAAACAAAAAAAAGCGATGTTTGATCCTTGATTGTTTGCACCGGTGCCAAGACATTCCTGACTGGAATGCCTCCCTCGACTCATCCATACCTCGCTATATCCGATACCTCGAGGCGCATCTTGGGCTCATCCCATCAGAGTTGTTTACCTGGTGTTCGAGCCCAAATCCAAGACTTGACAGCAAACCCGTGCACCGATCGAGTGATGTTCAGTGACCTCTAGCATGTGCGACGCCACACTCAGCACCCCACCTAGCCACCTTCCACCCACGCCACATCACCTAGTCTTCAAAGCAAGAAAGTGTCTGAGAAGCTGGGCTGTGAACACTGAGGGATATACTATGAGCCCTTAACTACAGCGAAAGTTCAATTGATTGTTCAGATCACCGAAAAAAATTCTTTTCCCCTACACAATATGCAATTCATAAAAACTTTCCCCTCACTTCAGTTCTTAAAATAAAGTCCCCAGCCGCTATCTCTTCCGTTTACAGAGCTGCCTAGCTAACATAATCTCCTCAAGGTAATTTTCTTCTAAACTTCCTCAAATTCGTGCGTGAGTGACACCTAAGCTACAACTAACAGCAACAGTTGCGAAAGAGTTACAAGTCGCTTTAGGGTATCACAGCTCCTATTGCTCTAATATTAACAGCAATATACTACGTTCAAAGCTACAAAATATCAAAGTAAAAACACCTAATTATCCTATATCCACTCTTATACGCCCTCTTTTCTAACATAACTGAAATTACTAAATAACAACCCCTATCAAGATTCTATCGATAGCAAAACATAGAAGATTGCATTTGCCATCCGATCATTCTCGTACCCACCACTCAGCTCTCTGAATAGGCCTAGCCTCCCAAGATAACCGCCTATCCAGACTATCTCATTTGTCACTAAGATCATTCGCTCTATGCTAAAGATTTCCTTACCACTCTCGACGTGATCGTATCAGATACCCGGAATGGAAACGAGAACAAAAAAGGCTTTGGATCGATGGGCAAGAGGGGGAAGACGGGTATGAGGGCATTGAAAAGGTAATGAAGAAGCCAAAGATCAGTTTGCCAATGTCTCTTGTTTTTGCAGAAGAAAAATGTTCGCAGGCATTGTTGGATTTTCTTTTCCATATGGACGTTGGCAGAATTAGCGGAGTGGTGGAGGAGGCGGAGAACTCAGATCACGAGGAGTCGAGTGATGGGGGGGTGTAAAAGTTGAAGTTGTTTTTTGGCGGTTTTTTCATTTGTTTTGGGAGAAGAGGACTCGCGACTTTGCTTTTGTTTCTTTATGTTACGGAAGAAGCGGGGAGAAAATGTGTATGGGATATGCCATGGCCGCTATGCGGCCGAATGCAATATGATTACAAACAAACAAATCAGATACCCGGAAATATCATTTTGTCAGTTCGCTGGTGCCCGGACTGTAACACACCCTCACAACTCTATTCCAAATTACTCATGGATTTGACCCCAGCTGGAGCTTGCAAGTCGCAGGTTTGTAACGACGGAGTTGATAAAGAGCTCTATATTTCGAACTAACTTGGGTCAGCGACTTTTAACACCCACTTTGTGATCTCGTTGGTATGCTCCGAACTGAGACATAGTTGATGATTGTCATATGCTCTCTCGACGGGACACTAGAAAGCCGTGTTTCCTCGTTCTGTATATTGTCAATAGTTAAATTGAGAATTGAGGGTAAATAACAGCATTTGCTTTGCACTCGAAAATCGTACCGGCAATGCCGTTCTCCTTCGAAATAACGGAATCTAATGAATTGGTGAGTATGTATAGCAGCACTTGAAAGGGACCTCGGGGGGACGTACCAACGTTCTAGTCGTTAGTCAAGACCTCCGAAGTAGCGAGATCTATGGAATCCCCAATCCATCAGCACTCATAGCACCATAGTACCATAGCACGAAACGACCAGGATAGACGAAACGGCACCTCCGTTGACCTCCGAACATACAGAGTCTATCAAATCCATCAGAAACCTGTACCAAAATCGAGCCGTAGGCATACCATCATCGCCCTTCTTCACAACGATATCCAAAACAGTGAAATCTATCCATTCCATCAGCACCCGTGTGCTGTGGCGGGAAACAAATCAAATAGTCGAACCGGTGTTTTTGTTCACCCCCAGTGTAGTAAGACCTATGGATTCCATCAGTACTCGTAGCAGGAGACGACTCAGACAAACAAATCAGCATTCTCATTCACCTCCGAAATAGTAGAATTTATCCCCCATCGATTTCTGTACCAGCGGTGAGTTGAGTTGTTGAATTTGATGATAGAGAAGATTGATTGGGTCTATCTAATCGAGGCTCAAAGAGCCGTATATGTACGATCTCCCATATGCGTATGCATACACACTTTTCTGAGACGAGTCACCTCTATCTTGATATAAGCCCATATTCTCATACAAGCCATAACCTCATACAAGGCTGTTACAGGCGACCCAAGTATCTATGCAACATGAGCTGTTGCATGTGTACCTGCATCCTGAGTCTCAGCTCCGTTTGCGTGTGAGTCTCAGCTTCGTTTGATGGCGGCTTGTATGAGGATGTGCATAGTCTGTAGCAGGATCAGGGAGAGCGTCTCATGATAGTGCAAACGTGTATGCAAACGGATATGGGAGCTTGTACATATACGGGCCTTATGCCCTAGAGAGAGATCAGTCATTCAAGCAAGTCAATCAAGAAGTCACCGAACCATTCAAAGTAACATGAGCCGTTACAGATGTACATGAGCCGGATGTTGATAGAGCCCTAAGAGTTGTCGAGCCTAATAGTTGTAATAGAAACGGTAGAAACGGGGTCCTTTTTCGAGCGGGACCAGAGTGACACGATAGCTCAAGCAATCGACTTGTGCAAAGCAATGCTGAAGTGACTAAACTTGTATGAGGTGCAATTGCTGCTGTATGACTTTGCGCAAGACGATAATCTAGATCTTTCTGTAGTATGATGAAGTCAGAAATTTAATAGTATTCCACATCCCACATACTCCGAGGTTATTTCAGGTATTTATTACTCCAGCGTGTTCAAGTTGAGATTCATGCTAGCCGAATGGCGGACTCCGATCACCGATAATTACTCCCGAATCGTGGGTAGCACTGAAAGTCAAGTTGGGATCAAACTATATCTATATTAAACGATGATTTCGTTAGTTGCAGAAAAGCTGATGTAGTGAAGGGCACTCACCCTCAGCCGTATTATACACTTTCCTCTCCCGTAGCTCCTTCATCTCTCCAACTACCTCCCACACCTCACCCATAATATTTTCGAAGCGATTTCACTCGTACGTGGCCTAGATAACACCCCTAATAATGCTCGTAAATGTAACTGCAGTCACTAGGTATCACTCTTGGAGGCTCAAGATCGCAGTGTTGCATGTGTACTTGGATCGTGAGTCTCAGCATCATCTGATGTCTTGTATGAGAATGAAGACTTGTATGAAGATGGTGACTGTATGAGGATATGCATCAGGACCAGGGTGATGCGTCTCATGTCAGATAGAGCATACGCGTACGCATATGGGAGATTGTACATATACGGTCATTGGCCCTCGAGATAGATCAATCAAGTCAATCAACAAGTCAAAGAAGCATCCAACGTAACACGCAGTAAAGATACCTTCTCCGAAGGACAATATAATCCGAGTCGAGCTGAAAAATCGCTTCCTCCACAGCTGCCCAACAAATACAGTCGTCTCGGCAATATAGCGGCGGGTCGTGATATTTTTGGGTGCGCAAGAGGATCTGACGTCGAAATCCGATCCTCCGGTGAAGTACCACAAACGCTCTCAAAATCGGACCTATCTCGACCCCTGTAGTTGTTCATCGTTGCAATGTCGAGCACCGAAGTCGTTTCCGTTTGTCAGCTGTATTTCTGCCGGTGAGTAAACTGCCGACATGGGTAGTCAGACGAGGTCCTAGCGCTCTGATACACATCAATGAAGTGACAGAGATTTATGAGTTAGTAGTGACAAGGGCATCGCAGCGAGTTGGAGTTGAGATGGTGATGTGTTGAAAGATCATGATGTGCTGTTGTAGGAAGTACTTGGGCATCGTTCGAACTAACGCTTTCGGTCTTAGTACATTTCTACACAACATATCATCTTCACATCTCTAGCCATCCAACAGTAAATTGATATACAGATACGTGCAATAGGCTATTTGTTTCCTTGCCTTTGGCCCTGAAAAATTAGTCGACGTCAAATTCTGTGCTCTGACGAACGCCACACCCACCACAGGGCGACAGCAGGGCGATGGCTATCATTCATGAATCAACCGCTAGTTTCTCCTTTCGAGGAGCTTACGATCGGCAGGGAAACCTGAGAACGAGAGCAGACTTTAATGCAGTATATTCATAAACATATCATTGTCATAACAAGTCCATCCATTTCCTCGCCACATAAGACGAGATTCGGGAAGGCCCCGGAACATCTCTCTTGGAGCATAGAATCACTACCTTAGTAGCTCCAGTCTTTCTTTACGGATGCTCCGCCCTGCCCTCCGCAACCTGTTCATTCCGTGTCGCATCCTCCAGTTTCCTCGTCTTTTCCTCGACATCACCAACATCACCCGCGGCCTTCGCCAACTCGAAATGACTTCCCCTCTGCTCGGGCCCACACGCCGTCCAAATTATCAGTAGCACAAAGATGATACTCATCATCAACGCTTGCGTCCAGCCATAGTCTGGTCTTGCTTTGCCATCGACGTGGATAATCCTGTGCTCCGAAACCGTAGAAGTGATTTGCGATGCTGGGGATGCGAGCATATTACCGAGCTAATGGGCGGGGTGTTATCACGCCGTGAGAATAGTAGAAAGGTATGGAATACAAACCTGATAACAAATCCCCGGGAACGAAGAACGAAACTGCGGCGGCGATAATTCCTGTGAGGTGAATTGATTAGAAAACATTTGGACGCGTGGGAAGACGGGGTACATTAAGATGGATAGGAATGATGCCCCAGGCACCTTGAATCATAAACTGAATCAAGAATGCACCAGCTGTAAGAGTACCCCAGGAGTTCGGGAGGATCCAGAGGGGGATCAGACATGCCCCGATAGATGCTGCGGTGATAATCGCAGCTCTTCTTCCAAAGAACTGGGAATAGTACCCGAAAAACTAATGCACGTAAGAGATCATCCCAGTGGTCAAATGTGACGGCGGGAGCACTGACTGTTCCACCTAAAATCGCACCAGTTTTAGCGATCATTGTGGCTTTGGATGCATTTTGCTGAGAGAACCCTTTTGTTTCGTGCATGTATGTAGGATACATATCCTTCTCAACCCATTAGCAAGTGTATGTATGTAAGACGATTTGGCGTATGGAAATTTACCTGACTCGTGTGGCTGAAATCCCGGAGGTCAGTATATCAATAGATGCCATAGTACAGCGGCGGCATACCTCATCTACTTCCGTTAGTTTGCACACAGTAATTGAGAAACAAGTAGCACATACGTAGATAAAGAGCATCAACAAGAGGATACTATAAATGCACCGTTTCCAATACTCCTTGAAGATTCTCCTTGCGTCGGCAATGAATAACTTAGTTCTGAGCTTCCCACTCATCTCGTTATTCTTCCTGGCTTCTATAAACTGCTTCGATTCCCCAAAGAAGAGTCGAGCCACGGCAACAGCCGCGGTTAGGCCACCTCCGAGATAGTAGAGCATCTTGAATCCATGCTTAGAATTGGGAACGATGCCCATGTTGAAACCAGCCGCAATTAGATATCCCAAAGCGTACCCCTATTGAAATGTTTAGTATTGCTATATCATTTAGCCGCAAAATTGGGTTAGGGAGGAGTGCAGAAGTGGTATAGAAAACCCGCCCGATATGGACGCGCTGACAGGACTACTGGTAGCCGAGAGCCGGCAGTGCGAGAAAATCTCAAGAGCAGAGTCATTCCCCACGCGTACTAGCGAGTCACTATCCGAACCCGTCTTGCAGCCACCCGTTCTCGTATCCCAGCAGAGTTTAGGGGTTTGAAGTATTGCTCACCTGTTGAAGAATGCCGGAAAATAAGCCACGAGCTTCCATAGGCATATCTAGATGCACAATCAGTTATCACTGCAGTTAGTATGGAATGATGTGAATACTTTCGAGGGCCATTGAGGTAGCGAGTCCCCAGATTCCTATCATAACGTAAGCACTGGCCCGATTCGCACCAAAGTTGGCACGCTACCGCCCATCCCAACTCCAAACAAAGCTCTGACAGCAAGAAATTGTGAAAAGGCCCTACAAGCCAAGGTCAACTCTCGGTATATCGATAAGTAGACAGTGTTACGTACGTGCAGTACGCTGTGCAAACTTGAAAGACTGCGATGACCAGAAGGTTTATAATCATAGGCCACTTTCTGCCGTAAAGATCGCCTGCAATTCCAAAGATGATAGCACCGACAGAACTGTTACCGGTTAACCCGGCGCGCCCATAAGTGAGGGACTTCCGTCATGCTTTTTAATTCATACCGGAATAGTAAGGTCAAAGTAATAGCCGTTGCAATTCTGTCGCGATCTGGTTTGCGTCGGTGGTCAGAAGATAGCCGTAAGGACTCTGGTGGTAGCCAAACCGCGGTCATAGTACTTCGCCAGGTTGGATATCGAGACACTAACGCTATGAAAGTCATATCTATCCCACAAGTTTAGCATGGTCTTCGCTCAAGCTTTGCCGTGGTTACCAACCCATCCATTGTCCAAGCCATCCACCCAACAAAGAAGTAAAGAAAATCTGTTAGCATTAGATTAATTCATTCTGTCAAATGAGTGATAGGCCCCAACTCTTCAAACTTAATCGTCGCACAGTTTTCAGTGGATTTTCGACCTTAGTGCGAGGTAGCCTTCCGTAAACCGTTTCCCCACGTTCATTGATGAAGTATCCATCGCCGGTTGTATAAATTCCCTTGAGATGTATGCGGATTCTCCGAAGGAGCGGCATGTTGCAACCCTGACTGCTGGGTGTTCAGGTGGATGCAATCGAACCCTGATGATAGGGACTACCGTTAAATATGAACCCCGTCTTCAATAGCAACTTGCTTCCAAGCCTCTCCTCGTGTGCCGCCTCAAACTGCCTTTGCACTTGCAGCAGAAACCGGGTGGAGGGCGGCTGTCCACTGCAACTGGTTATATAAATCGAGGCATTGCACAATCGTTAATTTGGGGTTTTTCGGGTACTAATTGGCAAGAGTCTTATTTACCCACAGATCTCAGCAATCCATGGTTTCCAAATTCGTCTTGCAGATGCGATAGGCGCGAACAGGGTTATGGAGAATAAGGCTCCCATTATGAATCCATGTCAGCTTTGACGTTGTCTCACCAGAATGTGAAACAATGATAGGCCTGCAACAGAAATGCTTTTTCGCGGAGGAATGCAACATCTGGGTGTATGGCCAGTTCACTGCATCTGGAGGGTTCTCCGTTCAAGTCTTTCTTACCTGGAAATTCTCTTGGCCTGAAAACGGCGATTATCCATGCCGGTAATGCACTATGCTGCTTGCCGATGTAATTTGAGTTACCCCGCACGAAGATACCTCTCACGACCACTGTGATCCCCAATAATTCTGGAATCTCGTTTGCGACGGATATTGAGGTGCAGTCGAGAATCGGATAACCTCCAGTATGAGTAGTCTGTAAGGGAAACCTGAAACGCATGTGATCAAAGTCGATCATGATGCGCATGCCGTCAGCATATTTCCGGGACAAAATGGACCATGTTGCTGCGGCAGGAATTTTTAGCCAACCAGTCCAAGAACAGAGAAGGGAATCTTGCAAGGCATGCAATACTTTGTAACCAACCAGTGCAACACAGCACTCCGGCCAACGGTGAAAACCCAATCGACACAGACAACATCGACAACATGTTGTCCAACTATAATTGCCGAGTCCATTCATCCCATGTGAAGGAGCTCCGAGCTGAGAACTTTCAAACGCAAATCTATGGGTGAGGGGTAACTGTTCGGACAGAGGATCGTCTTCGAATACTTACAGGTGTCGCCAAGAGCCTTGGTAACACTACAACTACTTGGCAATTGGTCATGTAATACAGCATTGGCGAGAAATATGCAAATATAAAAACGATATGTACGAAGTAGTTTCCACCCGGCGAATATACGAGTTGCGGTTGTCCAGGAATATTGCGAAGTCGGTCGCCAAGAAAATATATAGGAAGACCGTCCAACAAAATTACCGAGATTATGCAGTGGAGCAACTGCTGTCGGCGGCAGATATATACTGGATCCATTGGTTGGTCAGCTTCATTGGCTCCAAGAAGGACGGGAAGATGAAGAAGTGGTTGGGTCTCCAGTTTGAATGTAAAGATGGAGTCGAGGCCTTTGCATTACAGTGAAGATCCGGCATGGGAACCGACGTCGGGAATGCTAAAGTGTCGAATAAGTAGCAGGAGCAGATGGTACTTTAGCGCATAGATCCTAGGGTCTAGGGCTCCGTAAACAAGCACATAAGCCGAACTCCCAACTTCACTTACATATCACATAACATCTGCAAAGCGACAGAGAGCAATGAGGTTACTGTTTTCCTAACGGTACGCGCCTGTGATGCGGTCACGGTAGCCTCGTCCGTACGCAGCACATGACAAGCAGAACAAGAACTTGAATCCCATTATTCAGCTAGTATGGCGGCGCAATATCGTCGTCTTTCTCGACTTCTTTTATTGTTGAACTTAAGCTAGAAAATTCCATTGGGTGGTTCACAGATTCTTATCACGTCTTTAGTCCCTGAACCCTGATGGGCGCATATCACGCTCCGATACTATCACGTCTTGGAGCTTCTCGATTTAAGCTGGCGTGTATCACAACATCCAATGACTGTCATGAATCAAACGATCCAGGCGCCCAAAACTTTCACTCCCTGTATCCAATCGATGACACTGCATTCAAATTCCTACATTATATTTCGTGTCAAGGGATAAGAATTCGAGCCTTGGCGGGTTTGCATATACTGTAGTGTCACACGGTGAGGATGGGAAGATACCCGACTGGAAGAGATATGTATGAAGTGGCGAAGACTATGGCCTGCATTATATCCAATATAGACCTTTAACTTCAAGCCGCAGATGTAAGATCTTGGCCTACTCAGATCTTGGCTTGCGGGGTAGCATCTGCATTCCAAGAATCAGGGTGCTTCGGATAGCTGTTTCCGGGGTCTCGTCGGACAAACCATGGCGTAATTAACCGGCCACCTTGATGCACAAAACTCTAAATTAGCCTTATGAAACTTGAAACAAGTGCGTATTTTTATCCCGAGGCCTGTAGTAAATCAGGAAATACAGTATTACCCCAGCAATAAAGGTGTGCTCGTACGGGAGTTGTGCGCTCGACCTCATCCCCAGATATTTGCCGGTCTCGCAGTTCGATATAGGACGAACCAAATGGTCTGGTATATGAGAGCATCGGATTTGTGATTTCTCAAGATTAGCTACAATTTCAAGGTTTTATTTAGTCAGGGCATCCCGTACTAGCTCACTCCTCTTTCAAACTAACCATTGAAATTTTCCATCTATAAAATTAAAACTGAGAAGCCCTGCAACTACCACACCACCGGAAGAATAGATGAGGCATCCGTATCCAGCTATCAACGCTTGATCTTTGCTGTGCTTTCGCTATAGAACGGGGTCAGACTTGAAATCCCACTGTTACTATAAGGTCTAGAATGAGGTCTTCTAGAATCGTCGATACACTGAAGTTGCCGAATAGACTCATCCTAATTGCTCACTCTCATCCGCCATATCCTCCACTTACCACTCCGAACACCACTCCGCCATTTACGCGGGATCTCTAGACTCTCCTTGTATATAAAAGCATAGATTATACCCTTAGATAGACCGATTGACTTCGTCTTCACCATAGAAAGCAACTCCCACTGTTACGATATGTAGGTGAGAACCGTGTGCATAGACTGGTACAGAGATAAGACAAAGAGAAAGGCTCGAGATATAGTACAAGAGAGTGGCGACTGTTGCGTGACCTTTTGCCACCTTTGCCACCACCACCAGATATGCAGCACCCACTGTTGCATCTATGCATCACCACCATTTGTAAGGTTTATGGGCTGACGGTCATTCGGGACTCAGCTGAATATGGCAACTGAGCCATCTATGCGTATAAGGCATACACTAAATTCTATATAGGTAAGCATACAAGCTCCCACGTAGATACAATCAATTATTACAAATTTCAACACCCACGATATCACCATATTCGAGTGATAGGTGATGATTATGCACTGAACATCCTTTAAACCCCATATTAGTAAACCTTAACACTCGATCGAGAGAAGCCGATAGCAAAATGGGCCACACAGACTCGAACTGCGACCCCTAAGATACCCTTTGCACCAAAAATACTTTGCGTATGCAAGCCATTCACCATGCTTCGGGGTGGTATTCACATTCCACCCGGGGAAATAACGTAAGGTGCCGTGCACGTGGCCGAGACCCCCGCAAATCCTTCCTAATGCTGCCCTTTTCTACGGCTACGTTCTGGTACAAAAGTAGTCAACCAGAGATCTCATCCCTCGGAGTCAAATCTCTAAACTCAAGGCCCTGATTCCTTGCATGTTCGGGGATATAAAATGAATCTAAAGCAGGTACGGTGGATTTGCCAATGCTCTTTGACTCTTCACAATGTTGCCATGCAAAAGTAGTGTGAAAATAATGAACAAACGCACGAGTACGTTGTATGCCTAAGTTTTTGCGCTCGGGGAGATGATGTACGACGAGGACGAGTAACGATCATCGAAACACCTATGGTCTACAAATTAATATGCAACAGCCACATAACCTTTCCCAAGTCCAAAGACCGTGAGACCGAGAAGGCCACTCGAGTTCCTCACCCGAAAGCCAACTCTCATGCGGCAGGGGTCGTAGATCTCGGGGACAAAATGATTGATCGGTGAGTGAATACCGAAAGAACGAAAGAGGAAGAAGGGTAGTAAAAAGAAACAAGAGATGTTTGCAGGGCAGTTCCCCTCTGGCTGCTCGTTGTCAAACCGATCCCTAAATGCAGTAGTTTCCGTGGTATGTCCGAGGTGTTAACTACTTCCCCCTCACTCTAATATTGGGGATACCGGTAGCTTCGGCTGTCACTATCTAGAAACTGTGGGAATTTGTATCGTGAGTTGGTACTGACGTTTAGAAAGGTGGGGGTCGAGTGATCAGCAGAATAGAACTAGCTAAAACGGGACTAGCTTTATCCCACCCTCGTAAACAAGTAATACTCTAGGAACGATACAAAATTGCTGCAATTCTTCGTTAGCGATGGGTGTAAGATGGGTCGGCTCGGACCAAAGGCTCCAACCTCGATATGAGCCGGCCCCACCGAAAAGCGAGAAGCGTGAGTCGTTTGGGGCTCGCAGAATCACACCTCGAGATTTGACGTGAGTTCCCAGGAATCTTCGCCGCCAAAAATTTGATTCGATCTACAATAGGGGCACGAAACGGCGGGTATAACCTCTTCATGAGATTTCTTCATGATGTCTTTTGAAATGCACGCGAGAATCACAATCTATTGATTGAGCAGACTTAAAGTAAGCAAAAACTTTGATCTGATTTGCCATCCGGTACTCTCAAAAAGTAATTCCTCCCGTCATAGAGTATTTAAACATACGGGAACCAGGGCTAAACCCAAACAAATGCATTCACTACCCTGACCGCCTGTCGCAGTTTCCCCCCTTTATGGGAACAAACCTCCATTTTCCCCTCTAAATACAATCTTCTCATACCGCCAATTGGCCCCCTCGTTCTGGTTGTTGGTAGAGAGTTACCATGTCCGACTTTTGCGGCATCATTTCATCATCGCCGTCGCAAACAATCAGTTTCTGGGCCTGTTGTAGCACTCTGCTCCGATCTGGCTTCGTTGACCAGTGTCCACTCGTATTTCCCGAGTGAGCTTATTGGTGAGTATTGCGATGGTTTGGTCAGCTTTCTGACTAGCGGGGGATCTCCCTCTATAGCTCAGCCTTAGTAACACCATGGGCAGAGTGTTCTTGCTCCTAAAGTCGGAGTGCGAACACTTTTGTCCATGTGGAAGTTGCTGGGAAAGTATGAACTGCATTATCATCGGCCAGTCAGAAGAGACACACAGCATTAAAGTACTTGGCATGGCTATTATGTTGGGGGAAGACGATTGATGGCGGGACATTGGGAGCCGGGACGATATATTCAAGGATTTCTGAATGATTGGTTAACGTTGGTTGGATACGTTTCGATCGGTGATAGTGGTTCTGTGATCTATATAGTCGGTAGAGGAACATGCACCTAGTGTAATGAGGAGAAAGTAACCGAGAAGGATGACAGAAGTAGTTCTTATGTTGAGAGAATCAGCGCGGAGACGAATTGAAGGTGTATGGATACCAAAACGAAACAAGACAAGACATCGAATGTGTCTAAACGGAGAGTGAAATCAAAGAACAAGCAAATCCCCCACCAGTAGGAGGATAGCGTCGCACCTGAGAGGTCAAGAAGAGGACAGTTGAGAAACTAGTAATGTGAAAGAAGCCTCGAAAGTTGGTCCCCCCGTGTCCCAAGACTGCGAAACCGAGATGGCAAGCGAGAAAAGATGCCTCAAGTCCCTCTCCTGGTATCCTCCCGAGTCGACTCTGGCGGTTGAAGTTAAAGACAGAAAGGCGTATTCGACAACAGATCACGAGAGGCCGGAGGACAAGATGCTAGAAGTAGTAAGGCGGAAGGGAGTGGGGACGTTTAGACCGTCTTATCTCATCGAATCCGTTCCAATACATAGTTAGCCCGAAGAGTCTTCCATCCTATCCAAAGAGAGCCGTGTCCTTTGTAGTGGGTTCTCGTTTTCCAGAATGTTCGGAGCAAAATCCATTGATAGGTCGGAAGATGTAATGCAGATAGGCCAAATATCAGGGATCCCGACACCTAGGTTGACGTTCTTGAGTTCAGAGGGCGGTGCAAACCTGGTGGCATAGTGTGGTGTTGACGTTCGGAAGAGATATTTGGGTTGAATGGTCTCTGCAGATAGCGACAAAACCATCATAACCTCGAACTCTCAACTCTCAGCTCTCAGCTCTCAACTCTTAAATATGAGCTCGGCTGTGCAGCATCCCAGTGCGCTTGACACTTTTTGGCTTTGCAATATGATGAGATGTAATAAAATAGCTTCGCTTTGTTAGGCACACAAAGAGAGTATTTATTAAAATATACAGATGGCATTTGGGGGTAGTCTGATCATTTAGAACCTTCCATCCAAAAGGTGAGTTTTGGATGGTGTTTCCTTCCTAAAAAAACCCACTCAACTGCCTGTCCACCTCCGAACACAACCTTTGTATTAATCATTCTACATCCACTCTAACTAGAGTATGGCAGTACCTAACTCCTCCCCCTCAGATGACCGGCAAAGTGGGGGAGTTCCCCTCCTTCTACCCTTCTTCCCCCTTAACAAACGAAAATTAGAATGAACGATCAAGCACATATGAACCATAAGAGCAAGACAAACGCCACCACAACTCTGCTCAGCGGCAAGGGAACTTCCCCATCTCCGTGATTGCAAGGAAGTCCATCACCGCTTTATCGCGATCTCCATCGGAAGAGCTCCAATATCTGCACTTGCCTGCACGCTCTATGCCTTTCCACCTCAAAACACAACAACCCCGTTCAAAATGCCCAAGCTATTACCTACTACGACATGACTAGAAGGATTGCAGCTCAAGTTCCTACTGGAAATCACATCTAGTTCAAAACTTGGGCTTGACAGTATAGCAGTGGGAGTGCAACTCCAAGCTGTAATTGCCAGGAGGAACTTGAGCTGTAATCCTCCTAGTCATATCATAGTAGGTAAACGCTTTAGGTATCTTGAATGAGGTTGTTGTGTTCGGAGGAGGAGGAGAGGTGGACAGGCAGTAGAGCGGGGTTTTGTTGAATGGAAACACCACCCAAAACTCTTGGATGGAAGGTTCTAAATGATTAGACTACCCCAAAAAAAAGCATCTTTATATTATAATAAATGCTCTCTTTATGTGCTTAACAAAGCGAAACTATTTTGTTTCATCTCATCATCTTGCAAAGCCAAAAAGTGTCAGGCACAGAGGAATGCTGCATACGGGCGGGTCCTCGTAGTGTAGTGGTTAACGTGCTGATGATTGTATAAGAAGCTGTGCCACTATACTACTGTGCTACGGGTTCGAATCCCGGCACCTACTCCACAAAACAACCTCAACGCGCCTTCTGCGCTTTCGATCGAACATGCTGGTCAGTCAACCAAGACCTAGTACCCAGTAAGGGGGTGGGGGTGGAATGGACGGGGATTGGCCGGTTGGGGTAATCCACTGCGATGACATCAATGAGACCCTGCATGGGAGAGGGGAGAGTAGGAGGGGCGGTGGGGGGGTGGATAAATGGGGGGAAGGAGAAAGGGATGGTACATTTGACCGAGAGGAGGGCTTGGCGGACACGTCGGGGTCACACCGCGGAGTATCGGGGAAAAACGGATTTCTGTCATACTCTAGTTAGAGTGAATACAGTATGAATAACACACACACACACAGGGATGCTGCATAGCCAAGTTCGTATTTGAGAGTTGAGAGTTGACCGGCCCCGTACCCGTATCCATAGTCTCTTCCATGACGGCAGTCACAAAGTAGTCAGTGCATCGGCGATATACAGACAAGTGATACTTAACATACACACTTCATTTCGCAGACGAAGCATCTCCCATCCCAAATACAACTTCCAGTTCCTCGTCCTCCATATCATGTGCATGCATTTAAAATATCATTAATCATCAATTCATAAACCCAATCCCGCTAATAGCCTCAAAAACAAACTTTTAGTCCTCGCATATAAAATTCCCCGTCAATAAAAAAATCGTATCGTGTCATTAACCAAACCATCCTCTCCTGTACCCTTTACTCCTCCTCAATATCCCGCGCCTCCGCCTCCCATATCCTTTTTGCAGCCTTACTCACCAGCTCCGCCCTTCCCTTCAGCCTTTTCAACATGTCCTCCCTATCCCTCCCCCTCACTCTCACAGGCAGCGCCATAACCATCACCTCCTGCAATCTCTCGACCGGAGTCTCCGCAACAACCTCTATACTCTTCAACCCATTCTCCCAAAAGCAGCGCGCAGTCGCACTCTTAACCCACGGTAACCGTGCCAAGTTTACCAGCTCCTCACCCACGCCCAAGTCGAGTCTCCAACTGAAATGCTCCACTAGCACTGCTAACCCCGTCCATCCCATCACCTTGCAGAAGGCCGCAGTTGTAGCTGCAAACCCGCGACAGGTGGTGGCAAGAGATTGCACGTATCCTCTTGCGACGCCGAATTCCCGCGCAACTTTGTGTACGGGCGTCTCGTTGATGAGTCTTCGTAGCATGAGGCAGACGTAGAAGCGCCTGTGAACCCGGCCGCGCTCCTTTTCCGCCACATCGCGCTCATGGAAGGTGGTGCCTTGGGCGAGTTTATTGATGAACGCAGGATTTACGCCGCAGAAAAGCGCGGCGCAGAGAGAGGGTTCGTCGAGGGATTCGAGAAGGTCGCGAAGGTGCTTCCAGTCGATATCGAGGGAGAGGGAGAGGGAGTGCAGAGGGGTGAATGTGTAGCAGATGTGTAGATCAGTTTCGAGGTTGAAGGCTTGGAGGGCACGGGAGAGTTCTTGGTGGAGGAAAAGACCGTCAGCAGGTGTAAAGCCGGCGGTGACTGTGGCTCGTCCCATTTTGGTGGGTTCGTAGTAGCCTGAGATAACAGGGGTTATGTGGCCTTGAGATTGGAGGGAGGAAAGGGTGGACATTAGAAGCTCGGAGGTTGGGGTGGAATGGGTATAGTGGAGTAAGGTGGAGGCGAGGAAGTCTCGGATGGATTCGATCGAGGTGGCGAGGCGTGTGGAGATTATTTCTAGGAGAGCACGAGAAAGACGGGTGTGATCGGTAGCTGTGATGAGAACACTCTTCACAGACGGGAGCTCCTCGGTCAGACGCTGGTTGACTGCTGCAACTTCTTCTTCCCGGCAGACGATGTAGGATTCGCCGTGAGTATCTTTTCCCTTCCTTCCGGCGCGGCCACGCATTTGTCGTCTGCAATAATTAGTCGAAATTCCCAGAAACGGTACGGGAGGTGGCTTACAGCATAGCGGCAGAAGCAAAGTCTCTTCCCATTTTTGGGGAAATAATAACACGCCTGGCGGGGAGGTTGACACCTGCAGCCATGGTAGCGGTGCAAAAAATGGCCTTTACCGATCCATCATTATACGCGGCGGTAATGATGTCTCTTTCTTCAGTGGTGAGGCCAGCATGATGAAAGGCCACTCCAGCAGGCAGTGTCTTTGCCAAAACAGGATCAAGACCGGTGGCGGTGGTAGCAAGGTTTCCAAGAACATTGATGCGCTTTGATTGGAGCTCATCTGAAGCGGTGACCATAAAGGTTCGCAGTAGAAGTGAAAGATCTTCGCATCGCCGGCGAGATTCGCAGAAGATGAGGACGCCGTGGTTTTGATCCGCCGCTTCCCGAGCAAGTGTGATCAATGCATTTGTGATTGGGTCTTTCAACTCCTTGATGTTCGATGGAGGAATTGTAGTTTCGAGCGTGTGCGAGTGAGTATAGACAGCGGAATCGTAAACGATGTGTTCGGACAAGGGTACCGGGCGGTAGGTGCATTCGTAAACTTTGGCATTGAGCCACTTCCCCACCGTCTCGATGTTCTACCGACATCAGTTCGAACAAGATTCCGGAGAGAAAAGGGTGTACACTCAGCGTAGCCGACATTCCTACAATCTGTACACGCTGTCCCAGACTGAGCAGTTTCGCCGCCAATATCTCGAGTAAGAAACCGCGGTTCTCGTCCTCAACCATATGCAGCTCGTCTAAAACAACCAGCCCCAAATCGTCTATCGTGCGATCCTCCACCGCCATATTTACAAGTGTATTTGCCTATTCTCCTATCAGTACGCCTTCCAGCCGCGAGTCGGAGTACAACCTACCCACCTTCTCAAGCGTGCAGACGGCGATATCAATATCCTTCCACCTAGTCCTATTCCTCGCACCGGAATGAAACCCCACAACACAAACATCCCTCCACTTCTTCTCTTTCCCCGCGGCAACCTCCACTCTAATCCCAGTCAAACACTTCTCCAAAAACCTTGTCTTCTCTTGAACAATACTGATGAACGGCACCACGACTAGCGCCTTCCTTCGCTCACCCAGCACCCTCCTAACCATCAACACATCTGCCACCAATGACTTTCCTGCGGACGTGGGGGCGGTGTAGACGACATTATGTTCTCCCTCCAGTACGCCCGGTAGCGAAAGGCACGCGCTCTGCCACGGATACATATCATTCAGCCCTCCCTTTCGTAGCCCCACCACTGCCTCCATGCTCAAACCCCATTTCGGATGGCTTAGCGATAGAGTGTTCGATTCGTCTCTGTCGACAGTAGCGGCGCATGGCGGCGGGATCGAATTAGGGAGGTTATCATAGGGCCCGGGTGTTGACTTCCATGACGTAGTTTCGTCGCCGCGCCAGTCTGGAGCTGCGCGGAGGGACTCGTCGTTGCGTTGGCGCTTTGCTTCGGAGGTGGGGGCAGTAAGGTTACGCTTCGTAGGTTGGTTGACGCCGATGAGCTGGTCGCGGAGGAGGTCTTCAGTTGTGCGGCGGCGGTGTTGGTGGGACTGAGAAGAGCGGTCCATGGGTTATAGGGTGGAGGGATTGTGAGACATGAAACACGGCACGGAAGGAGCCGATACTTGACGCTATCAATAACAGGTAGAAAGCCAGGATGTATAATATTTCCAAATACTACATTCAGCTCCCATCTCAAAGAAATTTTGCAAGCAGAAATACAGATTCATTAGTTTTAATAAGAGTTTTATACATAAAAAATTAATCGTTGTAGTATAGACTAGTCAAACACCTTATCTCACTCACCAATCAAATATAAAGCCGTGTTTAACCGAAGATACATCACACTTCCGCTGAAAGTTAACATTCTTTAAAGACTCTGGGTTTGATAACAACGCCGAACCAAATATAAATCGCTGTATCACTACACACATCCACTGCGAACTCTCCAATCCCAAATACCACCAAGTTAGATCCCTTATCCCTAACCCGCAATTTCGTCTCAAGCAAATCTTAGAATCTGTCTAGATCAACATTTAGATTTCTAGAGACCAGATAATTAATCAATCGCCTCCACTGGAATCGGTACAAACCCCAGTAGCACCACAATAAAAATTCTGTACAGCTGAGCGTAGCCGCTTCCCTGGACTGAGCCAATGAACCGAATAGATTCATTCATATACCAAGTAAACGTTCATAAAGCGGAGGGTAGTGTTTCTCCAGAACAATAGCTAGGTGAAGTTGATTATTATAGATCCACTTGTGCTATCGTGGATAGTGTTAACAGCAGCGGAAGTGAATGATCCAAGTCGATGGCTTTCTTCCTTGGTTTTACTATCCCTTCCTAGATCTTAACTATAAGTCAATCCAAAAAAGCATCCAGGAATAGCTCACAACCCATAGATGTCAGTTCCAACCTCACCAATGCACAAGACTGACTAGAGTGTGAGAACCCATGACCCACCCGCTACTACCGCACCCGATATTGTCGGAAGGGTTTTAAACGCAGTTCGTCTCAGTGCCCCTCAAATTGCATCGACGTGGAGAAGAACCTTTAAAAAACCCCTATTATCATGGAACTACGTCTACGACGCAAAGCTTGTCACTAATCATCGCAACGAATGATTATCTTATATGGTGCCACCAGGTGGCAAAACCCCGAGCTTGATGAAATACACGGCCGAGTAGCACGAGGAAAAAGGTGGAAGAGACAGTGGCAGCGGGGGTGCAGAGGCTATATCAATGTAGGGCGTCAAGCCCCTTGCATGAACGCGATGCGGACAATCTTCTCTCTTAGAGTTAACAACATCCGCGACTCGCCTGCCGTCTGCTTGAATGGGCAAAGCATACCGCCTTAAGGACCTGGGTGCGTCCAAAGTAAGTTACGAAACCGAAATCGGAGGTGTGAGTAGGTGGTAATGGGGGTACCCGTAGTAGCAGTCGCGGTGGCGTTCTTTATCGGCTCTAAACCCTGCCACACCGAAGCCAGATAGGAAATGCAACGTAAGATTGGAAAGAAAGGTGGGCTTAGCAGAATACAAATTGTGGAGACGATCCAGCTGGTGGGGGCTGTGCAGCTGAGAAGCATGGGAGAGGTAAGTTGATGGTGACGACAATGCGCGTGTACTCGAAGTTGAATACGATCCGAACAGCAAATGGCAGTGTGGTGGGAGCTATGTATGCACGGGGAAGGAAAGGCAGCAAGCATGTGCATGTCAACACCATCTGAACAAACGAAATGCAGCGATCTTGCACCCCCCGCCCCCACCTTCCACTCGCAAGCACACTCACAGCTATCAAACTCTTCCGCTACGTCAATATCTTTGTACCAATTCGTGTCACAATCGTTCACTTCCGCAACCAAGCCTACGAGAGAATCGATCGACATTTAGCACGAGGAGAGCAACAAAACGAATGGCCCCGCGCAGACCAGCCCTGCGACCTCCAAGATATACTTTAGTTAAGAATACATGTTAGGCTATTATCTCCAGGACCTTTGAGATATTGAGATGTTCCATCCAATTGAAAACGCCAGCGTCCTTCCCTCCAATATATCTTCTCCAGCGCCCAGGTCATCAGTCAGGGAACACCGAAGCTGCGTTCAACATGACATCTAATATATATGCACATGCTTTGTCGGCTCGAAGCATTCTCATTGGTTGACTTGTGGTACGTACCTCTAAGAAGGATTTTTATTGGCTGACAACCCACAGCTTCAATCATTTGGATGGCTTGGCATACCCCATCAAATATCCTCAA
>Ga0307514_10000798_pt1 | contig 51810 bp, 43 predicted proteins | sample 16_EM_MG_FD_203088 | JGI IMG/M metagenome (GOLD analysis project Ga0307514, IMG submission 203088) | Populus trichocarpa ectomycorrhiza microbial communities from riparian zone in the Pacific Northwest, United States - 16_EM | ecosystem: Host-associated > Plants > Roots > Unclassified | place... | reverse complement strand
TAGGTGCTCTTCAATCCTCATTGGATCTCCTTAGCCTAGATTGAACCTCTTCTATTTCATTCCACAGTCAATGCCACCTCTCTCGGCACTCCTCTATCCCATTCCGCTGTGTATACCCGCTATGTCTCCACTCGTTAGCCCGGGACAGGAGCTATTCAATTCCCACCAGCGCTCATATAATGTATTCCACAACCCTTACCCACCCCTTGTAGGCGCTCCTGCTCTGGAATAAGCACCCCTCAATCCCATCGGTACTCCACTGCCTCGATTGCCTCTCCTCTATTTCATTTCGCACTCCTTAACCCCCCCCCGCCCCTCCTCTTTCGTCGCTCCTCAATTTCATTCCGCACTCCTTAACCCACCCTCTTTTGGCCCTCCTCAATGTCATTCCATACTCCTTTACCCCTCCTCTTTTGGCACTCCTCAGTTTAGACTTGACAATCTTCTTTTTCATTCTGCACTTCTCCAACACCTTTTGTGGTACTGCTCTTTTCCACACGACACTCCCCATCTAGCACTCCTCTTTTCCCTTCAGAGTTGTTCCCAATTTTCATCCGAATGTATCATATTGCCTCCCATAGCCCCATTTAGATTCGCAGCTACCTAACATCTGATTACACCTGTGTTAGATATCACAAATCGTGACCAACGACATTCGAATTCCATTTCATCCACTTGTCAGGAATGCACAATCAGCCAATACAAGGAGCACCTCCAGCTTCTTTGCACCGTTGATGAATTGTGTGTTCCTGCTTTTATTGACCCTGATGAGATGGGAGATGGAGTGAATGACATCGACAACATGTTTGATTGATATTTTTCGATCGCTTAGTTGGGTTATTGTTTCCATGTAGCTGCGTTTATGTTTGAATCTCTCACCTTTTTTTTCCTGTCCTTAATGTAGCAACACACAAAATACAATGATGAAGAAGATGACGGCTAGTATGATTCAAAAGTGGTAATGAACAATAATCAATGCATCATATTCACTGTTGAGGGAAGTCGATTGCTCAAGTACATCTGATAAGTCTCAGATAACGCCTGCAGCCCTCCGAATGAATATCCATAAGAACCCAGGTATCTCTCAGACTTTGTTTGTGATCCCCGCGTTGGTTCGGCGACACTTCCAGGTGCACCCAATGTTCTCTCTGGCACTCAGCCGTGCTCCCAAACTTATCACAATCACTCCCATCGTACTCCTGTATCAGTCATCAGAGATTCCTGTTACTCCTGTACCAGTCGTCAGAGATCCTAGTTACCCTGAAGGCCAGCCGGAATACCCTCCTAGGGTCTAATACTCTCCTGAAATTGACACTTCGAAGTTTACACTCCACATCCTCTCAGACACTCCTGGAGTCTTCCAGAGACCAAAATACATTTTGCTGATGGAGTTGTCTTCCGGTGCATCCTGTTCCATTCTATGTGTGTTGGCTTTAGCTAACCTCCAATTCTTGCATCCATGCAGAGTGTTGTTGATAGGAGTTGCTAACATTTAGCATTTGCATTCCATCTTTTCCGGCATACCTGATATGGAATTCATCTAATCCGGTGTGCCTGACATCATTCAAAATCGCAACACTTGACTACCATCCTGGATATAAATTTGAACCTTTCAAGCTATCTCTCCTAAACCATTCAAGGCGTGCCTCGTAGTACATCCTCCTTGACTATGTGCAACTTCTTGCTCTATTTTTCCCCTTATTCTATGGCACTTAATCCTATATTTACTGCCTATACAGTCTCTCCCTCATTCCCCAACTTTCTATCTTCATTACAGCAAATGGAACCTCCACCCAGCAAGATGAGGAATCACAATTCACAGAAGAACCAAAAAGTACATCTTCATACAGCACTGGCATTCAAGAAAGCAGCTAAGCTTCGCAGTTAATCCCATGTTAGCTTTTCAAATATCTGCTATGACACATTTTATTGTGGATGACTAATCTCCTAGATTTCATCAATCAAGCTGGATATCGATGCTGATCATGATATCAATGATGACGAATATGAGCACTCCAGAGAGTCCAGATTGTCATCTGACATTGGAGAAGACAATCTAGATTACCAAGTGGAGGTCCTGTGTATTGGCCAGGCATGCTGAGACAAGTCATTCCAAACTACCTGGGTTACACTGCCAAAGAAACGGAGCAGTGCCAATACTATCATTGCATGCCCTCTGATTCCGAATACCCAAAAATCCAGCTGGACCTATCGCACCTTCACTGCTCAAATGCCAAGAGTCAAAACTCTTCGACACTTCATCCACATCTGACCGTGCGCCATCCACCCAGGCGCTGCCGCTACACAAGTCTTGTGTAGACCAGAATATTCCACAACCCAACCCCAGTTCAGATCAGTACATTCCCCAACACCAAAAGGCTACTTTTGAGATTGCTAAAAGATTCATGGAGGCAATCATATTCATGAAGTCTCCTCGGCCAATATCATCCAATGACAAGTGCTTGATGGTTGAACAAGCTTGTAGACTTGACATTGAAGCTCAGGATTGTCCGTGGGCATTAGCAGGTATTCCTGTAGGTATGCCATCTGTGTGTCAATTGCCCAGTGGTCCATCTCTCAAAATGGATCTGCAAACACAAGAAGCTGTAAGTCTTGGTTTCTGTTTAATGCTCCTTGATCAGATTTCAGATATTGACTACGCCCCATAACACACAAAGTTATAGCTGATGATATGTACCATTCACGAACAGTTGCCAGATTGGTCACATCAAACTGTTGTCCATTGTTACCAGTTGGATTTGCACTCTGAGAATGATCTTCAGATTCAAGTTAAGCAGCTCCTATTGGACAATACATATCTCTCTAAGGTCGTTGATGGCAAAAAATCATGGTTCATCCGAATGGAAGTGCTTGATCTCATTTACCATCAACTTTTCTTCGCTGCCAATATCTTGGGGTGCCAGCCAATGACATCCCACTATATGGAACCTCTCACTCCACAGACTTTAGGGCAAGCAGCTGCAGCTATTTATTGTATGCTGTCTGACAAGGCCAGTGGAAAGATGGCCAGGGTGATGTTTTCTCATAATGAATATCGATGCACATTTTGCGCTTCCACTGTAATAAACTTTACTCTGGAACCCACTGCACACATCAATCACTCAGTAATGGGTCGCTCAATACCACCCTTGTGGGAGAACTCTGTTGGGATAGGCACTTCTCAGCTTAGATTGACGGCCATCAATTTCATTCCGCACTCTATTCCCCCCTTTCTGTCCATCTCAGTTTGTGCTGAAAGCTCCTTACCTCCCACCAGCATACCTCACTCAGAATTGTCGCTTGTATATTGAATTCCACAATCCTCACCTCCCTCCCCCTTCTGGTACTCCTCCACTAGTATCGGTACTCCTCAGTCCCCATCAGTGCTCCTCAGCCTAGATTTGATGCTCTTTTCCATTCTGCGCTCTTCCAACACCTTCTTGTGTCCTCCTCTCTTCAACACAGCACTCCCCATCTGGTCCTTCGCTTTTCTGGGTAGTTGCTCCCCTTTTTCATCCGAATAATCATTGCCTTTCAACTGCCCATTTAGATTCGCAGCAAGCTAACATCTCATTTAATCTTTGCTATATACCGCAAATCGAGCCACACAACATTGAAATTCAATTTCATCCACTTGCCAGGTACAATTGCTCAGCGAATACAAGAAGATCTTCCAGCTTTTGTGCACCATTGATCAACTGTCTGTTCCTGCTTTCATCAGCCCTGATGACATGGGAGATGGAGTGGATGACATTGACACCATGTTTGATTGATATCATTCCATCGCTGAGTCGTGGTATTGTTTTAGTGTACATGTGTTTATGGTCTAATTACTCACCTTTTGCTTTGGTTCCTTACTGTAGCGAGACGAAAAATACAATGTTGAAGAAGATGATAGCGAGAATGATACAGAAGTGATAATGATCTATGAGCCATGCAATATATTCACCACTGAGGGAACTCGATTGCTCATGTACATCTGAAGCGTTTCACATCACGCCGGCAGTTCTTTGAATGAATATTCATTTGAACCCTGCCATCTCGCAGAGATTGCTTCTGATTTCCGCATTGGTTCGGCAACACTCCCAGGTGCACCTAAAGTTCTCTCCAGCCTTCCAATGTGTTTCCATACTTATTGCAATCACTCCCATGATGCTGCGATACCAGTCATCAGAAATCACAATTACTGTAAAGCCCAGCCAGAATGGCCTCCTAGGGTCTGATAGTCTCCTGAAATTGACACTTCTAAGTTCACACTCCACATTCTCTCAGACACTCCTGGAGGCTCCCAGTGACTATCATTCATTTTGCTGATGATCTTAACCACACTTGCTTGGTGCCTCCAACTACACAATTTTCAATATTACTGCGAAAATATCCTTGTCACATACACACCATTATACACAAAAAGATGTCAGGTGGTATTCAACTATGTTCCCAGTATGTGACTTTTTTTTACTATATCGAACTATTTACAGTAAAGCAAAACAGCTCAATTTAAAGATTACTACAATGTTCCAATCCTAGTGTAAACAAACTACAAATAACATCAGTATCTTCACTTAGTAGTGGTCAATATTGCAGCCAGTGCTTCAACTGGACTCTTTGAAGTAGTACTAAATACTCTGTACTGGGTATATAGTCAACTGGATGAAAAGTGGAAGTAGTATATGCAGATATTTGGATGTTGATTGAATGATACTGAAGCTGTTACAAGCCTGACTTCTACCACTCTGAACTCCTTATATATTCCCTTCCATGCTTTTTGCTTTCTTTACTGTTGTTCAAGTTCAATCAGAAATACAGAGCTGGCTGAAAATTCTGGATTTCAATTACCTTAAATTCTATGAATATGCTAAAGCAATTATTGTTACTACTATATTGATATACGTTCTATCTGGCTTCAGATGGTACTAGAATGCTATCAAAACAGCATCTGCAGATATTGATTGTGCAAACATGGTGAAAAATTTGGAACCTGGAATGGTGACTATCATAACCAGGTTTTGAGATATACATAATCATGGTAATCAGATAAAGTTTGACATAAACTTGAAGGCGGTCATTGAGTAAAATTGAATATATGCTTCAAGGTAATTAAAACAAATGCAGTCAATATACAGGTAGCCAAGCTGGTGGATTTTAATCTGCAGGTAGGCAATATTCTGGAGGCCAAACAAGAGGTGGTCAAACTCCAGTCAGATAATTCTGAAGGTGATGTACCTGGGGCTGAGATTCAGTACCTTGGTGAATTTATCATCATGTGTATATACCAAATGAAGTATCACAATGTATATGATGAAATTAGCAATTCTGGTTTGGAGTCAAGTTTGAAGTCAAAGATATTAGATCTTCAGTAAATTCTATACTAAATATCTCCATCCAATTATAATGTGTGGAGGTATAGTGTAACAGATGTACTTCCAATTCTGTGGTGATAGTAGATATTTGTATGTATGAGAATCAGATGAAAGATTTAAATTGGAGGGGATTGGAGATATTATTATAAGAGTCTGAAACTTACACTATTTAATATACTAGATAACTAATACCATAGATATAGTATCAAATTCAGCAGGTTCAAATACTGTTATCAAACAATTCTAGATCCTATCAATGAGGTCATATCCCATATGTTTCACATTACCTGATATTCTCCCCCATTGTACCCACCTCCACTGCGCATGTCTTTCTATCATATCTACAACTTCTCCATTACTGGCCAGCGTAAAGCTATATTGTTCATTGCTACTTCCCCATACTATAATTTGAAGTTAATACCAAGTACAGCAACCACCCAAGATTAAGTATTATCTACTCCCACATACTCTCACATTTCCAATTTTCTATCTCTTGTCATATTTTTTTCTACTCTACTTACTCTCAGTTTACAATCATTAGTTAACTTAATAATAGAGTTTCAGCATCTATCTGGTTAACTACCCAATCAGCTGCCTTTCAACTAACCAATTTCTAATCTACTGCATTCTTATTGACTGCTTTCAAATTCTCCTCCAATTATATATGATATATACCACCATGTTGTTCAAATTTGCTTAATTTCATTCTTTAGATGTATATTCCAGTTCAGCTGCACAGAGTGTCCAAGTATATCACTAAGTTTACATAAAAATATCCTTTGATGTATGTTCCTGAGTTAACTCAATCACACTCTCCAAGTGCATTTTCAAGTTTATCTAATTATTCCCTCCAAGTGGTTCTCTAATATACATGATTTCCATTTTCAGATGTATCTGCAGTTGCTATCCTGTACTATCTATAGCCAAAGTGATTAGACTGTGTATATCAATCATTAGAAAGTGTTTCAGATTCATAGATTTGTAGATATCCTAATGAGAGTGCAACTGGAAATGCTGAATTTCAAAACCATTTAACCATGAGATTTTACTACAACATCCAGGTACACAAGATATGTTTGTAATAAATATGTTGTTTTTCACACCCTTCTGTATACTTATTCCACAATCTACAAAGTTTGTTTCTTGTATCTCCAGACTCTTTCAAGATTATTACCAGTTTTCGCATATATATGCAGTTTGGTTGCCCATACTCTGTGGTACATCTTCAAGCCACTGTATAACTGAATTCATCTTTGAAATTTGACTACAGTAAGATTCTTATCCAATAACTGCAACATACTCACAGAGGCTCCAGGTTAGAATAATTCATTTTGTGGATATTTTCCCTTCAGTACATCCCAGAACATGGCCATAAGCTTTCCTCTGCATTATAAATTTATGTCCAATAGATTGTAAAGGGTTGCTACCCACTACAGAGTCCGTATTGGTAATGCATTCATAATAACTCACTGCCTAGTAATCACATTGTCTTGACTGGATCATATTTATTTTGTTTTGACGTTATAATGCAAGCCATTATGTAATCGAACAGTATTATATTGCAGTCATATTAATAACTTATTTCAAATTTGATTTATTGGTTATAGCATCATTTGTTGTATAAGTAACTGACTGTGCAATTGGAAAAGCCAACAATAACATTGTAATATACACTAATCTGAACTATCAGAGAGAGTCTTTTCAAATCTCTTGTTATCAGCAGCTGCGATATATATTACATATGCCACATACTGTGAACTTCAGTACACAATAGCTGGGTAGTATTGTGTGGTGTTTACTCTTTTAAAAAGTATTGCGCTATAATTTTACATACTTTTATATTATGCAATATCTGCTACCAAGTTATTTCTATATATTTACAATATATCTTGATTTTTTGCTATCTTGCATGTTAAAAATGCAGTTCATATTGTAAATATTCTGATGGCAGGGATTTAGGGATTTCCAAGTTGGCAGTATCATCTTGCAAAAATTGATTTTGTTCAACTATACATATGTTTGTATATTATGCAAGTCATAATGCTTAACTAATACATTGCTCCACTTAATTCTAGTGAAAGATTACTCAACTGGCCAAATAGGTATGTCACAAACAGAGGCTATATAGACTAAAAGAATATTCTGTATTTATTGCACAATCCACTGATACTATTACCTCTGGTAATGGCTAACTTCCAATAAGTACTTGAGAACTTGTTCAATTATAATGAAATCTATTGGGTCATAGTACTATGTAATCTCTGCATTAGTACTCTAGTTTCAGTTTGCAATCATATCAGTATTAGTTAAGTAGTTGTGGATTAATATTCAACTATGTGCAATAATTGAAATTTTTCTACTACCACTAACCAATGATCTATGCAATTGCTAAAAGACAGTACAAAACAACCCAATTGGATTACTAATTTCCTTGTCATTTAATTGCAACTGAAATACACAATTACAGCTGCAAATATGACAATATATGGAGATGCAATTTGATTGTACTCTAAATTAAGTTACAATTTGAATGTTATTGGGAAATTTCTTAATCGCAACAGTGGATCGTACTGTAGTCCGAAAACTTCTATTCTGAATAATAATGAAATGTTTCTTGTCTGTTTGTTGTTTGAAATATTAGCTAAGTAATCAGAAACCATTGTAATACGGGTATTAGTAATTTACCAATATCATTTGACTATTATATATAAAAGTTAGTAGAATAATAAATTATATTGATAATACAAATATTACAAACAATACAATCAAATCAAATACTATTTGTGGTAATTGTATATTACTGTATAATTATTTAATATATAGCAACAAGTTTCAAAATATTGCACCAAAATCTATTTATTTAATAAACTGGACAATTCCAAGAGAACTATATAGTTATATATTATTTACAGTAAGCCAAAGATGTAAAAAATTAAGAGTTAAGTAAGCTGCAAAACTGTAGCTTAATATTAATATAATATAATATAATATAGATATTACAGCAGATAGAAAAGATAGTAAAAAAACTCTGTATTTTTCGGTTGTATACATACCAATTATCTTAGTGTGGCAAGTATTAATAATATATTACTATATTAACTCTTTTCTCAATTTATTTATTACAAGTACTACTGTACATTCAATATTTTAGTGATATTTCATAGTAAATCTACTGTTAGTTCTCATAATAGTCCCATATCAAGTCTAATAGTAATATAAGAGAATACTTAGAAAGGCTTCTACTAGTTTAGTATAGATTGAAGTTAATTTCTCTCACACCCGTAAAAAGAGTATAAACTAGTAATTATGTTAAATAGAAAGATAAGTAACGTTGATATATTTTTCACCCACTCTTGAAGTAACTAAAAAGATAGAATTTTATATCTATAGTAAAGTAAAGTGGTAGTTTAACCAAGCACAATTATTTTCCCATCCAGCTTCATAATTTTCGTAAATAATCATTTCCGATGCAATGAAATCCACTGTCAATAATCCTTGAGTAAATTTCCATTTCATTACCATATATCGTAAGTATGCAGCTGCTAAAACAATGAGGTTCATAGTTTAAATGCGGGCTATTACGGTAGTATAACTCATAAACATCGCTAGCGCATGGTCTTGACGCCACATCGCACTGCCATGCACCAGTCAACTGCGAACCTATACAAAGTTCACCGAATAACAATAACATATCAGTTTACAACGCGCGAGAATGATGAACTTCAAAACTACAGGAAATATTCACTCCTTCCACTCCTTCCTTGGGGCACCATTCGTTGATCATCCGGTACTGCTTGAAAGATTGTAAATCGTGGTGTCAAATCCTCCTCAAGCTTCATGATACTGGCCACATTTCCGCACCGGTAGCAGTAGTTTGGCGCTGACCATACCGTCACAACGTCTTTATTTTTGAAATGGTACTACATTGGATTAGCAGCTGGAATTTCTAGTTACGATAAGAAAGTACTTTATAGCCTTCATTAACAAGTTGATGCGCTCGTGCTATTAGCGATAATCGGTTGACGTGGTTGAATTCAGTTGCAACTTTATCGCCGAATAACCATCCAGCACCTCGGGGGGAAACGTTCCAGGTCTCTACTTCTTCTGGGTCACTCCAAACGAGATCGCAGAACGCTCCTTCGTGCGGAATTTCCTGTGCTCTTGCTACAACTCTAATTTGATCCAATGTCCTGATCTCGGGGCTTAACCCTCCGTGGACGCATAGCACACTTCCATCGATAATCGCAGCTAGAGCAAGGAAATCAAAAACCTGGCAGCAACTCTTCCACACACTTGCATTGCCGTACTTGGTCTGACATTCTTCATAAAAGCCATACACCTGCGTAATTTGCCGACTTTCGTGATTGCCTCGAACAAGCGTAATACTTTCTGGGTATTTTGCCTTGAGACACATTAGAAGAGTGAAAGTCTCTAGAGAGAAGTAGCCGCGATCCACAAAATCGCCGAGAAAGACGTAGTTAATTTTATCGGGCATACCGCCACCGACACGAAAGAGTTCGAGAAGATCGTAGAATTGGCCATGTATATCTCCGCACACTGTCACCGGCGTTGAAACGGGTTGGATGTTCGACTCTGAGAAATAACATGGCACACGCGTGAGAAATGGATCGCACCTCTAAAACGAATCAAACCAGGTAGGGTATGGAATACGAACCCTCCATCAGACATTCCTTCACGAGCTCACATAACCGCTTCATGTCCACTTCGCTCAGGTATTTGCAGTGTTTTGCCATCTCCAGCCACTGGTCGGGGCCGCCACAATTTGTAGGGGCAGCACCGCCCATATTGCTGACAGCCATTATAGGAGGAAACAATTAAACTATTTTGGTAAAGGGTAATATAGTATTAATTTGGGAGGCCAAGGCCACAAAGGATAGGGAGAAGGTGTGAGCGAACAGATGAGATAAAGATGGTTGAGTGATATAGTTTTGGTTTCGAAATGGTCTCGTAGAAGCTATGAACGAAGAGGGTCTGAATGAATTGCGTGATAGAAGGATCTGGACGTGGTACAATATTTGAGTAGAGCTCCCAGCGAAGTTCCGAAACATGTCCCAGGGGCGCGTTGTCCGTAGGCTGGCGTCGATGATGTGTCTGCCTGGATTTAGTACGTAAAATATTTTCCAACACTTTTATAAAGTATTTGCCTACGCACCACATAACCCCCGTTTATTAATGTCAAATTCATGCTGCATCGATGACAGATTCTCTGGAAAAGTACACATCAGTATAACCTGTGGGGTTGTGCAGAATGTGTCTGAATCTTAATTATTCTGAATGCTGCATTAATGTTAAAGCAATACAGTACTAGAAACACATTGAAATGTTTCATTAATACTACATTGAATTCAGATTCATTCCATGTTTGAAACTATACCCATTGATGGATATATAGTAACTATACTGTACAGAATCTAGAAGTATATATTACTTAATATTAGCAAATGTCCATATATGTCCATATATTCTACTTATATTTCATACTCTAATTAGGGTAGCAACTACTGGTTAACTTCAATTATAATCACCATTGTAGCTTACAGTTAGATTTTGATACAACTGTTTCAGAATAACTACAATATTATAATCTCTGTATAATATGACAAATGATTAATATGCTATATAAGAAATCTATATAGATACCTGGGTTCTGAACATTTGAAGTACTATAGTGAGAATGTGAAATACATACTAGATTTATATATATACTCAATACAATTCAATTGATCAATAGTAAACTATGCAACAAAATATTTACTTGTTCTTAGTAGGATATTCTTTGTAATTTTGCTATATTATAGTACTATAAACAATTTCATCCAAATAATAATTTCAAATTGTGTATTTTGCTACATTTAATGTACTTTAAAAGTTGTACTATGTTGAGGTAAACTTGATTCAGCAGTTATATCAATATATAGGGATCATTTACCAGTATAAGTTCAATTTACCATCAAAGAAGATGTCAAATATAGTTTGAAGGGGTAAATAATTTTGGTCTGTGAGTGAACACTAAATGAATATCTATAATGGTGATACATGACCCAAGGCCAGTTACAGGACAATGCATATACATGGCTACTATGGTACTTTCTTCAGTATCGAGTATCATACCACATACTTCACATTGCATATACTCACTTGCTTACATATGCAACAGTATCAATATACTAGACATTTGCTGTGAAGTGTAGGTAAATATACCTTAACAATATCAATTGACTTTACATGGCCAGTATTGAGATAATATTTATATGATGATAAATAAGCATTCTTTTTCTGACAATTGTTAAAATTATTGCTTCTTTTAAACTAATTAAAAATAACTGAACATAATCAATTTCTTTACAAAAAAGGTATTTGAATAATTAATAACTGGGAAAAAGCATTATTTACATAATAGTATACAATCACTTTACTATATCAAGTACTTAATAACAATTATACCAGTTGACTTTAATTGTATTCTTCAGTCCAATTAAGTTGGTGAATGTTCAATTTGTAACATAAAAGGTATCTATTACTTCAGATGAAAGGAAATATCACTATAGCAGTATAGATATCTGGAAAATGGAGAAATATTCCTATTGGAAATATTAGTTGTGATCCTACTGATTGATTGATATAATATATATATATATAAAATTGACTGTTAAACAATTGCAATATTTGTACAATTAGTTTAAAGTTATACTCTGACAGAAACATAGCTATCTACATAATATTGAAATAAATAGTTTGTCAATATTTTCTAAACAACTTCTAACAATATAATTTCCAGTACCTGTCATTGTTAAATCAAGATATAAAACCTCCATTGTACTTTAAATTTCACAGATGTTACCAATTATATTCAATTTACTATAAAGAAATAAACATATCAATACTGCAATATATAGTACTTATTGTATCTTGTTCTTGATTAGTTGAAATTAAGTTATACTGTTGTTAAAATAGAACTCTCTGCTCAAATATTAGCTAATTGAACTATTAAATATATTAACAAGAATACTAGTTTATCAATACTACAGTTTTCCAAACAGATTGATCTGTCCAATACAGATTGAAACTGTCACATTATTATGATATCGAATACATACCAATTGATATTACACTATACTGTATCTAGCTTAGATTTTAACTCTATAATATGTAATCTGAAGTAATCAACAAAAGAATTTTTTGCTTCAATTCTACATATGTAAAAATTCAGCAGATGAATACTTTACTTAGTTTCAAATTGAAAACCTTTACAAGTAATAAACACTAGAACAGTTTATCCCATTTGATTTGATAATGAATTATTTTTACTTTGTATTAGTTTTTGGTTAATTTGAAACAAACAACTATTAGTTGTATACTTAGATTGCAATATAATTAATTTTATAAATACCTAAATAATAGAAGCCATTGTATAACTGAAAAGAATGGATGGTATAAAGAATACATTGAAGCTGTTATATGTCACCACAATGCATATTGTTTACTTAGGAGTATTTACACAAAATCGCACACAAGAGCCACAAGTGGGATGCTCAATTACCCTGCACACAAACTCAATTTTCACTTTCTCCCCACAGCAATGCAATTATGGGTAGAGTGAAGTGCAGAGATGCTGCAACAGACAGAGAGAATGGGATTCACATAGCCAAACATTCATGCCATTCAGGTTTTGAGCCATCTATCTACAGTGCTGCTTCAATACATGGTATACCATATGGAAGCATGTGAAACTGATGTAGAAGAGCACAGCCTAGGAGTGCCACACATGAGAAGAATTAGCTACTGACTCTGGAAGTGGAGAAATCAATTGTCAGGTGTTGTGAAACTCTAGATAACGTGGGATATCCATTGAAAGCAACAATGGCAAAGGTATATGTAATATCATATTATTTAGCACATTCGTAATGACAATTCAGTATGCACTGGATGACACATATTCTCAACTGCCATCCTGCAATCACCGCACAGCTCAGCCAACATCTAGCTCAACAATGGGCTAATGCAAATGATTTTGAAATTTTGAAGGACTTTTTCTGCAATGTATAACACTTTAGTCTGTATATTAATTTTAAGCTAATACTGGTCACTGTAGCTTGTAAAATATATCAGAAAGCTCAATACACAACTAGAAAACATTCACCATATGGACCAAAAGGCCTTTGTACTTGGTCACATTCTCAAAGAGAAGGTTATATAGTGTGGAGATCGAAGAAATCCCTATAACACCCAGAATGGACATTGTGAAATAGTCACAGATATAGAGAGTATTGCCGCAAATGGCAGCTTGATACAGCCCATGAATATCTATGTGAGGGGTAGTATCTACTGGGATGGTATGCTGCTGCACAAGATAAGGAGCAAGCAATATATGCATGGTTAACTAAAGGCCAGACAGACATTGAATTGGAACCGGAATTGGTGGCACAGAACGTTGTGGAACATACTAATACGACATTTGTACTATCTGATTGACCTCCTGCTTACACTAACTATTAGAGTGCAATGGGCAAGCCACATAATGTAATTACTGATGGGGATGACTCTCATGCAACATGGTAATTGTTCAATTTTTATGTGAAATGAAATGTTCACTCTATTTGCCTTTCTGTACACTCTGCCCTCATCCTAGAACCTCTAGATGTTGGGCTGGTTTGGTTTCATTCCTGCAACTATAGCAATGAGCTGGACATATGAGATAGCAAGGAAGGGAATACATTCTGCAAAGGACAGTTTTATTAGTTATCCCACTTGCTATATCACTTTATACTCCACTAGAATTCTTTCCTACAGACTTGTCACACGCACCAGTACTGCAGCATATACCAAGAATATCATCCCCAGTGCCTTCAAGACAGTTAGAATCTGGCCTGTTCACACAGGCAAGGAATATATTCCGCAGTCACAAAAGATAACTCTGTTGGAATGCCCACCAGCCACTTCCAATCCACTCATAAGTCTAACTCCCCATGAGGAAAATCAATTTTGGTCACTGGAAGCCTCGCAGTGTGTCTGAGAGAATGTGGAGTGTACACGTAGATGCGCCAATTTCAGGAGAGAATATTACACCCTAGGAGGGTATTCCTGGTGGCCTTCAGAGTAACTGGGATCTCTGATGACTGGTCCAGGAGTACCATGGGAGTGATTGTGATAGGGTTGGGGACACCTCGAAGCGCCGGAGAGATCATTGAATGCACCTGGGAGCAAGGGAGACAAGTCTGGGAGCACCTGCGACAAGTCTGGGAGCACCTCAAAACACAGTAGAGAAGTCTGGGAAATACAACATCTTCTTTAGGAATGCTGCTGGTGGGCCTGGAAATCATAGCTACTACATATCATTCAACGATTATGAAAACTCATGTATTCAGTTTGTATTCTCATCTATGTATCTATATAGCTACACAATCACTCCCATTCTGCACATGGTATATCTGGACTGACTGCAGGCGGTGCTTGAGAGCAATTGGAGGTGCGCACGAAAATGACAATCAAGGGAACTCAGAGATACACTCCGAGGCCGTGATGAGCAAGTTTGGAGATGCACTTGTAGGCAATAATCGAGCATAGTTGGAGATACACTTGGATGCCCTGATTGAGTGAACTTACAGATGCCCTCTGAGATTGTGATCAAGTGAGTTTGGTGAAGCACTTGGAGGCAGTAAGAGAGGGAGTTTGGAGATACACTTGGAAGCCGTGGTCGAGCGAGTTTGGAGGCTGTAATTGAGCAAGTTTAGAGATGCGCTTGGACGGCCAGAGTGTGTGAACTTGGAGGCTGTAATTGAGCGAGTTTGGACGAGTAGTTAGAGGCAGTCGACGGACAGCATGCCAGGAGCTGGGATTCTTAGTATCAGTTAGTTAACTCGCAACCGTGGGAATGTGACAACGTCAATTTCCTTATGAGCTCTCATGGAGAGCTGGGTGATGGCGGTCGATTGTGTAGGAAGGCACACCGGAAGCTGAAGCTATACTCAGAGGTCAACTCATAATCATGGGAATGCAGGGAAGACAAACAATCTTGGGTGGGTGCTGCACTCGGAATATACTGCACACGGTGTATGCTGGACTCGGTGTCAACTCATAATCATGACATGCATATATAGAGAGGAATGACTTAACTTTGTGTGCTGCAATGTTGGTAGAGTTGTGGACGAGAAAGAGAGAGATGGGGGATGAAGATGAGAATGATGAGGAGGATATGAGCGGATATGGGAAATCAGGGGTACAAATTTGCCTGATTGGGTTAGGAAGACTTCCAATCAACATTATTACACGCCGGATCGGGACTCGTACCTGTCATATATGGGATGGTAAATTGACTCGCTTACAAAATTCTCTGAAGTCGCAGTGTCTAATGATAATTTCCCCCTTCTCCACTCATTACTCTCTTTCTCGTCCTGAACTCTACCGTCACGAAGTTGAGTCATCGCTCACAATTTCTCTCTGTCATGATCAAGATTCAACACCGAACACAGCACACAACGAGTACAGCTTACACTGAGTACTGCATACAGAGCACACTGCATCATCCCAAGATCAACTGTCTCCTGCTCCCAGTCAGTCTCTCATCTCTCTGCAGACCATGTGGTATTCCATTCTCTACATTCCCACAATTACAAGGTAATGAATCAATAGAGTGTTAGCTCCCGTCACGCATCCCTCCCGAACTACCGCATCTAAATTTCCAGCCTCCAGGCACTCCTCCAAACTCGCTCAATCACGGTTTGCACGTGCATCACTAAACTCGCTCGAGCATAGCCTACAGGTTTACCTTCAAAGTAGCTCGATTACGGCCTCCAAGTGCATCTCCAAACTCACTCAATCACAGCCTCCAGGTGTATCTCTAAACATTCTCAATTATGGCCTCCAAGTGCATCTCCAAACTTGCTCGATTACGATCTCGGAGTGCATCTCCAAGTTCACTTCATCATGGTGTCCAAGTGTATCTCCAAATAAGCTCGACTACCACCTCCAACTGCATCTTCATACTCGCTCGATCAAAGCCTCCCAGTGTATCCCTAAATTTCCACAATTACAGTCTCCAAATTTAAATTTTCATGGCCTCTAAGTGCATTTCCAAACTCGCTCGATCACAGCCTCGAAGTACATCTTTACTGAGCCACGGTGCATGTACTGACATAGAGGTCTGACTGAGGTAGACTACATGATGGGGAGTATATATTCGGCAGACCCCAGTGTGGATAGACATCATCTCATTTCCATCTCGTCCTATCATTCAATGAAAATGCACACTTTATGTTTCCCAACTTTTGGTCGCACTCGCTCTGCCCGAGATTTCTTGGATCCGCACAATTGCATGGATACTCAACATCGGGTAGTATCATATCTTCTCAGCCGATTCCTACCCTCTTCGAACAAAAACTGCTATTGATTCTGAATACAGTTTGGATGTCGCGAGTGGTGTTGCATAGTGTTGATGGTAGGCTCTCTGCCTTCTAGCTCCATCGTTTTACCACAGCGGCCTCCAAGTGGTGTATCTCTAAGTTCTCGCAAGTGGCGTGTCCGGGTGTTCCTCCAATTATGCTCGACTACCATCCGCGGCCAGATTCACTGTATGTATGTATATAGTGACTTAAATAATGCATGCCATATTACAATGTAGCAAATCTTGTAACTGTAACAATGACAAATATGATAAGATGAAACGCCTTGTGGTTATGTAAGAACCACTGCTGTGAGAATACTGCAGCAAGTCTCCCACAGTGCTGCGCAGCGGTCTGAGCTGCACTGGAAGTCTCCTGCAGATCTGTGCAGAGGTTCCAGAAGCTCTAAAATTTGACTATCCTATAAGTAAAATCTCATAGCATGCGGAGAACACTCTTGCAGAGTCTGAGAGCATATTGCTTAGCTCCAGGGCGGTCTGGAAGCATCTGGAAGTACTTAGATGCACTGGTGAGGTTACGCAGAGTGTCTGGGAGAATTGTGTGTTGCTTCTGGACCGATTTACATTTTCCTGATGCAGACAGCCCAAAGCTGTAAGACTATCTGCTTGCAGTGCCCACAACCTTGTCATTTGGCAATTACATTGCAGTCTGAAGCTGATGACTATCATAGTACAGCCGGGAAGGTCAGCTTAGGGTGCCCTTGCAAATAAGGCATTAGGAGATACAATGCTGAGAACACTTTGCTCAGGTACAAAGAACACTACTGTAGTAGCAGAAATGGACCGTGATTATCATGGTAACACTGATGTGTCTACAGCTGAGGATGGGGTTTGGCCCACAGATGGCAGAGAAAGGCAAGATAGAAACCAAGTAAGCAAGGCCAAAATGCACCAAGCAAAGGCTGCAGGAAAGGTAGTATGCTGTGGAGAAGGGTCAAAGAGCTCCAAATATGTGGAAAACAAGATCTTAGTTGCACATCAGCACAATGTAAATTGGTCTGGAAGCCACATGCAAAGTTGCCAGTCACTCTGGTAGCCTCCATCAGTGCTTCTGAGTACTTCCAGATGCGCCCAGACTCCCCTGGAACATTGCAAAGTGCTCTCAGAGCCTGCAAGAGCACTCTCGGGTGCTTCTGAATGTATGTGCAGTAATGGTGGTGCATTCAGAATGGTACAAGATTTGACTATTTAGATAGTCAACTGATGGAGCGGTTGTGACCTCGGTGCAGATCTGTCGGAGACATCGAGTGCAGATGACACCTCTGTACAGTTCTGCAGAAGACTTCGAAAGCAGTTGAGACCTCTGCTCAAGCTCTGTGGGAGAGTTGGCGCCATACTCTCACACCAGTAGTTCTTAGAGTTCCACAACCACAAGACATTTAGTCTATCATATTTATCTTTGTTACAGTCACAAGCTTTGCTACATGAAAATATGGCATGTATTATCTAAGTTTCTCTATATATATACATACTGAGATACAGGGATAATGGAAATAAATGAAGAGACAGAGTGTATATATTTGGGAGAGCCAAGGGTAGATAGCCATCATCCCATTATATGAAATACACAATCTGTCTTTTCCAGATCTTGTTCTTATGCACTGTTGCTAAGCTTTCATTGATGCACACAATATGTGTGGTTTCTTACATACTCTTGCCGAGCATTCATAGATGTATGCAATCTGGGTGGTTCCCTATATACTTGTGCAAAGCATTCATACACCCACCCAATTTGTCTAGTTCATTCTGGCTAGGTATCCCATCTAATCCTCTCACCTTGTTCCTACGTTTCTCAAGCCAGACCTACTCTTCCTCAAGACTTTTCTTGAGATGCCATGGGAGGTGCGGCGGAGTGTTCATGATGGGTTGTCTGCCTTTTCGCTCCACCAGTTTGCCACACTGTGATACAGTGATCTGTAAAATGTGCTTCTAGATCATAATGAAGAGAGTTGGAAGTACTGCTATCAACAATTCAAGAATGTAGCTTTGTGTCCTGGTCTGGGGCTAACCTGAAGCGTTTGAAAATTGGTAGTCTGGGATGTCCATACACCTGAGGTGTGAATTTCGGTACTGTTTGCGGAGAATCTCCCAATTAGTATCATTTGGGCTGGTTGTCAGCCAGTCGCTCTGTGTGTCCATCTGTAGATTTATATATTGCTCTGATTTTTGCAGTGTGATTATAGTGTCTTATCAAAATCGCATATTCAGCAGCCAATAATATCTCTTTGCATGTCTTGGAGTTTGCTGTATGGATAATTTCAAAATCTGTGTTTTTTGTTTTACAGGTTGAATTGTTGCCTATAAAGGCAGTTAATAGTTCTAATATAAGCTCATATATCTGCGCTGTGCCTTGAGTACCAAATATGGGAGACCAAAAACTGTTGACGCTGCATTGACGCTTATTTTCATGATGGGATAACAAATATGTCATGTACAGTTTCAGTTGAAAAGGCCACCATTCTATCATATATGAAGTCTTCTTACAATGCGACACTGAGGTTAGTGAGAATGCAAGCCCAAACATTGTTGACTCTCCATTGATGCTCATTTTCAGGATGGGGCAGGGAGCGTGTTGCAATTGTTTTTGCCATTAAAGGCAGCCAATACTTCATTATTGGATGTTTGCAACCAATTGCTAGTTAGATTACTGAAGATGTGGGACCCGAAATCATTGACACTGCATTGATGCTAATTTTCAGGATGGGGCAGGGAGCATGGCACTATTGTTTTTGCCTCTAAAGGCGGTGAGTCACTATTTCATTTATGGATATTTCCACCCAATTGGCAGTTAGATTACCAAGATGCAATACCAAAAATTAACTACACTCTGCTGACGTACATTTGCAGGATGTGGAAGAGAGCACATCACTATTGTTTTTGCCTGAGAGGGCAGCCAATACCTCATTTACATATATTTTCAACCAATTGCCACTTTGGTTACCCAAGATGGAAAGCCAAAAATTGTTGACGGTCTGTTGATACTTAGTTTCAGTAGGGGGCAGTGACCATGTTGCTGTCTCTTTTGCCTACAAAGGCTGCCAATACAGAGGTTATACATAACAGCGACCAAATCACATTTCCATTACCATACATTCAAGACCAATAATTGTTGACACTTCATTGACACTCATTTTAATGTATTGTCTCTTTATAATCTGCTGCTATTGATAATTGAAGTTATAATGATTTGAACTTATCGGTGGCCTTTCTGCCTGATCAAGACTTGGCCCTTTGGCAAAGCTGAGCCCACTATTATTCTTGCACTGGTCGCTCTTATACAATTAAAATTTATCCCTTTTGCCAAATAATTCATTTTGCCTGCTATTCTGATGTTTATTAACCAATATTTATATGCGACTGCTTAATATTTTACTGTGATATTACTCTAGACTAAATCCTCGGTCAAATTACATAAACAACCTGGTGAAACTGCATTGACACATTAAGGCATAGATTCTCTTGTTCCCCTTACTCCTTCCCGTTTCCCTTGGATTGACTGTTAACAACATCTTTTCATTCATTTTTTTCCCCCTCCATGTTGGACGAATCAATCTGGGAATATTCGGTGAGGTACTCACATCCTGCAGCTTGGGGGTTTCTATAACCGTGATGACATTGTTTAATTGCACATCGGATTCATTGTCTGACTTGCAGTGATTTCTGCTGTTATTTCGATTATTCAAGTCCCAATTTCAGTTAAGTCAATTTTCAGTCTCCGAACAGTTTTCAGGTGCACTATTCTCATCACTTTCAGCAGGATGTCAGTCGATTATTTTGATTTGGTAGACATTTAATACCTGAGTTTGTGCTCCAGGGAGATTGTTTGCAGACATATTTGGTGGCACAGGTAATCTTTCCGACAATTCAAATGCAGGTGTACTATCATGTTGAAAGTTTGACCTGGACACTTTGACTATCTTAGCAGCATCTGAAATGTATTCTACAGCTGTTGTGTACATGTTTCAAGCCCAGGACTCCTTCCGTGTAGTATGTAGGTTATGGCTTCCCTGCCACATCTTCAGTATCTCATGGACCTTGGCTATTCTGTGCAACTTCCTTTCCTCTGCCTCTCTCTTCATATCCAAGTCATTTTCACGATTTGTCATATGCAATGCGGAGTCATCGCCAGCCAATATTTTGTTATTTCAAAGACCAAACTTCCTTACAACGACATTTTAGCAAAGGGACTCACCTGTGGATTTCGAAAGCTGCCAGCCAAAAACTACGCACGCAAAGGAACAACTGATTTCAACCCCGATGCTGTGTAGTATTATAGACTACATGTTGGGTGCCACATCAAACCAATCAGTGTACTGTGAATGTGTATTCTCCTGCTGACACTACCAGTCGGTGATATCTGGTATCCAAAATGTACTGATAAGCTGCCTAGGGTTGGAGTGGTAATCATTAAGATTTGAATCAATTGGCCCCCTGCTCCATGGTAGTTCAGGTGGTGAATTTAAATGAAGCCTTGCAGCTGTCAACAGGCATGCCACTCGATTGCTTTGTGAAGCTGTTGTTTCGGCCACAGTTTCAGGTATTAAGTATTCTTCATCATTGCTGGGCAATTGATATGGATCATACAAAGATTGACCCGATATAGAAGCCATTGAGGAGGAGCAGAGATTGTAGCTCAGTACACTTTCGGGTTTAATGACAGGCAAACGTTGATGTTTGGCACAGTAATCATTCTCCATATCCTTCAGAAACACATCCTGGTATTAGTCAATAGAGGAAGTCTTGTCCTCACGATTAATATCCATTCCCTTGTTCCACTTCCCAAATGATCACAACCTATTGTGAGAATCAAGAATGTCCGCTGAAATGAGAAGCATACCATTTGTTGGAGTCACTTTGGCAGAATCTTTGGACCGCTTCTATCATGGAACCTTCACAGCAAAGTATAAGTCTTCGTTTCATTGGGTATTCTACTTAGATTAAGCTCACATGATGCCATCCATAAGATCGAAACGACATTGTTGACAATAATCATGTGATGCAGAGTAACTGCATGCCCTTTCGACATCCATTGAGTCCAGTACCGTAGTGGACTTAACATTTCCATGACATAACAATGGTCTATTGATCTAGTGTTGTGAAGAGTTGTCGGTAATTACTGTATTTCCTATTTTTGAATCACTCAAGTGTCAAGTATCGCAATCGGTAGGCTCTCTCAAGGAACTCCAGTATTACATTCCACTGGTTGTTCACATCGATGAAAGCTATCAATGCGATTCGAACTTTGGCTGTTTGTCAGTCAATGAACTTATTTCGAAGACCAGGTGTCAGTGGAATCATTCTAGCAACCATCAGCAGGTATATAACGGTCAGTTTCAGGACTTTCACGATATCTTGAAATATGTACTTTCTCACTTATCTTTGCTAAACCTGGTTAGATGGCAGACACCATGTTGATTGTAGCATTGCCCCTTTTACGAAGTCTTTGACTCTACCCAATATCTATGCTTTCAATATCTCCAAATTGGTGATTGCGCTCATGGGTTTCCCAAGACTTTGTGCGGCCTTTGACACCAGACTCTTCATGAATGCAACAAATTCTAACTGAATGACATGCCCCATGCATGGTACGTTGTCTTGCAATGCTGGTCACTCGATTCTGGAGCCCTCAATAATAGATTTTAATTTGCACCAGAAGGTGTAATTTGAGGAAGCATTGTCAGTCGTAATTCGTAGTATCTGGCCATCAGTAAGCTCAACATGATCAAGAATTTCCTTTAAATATATGGCTAGCCGTGCTTCAATATGTTGACCATTGACCTATAATCCTTGATAAGTTTCTGAAAGAGAAAAAGAGCAGGCCATCAACCTAATTGAATGTGAGTTATACTTCTCGCAATGCGCAATTACGATCCACATAGTAAGCAATCGCTGACATCATGGTTAATTTGTTTGAATATATCCCTCTATCTGAAGCTAAACTGACTTTATTTCTTGATTACAATTGCTTCTTCATTGCATCCACTGGAAGTTTAAATTCCCTCCAGCAAATGTTGCTCTGCTTACTGGCAGATGGTAGCACCAACTCGCTCAGTAATGCATTTTAAGACTGCCGTTGCTCTAGGTTTAATATCGCCTTCCATGGAATATAAGACCACACAAATCCAAATATGAGGTAGTGATTCCAGGTGCCTTGCTGAAAGTAGGCCGTAGGAATGACCTTCGTTGCCAGTTTCGATTATTTTGTCTGTCAATTCAGTCAATATAGACAAGATGGAAATGTCAAATATGAATTTATTTTGTGAATTTACAATTGTAATTCCGCGGCTTTCTTGCTTCTTCAGTATGGCCAACGCTGTTTTATTGACCGTTGAAGTAGTCAATTTGGTAACTTCCAACTCAGTGAACTTGTTTAACTTTGCAATGTTTCCTTTGCCAGCAACTGTTTCCCTATTGAGCTGGTCCCATGGTCCGATGGATGGTAAAGACTTTGATGACGAAAGATACATCAGCTGCCTGGGCAGCCGGTCTCCTCAATTCCACAGTGTAAATTGAATCGCCATGACGGCGCATGACTAGAATTACTCCCATCATTAGGAAGCTTCGTGCCTGTATTCATTGGAGCCCACGAAGCATCAAGTATAATTTGAATAGTGAGGTTGCTCAAATCACAAATAAAGACATGTTAATGTATGCCAGATATTATAACATTTAGCAGTGAGGTATGTAACGATTTTCCGGCCAACATTGGAGTAAGAATTTGACAGCTGGGTAACTTGACTTGGGAAACTTTCAAAAGATATGTAAGAGTCAAGTTGAAAGTTGGTTGTTGAATATTGACTCTAGAGCTACAAGTAAGCAAACAGTCAGAGCTGTGAAATATTCTTTGCATATTTGTGAAGTTCAATACAAGCATACACAGAAAAGACTGATCATTCATAACTCAAATAAGGGACGATGCAGTGTAGTTTGTTGCAATGAAGTGTACTGAGCCCCCATATTACCAGTTGATGCTCTGTTGCTGCTGATTTTTAGAAGGCAGTTGCGATATTGTCACTAGCAGTTTGGCCTATAAAGGCGGCTTATAGTTCAATTATGAGTTAATGGTGTTGCATAGCCCTTAGATTATCCAAGATGAAAGACCAAAAAGCGTTGATGCTCTGTGGACACTCATGTTTAGAAGGTAGTAGCAATATCTGCAGTAGCATTCTAGGCTGGAGAGGTGGCCAATACATTGTTAATGGATTAAAACCGTTGCATAGCCATTTGATTATGCAAGATGCAAGGCCAAACATGGTTGCTGCTCCATTGACACTCATTTCAATGAGGTAATAGCGATATCGTCAAAAGCATTTTTGCCCATAAAGGCGGCCATTCGTTTGAATATGGGTTCATGGTATTGCATAGCCCTTTAATTAACCAAGATGGAAAACCAGAAATGATTGATGCTCAGTCATCCGCAACAATCCAAGTTTCTGTCAGAAATACCCGGGTGTTTGGGAAGGCTCTGACGGCCGTGATGAACCCTCATACCCTCTGACAGAGAATTACACACTTCCTGTGGGCAAGGTGACGGGTCGCGTTCCATATTTACCTCCTGTATGTTGCATCTGGAATGTGGTTACATATAAGCACTATCAGAATGACATGTGCGTTACACTCTTCGCAGGGGCTGCAGTTATGTTGTAGCTGTTTCCGTAACACCTGGCGATGTTTATTCCTTTCTTCGGCTGATGGGCAAATTTTACCTCTCCGCTATTGCTATATATCGCATGCTGTACTATTCCTATATATGTTTAGCTTTGAGATTTTGTCAATTATTGCAATACAGTCTTCGCTTTGGATACATCGCTTGCCATTTCATTTGCTTCGCCATTATCATATTTTACAGGTCTGAAATATACTGTCCAATCTTCACACTTTCTAGTAGTATGGCCTCAGTCTTCCACATTCTGCATTGATCCATCATCAGCTGGTAAAGCTTCTTCCTGCTGAACCGCATCTGCATCGTCGCCATCCTTGCACTCATTTCCGTCGACATCACTGGCTCCCAGGACAAACCTTGGAAGTTCAGTCGTGGGCTGTCGTCGCCAGCAGCAGATGGGGATGGCATTGCGCTCGTCGCTGTCATCACCTTCATCTTGGTAATCCCCACTGCTCCCTGGCATCCCGAAATGCAGTTGGTAATCCGTGCAATTGTTTTCTATCAGAATGTTTGGGTCAGTGCTTCTGATCCCAGGCTTCTCAAGCGCCACATCGGAGGTCATATAGTCAAGCAGAATAGCATTGTCAATGCACGTCGCTTCCACACTGATGACCATGGCAGGCGTTGGGTTCTCTGCCTGTTTGATCTGACGCTGGACTGTAGCAGGAGTGCTTTTATACACCCTCTGTTGGTAGCTCTCCGGTAGTATGTTCCAGGTATTCATGAAGAATGTATACGTGTCTGCAATGACAGGTGAGGTTATCAACTTGCGACCTGTTGCAGCGCAGCAGGATGCGTTCTTAACACAGTCATTATTGTAATTGAAGTTGTTTGAGCAATAGGGTCTGGCTGCTTTCAGCTTTGACTTGGAAGCTTTCGGATGAACACCTTTGTTCTTTTGCCACTTCAGGAGAGCATGGCAGAACGCGGTGCAGCAAAATATGATTAGTGGTGAGGGTATATGGCCGTCCTTGTCGTTAATCATGGACTTGTAAAATCCATCAGCGTACTTACCATGGTTATTTGCCCAATGATGAAATTTGGTGTAGATAATCCGCAGGTTTCATTCCCCCAGGAAGTAAAGTGGACACTGGCTATTCGTTAGCGGCTTTTGACTCACTCTGCATTGGATTTGGACCACGTACACCACCTTCCACACGCTCTGCTGCAGGAAAAAGATACTTATTGTCTGCCATAAGGGAATCAATGAATTCCCAAGGCGCTGCGTCAGATTCAAAGCGGTGGAGATCATACAGCTCTGCAATATTGTCCCTTGCTGATTGAATAATATGGGATGTAACCTTATCGACTTGTGCTCGAACCTGGTACCGGTTTGAGCATGTAATATTCAACATGGGCTATTGCTTCAGCATCCTTCTTTCAAGATCTCCTTTGAGCGTGCCTCACATGCTACAGACCAAATGTGGTTTTGCTGTATTGCGGTGATCCGGTACGTCTCTATTTTCTACCAGTGTGGGGATTCAGCTGATGGTTTCGCAACATGCTGCGTTGCATAACTTACCGTCTCGATGTCGCTGGCACTCATAAATGGTAATCTGTGCCACATGTAAAGCTTGAGGAGTCTGCCCATTGCCAATCCAGGATGCGTCATGTCTGAGTGACCAAATCGATGGATGCAGCAACTGCTGGAGACTACTGATTGGGGTGTAGACGCGGCCTGTGGTTGCAATTGCCACTGCCTCTGTCGCTGATTCTTTTCTCTAGCTTGCATTTGTGGTGGAATTGTAATGATCGCGCGGGCTTCTGGATTAGGGATGGGGGTAGGCATGTTCTCAAGACGGCTGTCAGGAGTGGGAGTGATAGTAATGCCGGATGCAGGGCTGGATACAATGTGACGCGTTGAGTCTGTGTGTGAGGTTCCTCCGGGTACTGGTGTGCTATAACTGCTCGTGCCAAGGGTGGGGGTTGGAATATGTATTGGCCATTGCTGTATAGTGGACGGGGTGAAAGTTATGCATTGAGTGATATCTGCAACGTGAGAATTGTTCAGTGAAGTTGAGGGGTGGAGTTCTGACCTTCGATTGTAGAGGCTACGGAACTCCCTCCGTGAGAGTAATCCCTCTGGCCAGCCAGTATGGAAACACGTCTCTTGGCAGGCAGAAGTTGAATATTCCCTGAAGGCACACAATTTTGTTGATTCTGATGATTCGCAAGACTTCCAATATTTCGTACAACCAGACTCGAGTCTGGGTGAGGGCTTTGGGAAGGCATAGTCCGATATGGATGTTGGACGTTAAGAATAAAGGAATAATTTCCTCCACATGCATATTCAATGGCAGGTGAGGTAGACTCCAAGTTGAGCGATGAGGAAGGAATTCAACAAAAAACGGAGGCGCAGTGTAGGTCACGCTTGATTCTCAACCCTGATAATACTCGGAGACGAGATCCATTTAAATGCATACAACTCTGGGGTTAACTGCCATAAGATTAAACTCACCATTGATATTTATGGTTACAGCAATGTCTGAAGGCCTATTTGCACCGCTTGAAGGGTGTTTATGCCCTCTTGGAGGGGTTTTCATAGTATTCCACTTGTTCTTGGCACAATACTTCAAACCATCGATTGTGTATATCTTCAACTTCCCGGTGGAAATCCCCTTTGGACAGAGCTAAAAGCATCCGAAACCGAGCAATGACATATTCTCTATCTTATGGCATCAGTTGTGTGTGCTTGTTCCACTGCTAGGCGTGTTGGTAGCCGTATTGGATGGTTGCACAGTTGGGACAACCTGAGAACTACTCAGTTTCCTGCAAGATGCACATGGTCTGAGTGGTAAAAGTGGTGTGTGAAGCAAATGCAATGCCCAGCATTGTAAACTATCCTCACCGCAATTACCAAATCTCGTCCCGTGGCCTCTCAGTCATCAGGTGCCTGGTGGTTGTATATAATGAAGGTTGGGCCGTTTTGTGCCATTTGTGACCAAATAAAACAAGTTGAACAAAGAAATCGCAGGAACGCATATATATATATCCCTTCCTTCCGCCTACACCTCCATGCTGTTTTCCTTCCGTATTGAAGACACCGTCAGCATGCTCAACTCTCTCGACACCATGTGAGTTGAACAAAACAACACCACTCGTTCCAATACACACCCGATAACCTTCATGACTTTGTATGCTCCCTCTGGGCTTCCTTCTGCTATAGGCCACTGTATTATAATGCTAATGGCTCGGATGTAGATTCATTTTCAATTCACAGCAATGGCACCAAAGGGCAGCTGCAAAAGAATGGGGAAGGCAATTGCTAGGGCAAAAATGCAGACATCGGTTATAAATCGACGCCTGTCGTCAGCTCGGGATCGTATTGAGGGATTCATCTTGAAACACATCCGTGTACTCATACGGATATACAATGTTTGGGGCGTCAAGCTTGAGAGGGAATGGGACCACTTTTATAATATAATCTTTCTTGATCCAGTCACGACTCGCCACTTTTCACAATTCCTGCCACTGTGACCACACCGCAGGAACAGGATTTCGCCTTTTCGGCAGTGGTGGGCAGCCTTCCGTGTATATATGGGCCAAATGTTTGACAAAAACCGGTGACCAAATGAATAATTGGAGGCAGGACAGCCCCCATTCTTTCAGGGATAAACTCGATCTCCTCAATCCGCAGATAACCAGCTCGGGGATGGTTAAACCCACCGGTGAGTGTTTCTCTCAGTATAGTAGCAATGATCTTGGGGCAAACATTGAGCCACCAAGCTGCCAGCAGTACTAGCCAGACGACTTCCTGGCCGTTAGACCACTCAATTGGGATGCGATAATTGCTGAGGATGATGATGATGAGAACTGGGCAGATCTGGAGCGCTGAGTGGTGGTGGAAGGAGCCGTACTAGTGTTGGCAATGGCAATAACAATGGTGAGGGTGAGGAGGATCCGGAGGGCGGTGAGAACGAGATTGGGAAAGAGAAGGGAAGAAAGGGGGGGAAGGGGAAAGGGAAAGGGAAGCGGAAAGGGAAGGGGAATGGGAAGGCAATGGAGGAAGAGAAGGGTAAGAAGAAGGGAAACAGTAAAGGGAAAAGTATTGTTAAACAAACCCCTGGGGGAGATGATATCCCTTGTGCTGTTACTTTGCAGTTGCAGACGGAAATGTATCCGGTAGTAAATTCATCAGCTAACGATGTAGATACCATGGTGGATGATCAGCAAATCGTGCTACCTGAGCAAGGCCAGGAGATGTGCAACGATACCCCACTGTGACAACCTCCGGCGTCTGCCCCACCGCCACATTCCCCGATGCGTCCCCCATAATCACCAACTCCAGAGATACATCCCCTCAGTCTGCAGGAGCAATTGGGGCTTGTGACGCCTCAAAAACTTCGCCTGGCGATGCCAACTCTGCAAGAAGCTGAGGCAGCCGGAAACACCTCAGATGTGGATGTGGATCAGCAGCTGCTCGGAGAATTGGGAGGTGGCAACAGTCTACCTGATGTCTTTCACCCCGATATCTATCTCCCCGATGCCCCTCTCTCCGATGCCCCTCTCCCCGATGCCCCTCTCCCTGAGGCACACCCTGATTACTCGGTAGGGAAGGAGTGCAACAGTCCTCGCATTGCTGAGGAGGCGATCATTGTTGTGTAGAGGTTAGGATTGGGTTCTGGTCTTGACTGGTTCCTTTGTTCAAAGCTATTTATCACAGGCATTGAATATTACACGCGTCGCGAGGTAGTTGGATCGCTCAGGGTGTATTTTATTTATGGGTTCTGTATTGGTTTTATTTTATTCATAGTATTATGGTACATCACCTATGCAGTGTTTTTGCAACTCCTGGCGTGTAGGAAACCTCCTTGTGATGGTGTTGAGGCTCAAGAAACCTCTCAAGTTAGCTGAAAGTATCATGAGCTTACACATCAGGCTGCTCAGGCCCAGCACCAACATTCATCCCGTTCTACAGTGTATACTCAACTCCTCGAGTGTCGTTGACAATGTCCAAGAAGACCCCTTTCTGCTGCCCCGAATTTTCATGCCGAAAGAAGTTCAACTCACACAGCTGGCGACTTAAACACATCATATTACACCATCCTGAACACCTTCAAGTTGCGCACCAGAAGAATCTGACTATTCGCCGTGAGCCCTGACGCGTTGAACCCGCTCAGTGTCGTGAATTCCATGCTAACAAATATTCAGTTGATGACTTGGACGTGTTTCCCTATCTCGAGCACATTGAAAACATCGCAGACTCGCAGTCTCAACCACCGCCGCCTCATCTGCCGCGGATGGAAATATATCCTGGTGCTGGTGCTCCGCTGATAGATTACATTGCTGAGTCATGGGAAGGCGACACTCAGGGTTGCCTTGGGACGAAACTACAAAACAATCCCTACTACCCATTTGCAATGCGTGATGAGTACCAATATATCCAGTATGGCATTGAGAAGAAAGGCATGAAGACATACTATGACAATATGCTGAAGGAAGAAAACTCCGCTCTGTTTTTCCCAAGCTTCAAAAACAGAGATCTCGTCCAGTAGCTGGTGGGTAGCATGCCAGATGATCAGGCCCTCGGGGAGTGGGAACTACACACTCTCGAGGATATGAGATGAAAATTCAATCACCAACGCCATATCAAATACTGGAGTCAAGACATCATCAAAGCATGAGATGGTTGATGCGGCAGCCAGCCTATGCCGAGCATCTCATTGACCCCCCTGAGGGTTGCATTTCCAGCGATATGCCACCAAAACACCTCTCTACCGAAATGCATACTGCGGACAAGTGGTGGGAGACAAAGGCAAGGAGATATACTTCAGGATAATAATGTGCTAATCGACGTTGGGTCAATGCTTAGAGTTTGGGATACATTGGTTCCTTTGATGTTCATGTCCGATGGAACACATCTCTCGAAGTTTGCTGGCAAAAAGAAAGAGTGGCCTATATATATTACAATTGGCAATCTATCTTTGAAGATCCGCCAGATGCCCACAATGCACAGCGTCATAATGGTCGCTCTCCTGCCGATTCCAATGAAGAAATGCAATATTCCTCAGAAGTGGCTGGATGAGCAGTGGAAAACAAACTGAAAGGTGCTTGACGAAGTAATCTGGCAGTTACTGCAGAATTTCACCTTCAAACAAAATCCTGGCACCGAGAGCGGGTATTACAATGTTCTCTGTGCAGATGGCAACTTCAGGCATTGCAAACCAGTTTTAGCAGCATGGATTGCAGATTGTCCAGAGTATAATAACCTACATCATCTCGAGTGGCATGTCTGTTTTTAGTGTGAGTGTCCAATGAACGAACTTGGTCATTATGTCCTTTCTGACAAGCAACACCCCGAGCGGGATCATGACCAATATAGAACGCTCAGCGATGCCAATACCACGGCAGCCAACGCCGAACTCTCATCGTGCCATGTTCACCCAGGAGTCAATGTTTTCGACATATGTGCTGGATAGTGAGCGACCTCCTTAGGCCCAACCTTCTCCATACAATGCAGATTGGCATACTTGGCCACCTGCAGATGTGGATGTTCCACTTCATGAAGAGGCACAAACAGCTCGACAAGTACTAGGGAATCTTGTTATTCTTAGCTACTTACCACAACCTCACACGAAAAAATAAGTCATATGCAGAAGTTTCTCAATGGAATTGGAAGGAGATGAAGGAAATGGACTGGTAGCTGCTTGGAGTTGTAACCCAGTCGCTACGAGGCAGAAGCCCCGCTCAGAAGCCCATATTCAATTGCGCAATTGAGTGCACACGGGGATTGTTAGAATTCTATATGTATGCTTGATATAAATCACACGATGATGCAACATTGAGTTATATAAAGGACGTCTTGCGTTGTTGTCACACCTTTAAAGATGTTTCGTCACTTGGGCGAGCCGGCAAAAAGGTGAAGGCCAAAGCCAATGCCCTGAGAACGGAAATCTTGAAGAAGCAAAAAATAGACAAAGAAAGAAATGCTGAAACTTAGACGCTGTCCAAGAAGCGGCGCGAAATGAATGCCTGGTGGGATTATATCAGCCACGAGATAGATGTGTCCAAGGTGTTAGATGCCAACTTCAAGTTTCCGAGCCACTTGATATCTCATTGGTTCGAACAGATTCCTCAATAGGGAGCCTTGCAACAGTATTCTGCCGAAAGACATGAACAAGCACACAAAATAAACCTCAAAGACAGTTGGAACGCCTCCAATCATAATCTCCACTACCTGCCACAAGTAATTACCTTTCTGCGTCGCATTCTTTCCTTTGACATCAGAGAGCACGATCTCCAAGCCCTCACTCAGCGTTGGGAGAAGAGCGCAGCCACCTGCAAATTCCTCCCTTCTGGTGCTGATCTGGCTGCCCTCCTGAGCCTCCAGTCATATGTGAAGCCCGCATTCATGGGACCCCACAATCGCCGTGATGGACAGCATCCTGACGCTATGATCAAAGACTTCAGTGCATTACTTGACAACACGCAAGACGCAATGCACCATATGGCAATATACTGTGGCACGCTGGAGTATATCAAACATTAGAGTTGTAACCAGACATATTTATCGGATGAACAACTGCACGCAATGGAGCTCTGTATTTACCATGGGATTAAGGTTCAAGTGGAGGGTTTAGATGGGGAACGCATATCTCAGATGTGTCAATGCACAGGAAGCCAAAGCTGGCGCGGAGGGGATCAACTGAACGACTGGGTGGGGGTAAAGCAACGACCTGGGAGGTGTTATTGCCCATTGCCTGGGCGTCTCCCGTGGCAACTGCAATGACTATTCAAAATTATACTCCTACATGAGGATGGAGCTTTCGTTGAGTACTGGTTAGCCCTGGCGCTCACCACAATACCTGAAAACTCTGGTAACTTGGATCCTGTCTCGAAATGTGTACAAGTGAAAAAATCACCGGCCGCTGTTGCTTTGCAAGTTTTCAGCATTGGAAACATTGTGGGCTGTGCGGACATAATTCCAGAGATAGCTACTAGTAATAAGACAGCAGACAGATGCAATGAGAAATGGATTTTCAATTGCCACATAGATCTGGTGACTTGGAATGATGTGTATAATTAGCATAGAGAGAAGTGCATTTTGCGCAAAGGGAGAAGGGATGGGAGGAGAGATTATCGCAGCGTCACCCATCGCATAGAAATCCCAAAGCAAGCGCGTCCCCAATGAACCCATTCCGACATATGGTCACAGTTGGCCACAACGCGATAGTGATCATTTAAAATAAGAGACCGACCGAACGAGAAGATACAGTGAAACAGCAATCGGAGGGTGATATTCAAGGCAACGCATTGTATGGACGCTGGGCGCGGAGGATTCTGCCACCAGGGTGTCTCTGATGGCTTAGATGGAGCTCATCCACTTTAACTGAGGCATTCCGCCTGAACAGAATTGTTTTTTGCCAATGAGGGTAATGTGATTCAGAGGCACTGGGTTGATGCAGGTATAGCACAGGGGTCACCGATGTCCCCAATTGTCTGCGCCATTCACGCCTCAGCACTTATTCAATGGGTTGAGGAGAAAGTCTCCAGAGTCGAGGACCTGTCCTTCGATGAGGAGGTCGTATTAGTGTGGAAGGGGTGCGACTTAGACGATGTCGTTAGAAAACTTGAAGTCTGCGCCAGCATGAGCATCGACTGCACAGATAGCCGGGAGTGGGAGTTTGACACTACAATAGCTGAAGTTGCACTCTTCATCTGTAGGCAAGGCCCCAGGAAGTAGCTCTATACGAAGTGAAGAGTGAAGGTAAGAGTTGGAAACGGCATTGTCAGGTTTAACAAGGAAGCGACCAGGTGGCTGAGCGTATGGATGGACACCCACCAAATGTTCAAGGAGCATCACAACTGAAGTGTGAGAAAGGCGACAGCAGCTGAAGAACAACTGCGGTGAGCCAGAGGAAGATATGGGGTCGCAATAGCATGGGTGAGTGCATTTCAGATTGCCTGCATCCAGGCCGTCGTGCTGTATGGAAGTAAGCTCTGGTGGAATCCGAAGGATGGCAGTCGGCAAGTTGCACTCACACTGCTCCTTAATTCACATGCCTGGTGAACCCTGGGCCCGCTGCTGACAACATGGCAAGGTGCACTAATGAGAGACCTAGGGCTCCTACCTGGTGGGGCAACTTTCGATGCCAGACGAGAACGGTTGGTAGCAAGTCAAGCATGCGCGTGCAAAGACTCCAAGTTCAATGAGCTCTCTAATTACCCCACACCAGGTGCACCGAAAGGTAGAGTGGCTGCAACAGGGAACACGCGCAGCAGGAGAGCAGACACGTTGTGCTGGCCAGTCCCAGGGTAGGTTCCACTGGTCAAGATCACTCTACTCGAGGATGACGGCACCGCCAAGACAGCTGCCGAGCTATGGCCAGGGTGAACGGAATGTAAGCCAGGATCTGGCACTTGGACGAGGTGGACAGACGGATCTAGAATGGGCAATGCAAGTGTTGGAGCGGCAGCTGGGTGGATAAACAGAGATGGCTGGATGGTTGTCTGCATGAACCTTCGTATGGGACAAATCGAGGTGTTTGACACTGAACGCTGGGCAATCGCAGTCACACACTGAATGTCTCTTTGAAGAAAGGAGGCAATACCAGCTCACATAGTTACAACAGTGGCAGTGTTGAGTGATTCGCAAGGAGCCATCAGACGGACGATGCACCTGGACCCAGGGCCACAACAGCATCTAGCAAGAGCAATCAACAAGCCTGCTACAGCCCTCCGTGCTGAAAGCATTGATGCCGCAATCCACTTGGTCCCAGTACACTCAGGCATTACTGGGAACGAAGAGGCTGACTGGCAGGAAAACACAGCACGAGAAGACTGAGTCTACACAGTAGGGAAGTCAATATACCCCTCAGCTATGAATAGATGTAGACAGGTCTCTGAAGGAAGGACAGCGGCAAAGGCGAAGTTAGAGGCCAACAAGTGCTCCCAACACTATGGATATAGACTGAAGGGCAATGACAGGAGCAAGAGATCCGTCCCAATCAGAACCGTGAAATCACTGGCAACATGGTTCTACAGACTGCAGAGCGGGCATCTGCCAACTGGCACGGACGAAAAGCAATTTGGACACTGAGAGGACAACAAATGGTGGTGATATAGATGCAGAACACTACAGACGCAGGAGCATCTCTTCCACCACTGCGGCCTGCGGATATACCAGCAGCAAGCACTTTGGCAGGCGGTGGGAAAGGCCACTGGATGGAAATTGGGCAGATGCTGGCATGTGCAAATCTTGAAGCATTTCTCCATGGAGAAATGCAATCAAGCGTTAGTGGACTTCCTGGCAGCGACTAATGTCAGGAAGTTCCTCCCAAAACTAGCCGAGGAGCCCAGGCAGGAGGAGCCTGAGCAGAAAGAACACTAGCAGAAGGAGCACTGGTAGGATTAAAGGTGTTTTGGACTGGGGGCAGTCTCTCTCTCATTTCGTCAATATCTGTGTTTTTTGTTCCTTTCAATGGTGTGCACTTGATTGATTTTCCTTCATCACAGGGGACGATGGGCAGCAGGCGGGAGCTTTGCCATCTTGCCAGCTCGCCTGGAGGCGGAGGGGGTGACTTAGGCTCTGTCATACTCTGATCAGAGTGAATACAGTATGAATAAAACAAAACAAACCAAAAGACAGCGCTCTTGTGAGTGCACTTGATATCCGCTGTGGTGAAACGACAGAGCCAGAAGGCAGAGAGCCCATCATCACACTCCGCCACACCTCTCGCGGTATTCCTCAAGGAACTCATGAGAAACAGTGGTTCTGGCTGGAGGAGTGTTGGCAGAGGGTGAGAAGATATGATACTGGCCGGCTGTGAGGATCCACGCAATGTCATGGATCAACAGAATCTCAGTCAGAGCGAGTGAGATCAAACGATGCAAAAGATGGAGTTTGTTTTTTGTTGAATACTGAGATGAGATGATATGAGATAGAAAATACCATGCAAGCTCAGATGAGAGTCTATCTACCCCGGGGTCTCCCAAATATATACTCCCTGGCACGCCATCCATTTCCGTTACCCCAGTATCGCCGGACAACCGCCGTCACCCAGTCCATCTCTAACATCCGTGTATCTCTGTACACCCTCCCCGGCCGAGTGCATCTCCATCATCTCTGAATCTCTCTACGCCCACTGTTGCTCAGTCCTCTGCCAAGTGGAACGGTGGTGGTGGTAGTGGTGGTGGTGGTGGTGGTGGTGGTGGTGGTGGTGGTGGTGGTGGTGGTGGTGGTGGTGGTGGTGGTGGTGGTGGTGGTGGTGGTGGTGGTGGTGCTGAGAAATAAATTTTCCTGCCACAACTCCTCCCTGGCCCTTTGTCTGAAGCACACCTCTTCTCTTCAGTATAACAGTATATGTACACCCGAAAAGACATAACAATGACAGAGACTGAAAGAAAGGACACAGACGTCAACTCAGATGAAAACCATAAACCAAACGGAGAACCATAAATCCAAAGGAAAACTATAAACCCAAAGGAATGACCAGAATGTAGACCCAAAGGAACACCATAAGCCCAAAGGAAAACCATAAATCTAAACGAAAAACATAAAGACTCTTACTCCTTGCGCACCCGCTTTCTCTTCCCACCCTCCTTGCCTGCCTTTCTTTTTCCTTGACCGCTTGCAAAGTACAAGATCTTGCCAAGCCCAGTATTGAATCGCACTATCGCCGTACACATTACGTACACGGCTGCTGTGGTTTGTGCCCAGGTGTCTATAGACAACTTGGTGTGTTCATTCACCGCCTGTTGAAAGATAGATACGGCTTCATTCCTCATTCTTCTATTGTGGTGTGCCACCATCTTTGTCTCGTCATCCAATATTCTCTTGCAGTCAGAGTCGAGGCTGAGCCATTGTAGTACGCAGCATACTTATCTTTCATCCTCAGTGTCGTTGTCGTTGTCGTTGTTGGAACTGCTACTTTTGCTGATGGGAGTGGCAGGCTGGTTGGGATTTCGGATACCCTCCTGCTTAGGATCGATAGGCTACTCTGGGGTAGTACTGGCTTCATTTTCAGTGGGCCAGATTGTACCAGCCTCTCTGCCGGTGTGCACAGGCTGGATCGTACTGGCCGCTTTCTCGGTGTTCACTGGCGGGATCATACCGGCCTCTTTTTGGGCAGCAGCGCTGGTTCATTTACCAGATCCATCCATGGCCAGATCCATCAACAGCCCTCGAATGTTACTCCCATCTTTTTCCAGTTCCTTTGCTGCTTTCTTGGTTGGTGCTGTTTGCGATGGAAGCATCTTGCGCGTATCGGGGGATGGAGGTGGTGCTGTTGTCGCATGGTCAGCAGGCGGTACTGATGTGGAGATGGTACGAAGCCAATTGGCATAATCACTGTCATTCATGCCAGGGTAATAACCTAGTTGTATAAGTGACCCCTGGTACCATTTTAGGCCCATAAATTTGTAGTTGATTCCTTCTTCCAGCTGAGGGCAGCCAATATCTAACAACTTTTTAGCTTCCTGAAAGTGGCTAGACGTATACCACTTGGTTGCATTTGACTTCCGGTTGTGCTTAGTAAGACGGTTGATGTATGCAAGATTGAGGCATCTCTTCGCTAACCAGGTATCCCTGGATCTTTGGTTGGCGATCATGGTTAATCACATTCACTTCTCACTTCAGCTGGAATCCCTTAGGATTTCTTGGAGGTCATGATAGTTCTGCCAGATGTCTCCCAGCTTCTTCATTGCCTGTGACTTCCTCCACTGGGCAGTGTGCTATAGCTGTATCATCTCCCTTACCCTGCCGGAGCTGTCGAGAGCCTTAAGGAAGTCATTGAATTGCATGTACTTCAACTTCTTTCAGTCAAGAATTCTCTCCGCGAAATTTGATAGCCAAGTGACCTGCGCATTGGCAGCATCCGTGATGTTGCCAATGAGATTATAGATCTCGAGCATGAAATTCTCTTGGTTCTGGGGGAAGAGCTATCTAGCAGGGATCTCCATGGCTTCTTGAAGCTATCTGACTGGTCAATTGGAGAAGAAGTACCTGCTGAGGTGTGATGGTGTCTCCGATGAAAGGGATACTGGGGATGGATTGCAAGTGATAGTAGAGAGCTCTGAGGAGGGGGTATACATAGTAATTGCGGTGGTAGCTGCCATGGTGGTAGCTGTGGTGGTGGCGGCTGCAGCGTTCACGGTTGCCACAGTGGCAATATAGAAGCTCATAGCAGTGGTCGTAGCTGCGGTGGTGGTTGTACTGGTGGCGGTGCTGGTGGCTGCAGTTGTGGTCGTGGCTGCGGTTGTGGCTGGTTGGGTGGTGGAATCGATGCTCATAGCGGTGGTGGTGGCTACTGTAGTGGTAACTGCCGCGGGGCTCGTGGTGGCGGCGTTAGTTGTTAAGGGTGTTTCACAATCCATGGCATCACTAGGTACTGCTGCAATGTCGTTGATGGATGTAAAACGCATGTCGGTGCTCAGGGATAGTTGAGACGATGATATTGGGCGTAGTGGTCGGGGTGCAGAGTGAGATGAACGGTACAGTATGGTTGCTGTATTTCCTTAGAAACGTGGGAGGGGAGAGCTCTTTATATACCTGCAGAGGTGCTTGGTGCCAGATCCTTCTTTTTCTAGTCTCTATGCGGTTCCCGGTTTCCTTTGTATGCTCTTCTCGTATCTCTCCACAACTTCTGTGCTTCTTCCCCTCCTCTTTCTCCGATTGCACTCAGTGGTTTGGCGTGTCCTGCTCATGGTTCCGGTTCTCAGTAGTGAATTTTCTGCCCACTGCGGTAATAGTAGTCGTCTCCCTTGTCTCGAGGTTACTAGAGGTTTCAGGGAGAATGGTTGGAATTATTAGTGTGACAGGGGTGCAACTCACCAAATAGGAATATCTCTTCCCCCTCCATCTTGCAAATCCACGCAATTCTGTGTATTTGATATTCTCCCTCCATCTCGCAACACCACTCAATTGTGTGGCTTTGGTGGTGCTGTGGTATGTTACTGTCCACGCAATGGATCCCCTCCCCACCTTCATTTTTATGCAACCCATCTTTCTCATCATTGTTCAGGTGCATTGTCCGCTGGTACTGGATTCGCTGAGACAAAATATGAGGAACAGGGTTGTATTTGACACAGTTCCGGAGAAATACTATTTTTAGAAACCAAGAGAAAAGTCATGGATTGTCTTCCAGTTACACTTCTTTCTTTCACCCGAGCCTCCTCTGCCGCCACCCTCTGCTACCATCCTTATACCCAACACTCTGACTATTAGTCCATCCTCTTCTTCCCACCCATCTCCCAGTTCATGCCTGTTCCCATTCGCTTCCTCACAGCCTTCAATAGTCCCCCTTTGACTGACAGTTTCCCTTCCTCCTCAAACGATCCCTCCTCTTTCCTATTGTATATGCCTTCCACTTTCTCTGCAAACGCTCTCTTTGTATCAATTGACATTAGCCTACGTATCTGGGCTCATTCGCTTGGCTGGGCTGGCACGTCCAGACCTCCAACACCTTCATCATATGATCAATTTTTGTGTCGATTGTATTGTTGGTTTTAGCGATAGGAATATCCTCCATGGCTTGCGCTGGTGCCAGGGTCTCTTCACTAGAGATTGCCGGAAAGGTTATCACTACTGGCAGCTGTAGGAGTGAAACTCCAGCTGGGATTGAGTAAGGAGAGACTCCCGGCGCTGTATGTGCTCTTTCTGAATCCTGGAGGGTGAGGGCATCAGCATTGACAGATTTGTCGAAAAAGTGCTTTCTAGGTTTTTCGTATTTGAAGGTTGAGGGGTCTCTGGGATGTTGTTTGAGTAGCATTATACCTGTTGCTGTCAAATATCTTGGGAGAGCTCTGAGCAGCATTTCCAACTGTGAGTACTTGGCCAACCGTTCCATGACAATTATACCATCGCTGAAGATTTTGTAGGTGAGGATAAACGCTTTCAGGCCGACATCCCTAAGTTCTTGCTGGACATGATACAGTCGCTGCCAGTAGAATCTCGTATACATGTAGACCCGGCTATCGGTGTGGCACTAGGCATCCTTCAGGTCCTGTTTCGACTGCACATAGTCCTTCCTCAGATATCTGTTCATCATTTTCATTGTTTCCTGGATTGTTTCCAAGCAGTAGTACAGGAATGTTGGGATGACATCTTTGGCTGCCTGGTTGGTTCTCGTGCGAGATGGAAGGCTTTCATATGCCTCAAAGAACTTGATAACATCTGCTCCTCCGAAGACTGGGGCACCCATGGTGGCTGGGAGTGGCATCTGATTCTTTTAACGAACCATGGTGAGACACAAGAACTCGATGCATTGTCTTTGATTGTACACATTGGTGGGCGAGGCGTTGGTGGAAGGCACAGCACTGGCGAATGGTCTGGCACTGGAGCAACCAGTACAGCCACTGAAACAGGCGGCGGAAGTAGGTCAAGTGTATTCAGTCGACATTTTGATCAGTTTTGTCTGTAGTGGATTGGAGATGGAATGGTGGACTAGGTGGTGAATTGGCAGTAATTGGTGATCTAAGGTCAATTGCTAGTTTGGGAGTTTTTGGAAGTGGAGTTGGGTCAATTAGTGCTCTTTGTTTTGAGGTGAGCTCTTGGTTTCATTTTTCTATTAGTTCAGCTTCACCACATCTCACAGTTTTCTCTGGTAGCTTCCTGCCAAGTCATCTGTCGTGTTCTATTCCCTGCGTCTTCCCCCCACAACAAGTAGTATCATCATTAGCGCTCCTCAATATCTTACTGGCATCGTGGATTTTTTTTCTTAGAATTCTTTGGATCAGTGAATTCCTTAGTATGGGGTTGGTGTACTTTTTTTCGTTTCTGATTTCTTGTCCCAGCATAAAGTTGGTTTCTGTTGTCCCAGTATTAGGTCGGTGCCTGTTGCCCCGTCTGCGAGGTCAATGTCTGTTGTGCCGGGATGAGGTTGATGCCTGTTGTCCCAAGTGCGAGGTCAGTGCCTGTTGTCCCGGTATGAGGTCGGTACCTTTTGTCCCAGTATTAGATCAGTGCCAATTGTTCCCTCTGCGAGGTCTGCACCGATTATCCCGGTATGAGGTCAGTTCCTGTTGTCCAATCTGTGTGGTTGGTGCCTTTTGTCCAGGTATGAGGTTGGTGCCTGTTTTCCCGGTGTTAGGTAGGTGTCTGTTGGCCAGGTAATAGATCATTGCTTTTTGGATGGTGTTCGTCCGGGTATGAGATTGGTGCCTTTTGTCTAGTCTTTGTTCGGCGCCAGTTCCTATGGGTTCGTCCCAGTATAATGTTGGGGCCTTTCGCCCGGTATTAGGTGCATGCCAATTCTTTTGTGTTCATCACAGTATATGGTCGGTGCTTTTCGTCTGGTGTTAGTTCTTTGCCATTTTGATGGTGTGTGTCTTGGTTTAAGGGCGGTGCCATCTGTCCGCTGTTAGTTCCGCGCTATTTCCTCAGTATTTGTCCCAGGGTTAAGTCCGTACCTTTTCACTTGGCGTTAGTCCCGGTATAAGGTCTGTGCAATTCATCCAGTGTTAGGTCTGCACAATATCGTTGGTGTTCGTCCTGGTGTTAGGTCGGTGCCTCTTCTCTTGGTATTTGTCACGGTATAAGGTCGGTACGTTTGGTCCAGTGTTACGTTGGCACTATTTTCTCAGTATTCGCCCTGGTGTTAGGTCGGTGCTTTCTTCCTTTGTGCTGTCAATGTACCTGGCTTACTGCATCCGGCATTCCAATCCCGCATTGTTAGCACCATCTCTAGGAATGTCATTGCTTCCTTCGGCTGTTGCTCTGCTGGCAAGGTAGGTAGTTCTCATAAGTTTTGTCTCTTCATAATGACCCATATTAACTTGTGGGTGGCTTTCCCACCATTCTGTACTCAGCTTTCCAAACTAGAATCCACATTTGGGCTCCATTTGTGGTGAAATAATCGAGCCAGAAGGCAGAGAGCCCATCATTAAACACCACCGCACCTCTCGCGGCATTCCAACAAGAATTTGTAACAAAGAGCGGTTCGGGCTTGGTGAGCATAGGAAGAGGGTGAGAAGATATAATACTACCCGGATGTGAGGATCCATGCAATTGCATAGATCCAAGGAATCACAGACAGAGTAAGTGAGATCAATAGATGGGAATGATAGTGTGCGCAATTTCTTGTATCCCCTGGGTTGTAACGGTTCCCGGCCCATACGGGCCACCCGCACAACTAGCTCACCACACATCCAACCATGCTCATCAGAGGCCATTCTTTTCATCAAGCCTTCTTTAGTAGCAAATGAAACTTTCTGTCAAAGTGAATTGTAAATTATATGTGATGTGATTTTGTAAGTCTTACTGCCCCACCAAAATATGCTCTCTGAACTGGCAACCCACCCTATGTCTATGCACCACTACCCACCTTTCTCCTTTACAGGTGATTGAATTCCAGAAAACAATGCCTTTCATTATTGAGACACCACAGTTACTTGCATTCTGAACATGCTTAGCAAAGTTTGGGTGGAGATTTGGTATTTCTAGCTGGGCTTTCCTGCTGGCAAAGCCACCATCCCAGCTACTTTCCCTTCTCAAAGTGTACTTAAAATTGCCTGCAACTCCAGCTCTGGCTGAGTGGTAAAGATATGTCCTCTTTGATGTTTGACAAAGTGGGTTTTCGCCTTGTTCACTATAAGAGCTGTGCAATGGGTATTGGTATTTTCCCTCTAAGCCTCAACTCTCAGGTACATTGCAGATGGAACTCTTAGTGTGTAATAATATTGAGACTTCAGAGCATGTTCTTAGCACTAAGCTTGAAGGATATTTTGGGGGGTTATGGGCAAAGTTGTCCATCTGGGCTGCACACTGACATTTTCGAGTTTTTGGGGAGCTGCTCTTGAGACAACCCTCCCAACACAAACTGCCATCTTTATCAGCACTCCATTCCTGTAGAGTCCTTAATTTTTGCCAAAATACTCTCAAGACATAAGAAAGTAATTTTATAATGCTCCCAGGCCACCCCCAGAGAGTTGTGGTTGCATCGCTATATATTTGCAGGTGGTGAGTCGGTTACCATGACCAAACGGGCCGGGAATGCCAATGTTACGATCCAGGGAATAATGGGATGGAATGACATGAGATACAACATGCGATGCAACCTCGAATGGAACTCTATCTACCTCAGGGTTTCCTGGATATATACTCCCCGTTGCCCCATTTCTCTCCATTACCCCTGTATTTGCATACACCCTCTGTCGCCCCGTCTGTCTCCATCATCACTGTATCTCTGTACTCCTGCCATCGCCCAGTCCATCTCCATCATTCTTGGATCTCCATATGCCCGCCATTTCTCAGTCCTCTGCACAGCTGAGTGGCGGTGGTGGTGGTGATGAGAAACAGATTTTCCCACCATACCACACTGTACTCAGTGCACTTTTCATCGCCAATTGCTCACCGGCATTTCTGCAGGTATGTTTTCTGCTCGTTTCCAGGTGTGCTCACTGTCACTTGTCTGGGTATCCATATTGTCATTTTCTGAGTTTGCTTGTCTTTTCATCTCAAGGTGCATTCGTTGACTCACCTGCTTGTATACTTGTTGACTCTGGTAGTAATCTCTTCGAAGGTAGGCTCATCGACTCATCTCCAGCTGCAATTCTCTTCCGACAAATGCCCTCCAAGGTGCTTCCTCCCAGCACTGCCTGTATAGTCATCGCATGTAGTAGGGGTTGTTGTTGACTCACATACCGCAGTTCCCTGTTTGTACTTCATTACTCCACCAATAACCTATTTCATATGGCTTCTCTGGGAGCGACGATGGTTCATTTGGTTTGATTGTGAAGTTGATTTTCAGTAGAAGCGGTGCATTTCAGGACAACTGGGGCTTAGTTGGGATCGCATTCAAAACAGGTACATGTGGTTGCAACATTGAGAGTTATCTGCAGAGGTGATTGCTGACAATTCCCTGGGTGCACTTTCACTGTTCTCGGAGTACAATTGATGTTTCTTCTCCATGTGCACTTGCTACTGCTGGAGTTCCCAATTGGTGCATGCATTTCACTGGGTTTTGTTCTTGCACTTCCAGTGCGGTAATTCACAGTAGTGGTTATTGTCATTCCCCCACAGTCATTCCACTTGTTTATGATCGTTTCTCAACCAGAGACCAATATTTTATGGCTTGACGATGTGCGGTATTGGCATTGGAACTCGAACATATAGATGTATAATATGCCATCTTTGATTCCTAGTCTGACTAGTGTTCTGCACACCGGTTGATATCATACTCACTGGAAGCATACCAGTGGCAGTGCTTCATGTATTTGCATCACTGCCCTCGATTGTTCCTTCCTAGCTTGGAATCACAAGTAAGTGATCTCAAGCAGGGTATAACTTTGCAAAACCTCAATATCTGCATATTGGAAGGAACATTGATTGGCATCCATCTCCTGTGATCCATCTCCTGTCACCCACCTCTGGTTATCCACCTCTTGTCATCAATCATTATCCAGTCAAGATCCATATCAGGCTGCAATCCATCTCTGTCCAGAACCCATCTCGTATCATCCATCGTTGGCTGCAATTCTTCTCTGGCTGTGATCCATCTCGGGCCAACTTCCGTTTCTGGCAGTGATCCCTCTGGCTTCTGCCATTCCTTTCAGCTGTGAGCATCGTTGCGCTCAGATTGGCCACATTCCGCAACTGCTCCTACAGCTCTGTACGCCCTCGAAAGGTCATCCTTACGAACCTCCATAATGTCTGTCATCCATTGACACTTCACTGCAGTCGTATAATCCATCCGGTGGGGTATCATACATCATAAGACAATATTCAGTCATTCATCCGTCCATATGTCGTGGGATCTGTAAGGCCTAATCCAAATCCATAATCCAGCCTCTTGAGCACAGGATCTTATTCCATACAATTGCAGGAATATCACTCCACTCACCTCTGAGAAGTTGTAAATCCACCCATATGGCAAATTGTAGCCAGGCTACAAGTCAACTGCATGGTCAATTGACCAATGTGGTGAAAGTCTCTCGACCTCATTGCAGAAATCCTACACGAAATCTCCTTGCATCGCTGAATCAGTTCTTCATCATCTGTATGGAACATCTCAGGTGTGGTGCCGACTCCACCTGCAAACATTAGTTTTCGATTCATAATAGATAAGAACAGTATAAAGGAATATCCAGCAGTCCGGAATAGAAACTGTCTGGCCATGGACCAGCCAAACCCAGCAGTCCAATACTTTCTTCATGTCTCCGCATGCCGGTAGTCGTAATTCAATGTCTGCATTGTTGGCACACTCTTCTGCTACAACTACCACCGCTGCTTCCTGCTCACCTGTTCAGTGCCTGGTGAGTATCTCACCACTACAGATCCTATCCATGGTCACTCCCAGCAGCCTGACACAAACTCCAACTCTTTGGAAGAACGTTCAAGTGACCTCTTCACAGCAAAGTTGATTGTCAAAGACATGAGTTCCAAGTATTAAAATATCTGGAACACCGCCGCCTCCATCAGAAAACTCTTCTTGCCTAGTCGTGATCCTGGTTCATTTCCGGGGCATACCTGATGGCCTTCCTGGTCCACTGCCATCTCTCCAGCTCACCCGGGTATTGCAGAGCCAAAAGTTGAATGTTTTGCAAGTCAATGCTAATTCTCCAGCTCACAGTGTATCCACCGCGGCTGCCACCATGAATATGAATAACCCCAGTCAGGAAGTCCTGTACTAGTGACGACCAATTGGCACTGTCTGACAACAATATAACATCCTTGCCTCACCCAATTCGGATGGGCTGACAACCAAATAATGACCGTTTCTTCTTGGGAATAGATACATGAATTGATCCTCCTTGCACTTTGAATAGATGCTGAATCCACTGGTCTCCAGAGAGTGCCCAGACGGTCCATCGTCTGGCAGGCCTGTGAAATTGCAGATTCCTAGCTACAACAAACAATCTCCATTATATTCAAAACATCTATCTTCATATACCATCTTATGGGCACATATCTGTATTCCCTCTTTGCCTATCAGCTTTCGTTGACTTGTTGGACAAAGCAGAATAGAGTTGGCGCAGTTGGCTCTCTCCTTACAACAATCCGATTCAGTCCTCCTGTCAGGTGCCAATTGTCCATAGTCATTCAGAATTGTATCTCTGAGCCACTTCAAAAGATTCGTGAGTTATTATACTTCCAATTCAGAGTGACTGTAGCATCAGCGATTACTGCTCTTCTGTTGCATCGGTGACTCGTTCTCAGTTGTAGGTGATGACTTTCCAAAGCCATTTGCTGAAACTCCTAACCTTCCACAACATTGATAAAATCATCAAGTCGTAAAGAAGGTAACCACGATTGCAATGGCCATCAGCAGAATTACCAGTTGTTAATCATGGGTATTGTGTAAACCAGCCCTGATCTATCATATGTGCAAGGAATATATACGTAGGAGCACTTGGGTGTGCCATTCTGGTCTGGGCCAGCTCAATTGTGCACATGCCATTGTGTTCATTGTATGAGATTGGAAAGCATCTATGCAGTTTGTCCAGCCAAGGCATTCCCTGTGATGCAACATTCGGACACCTATGGCCTCCGGAATCGTCTTTGTATTTGTCAACTGTGTCAAAGGGAAGGTGACTTATTGAATCTCATTGACACTGCAATTGACCGGCTCTGAGTACTCATATAATTAATTCATTGAAATTGACTTTGATGGCATTGGTCGTTGACGAATCTCCTGGCCCACTGTTCTCTGGAACCCACTCGGAATTGTCTCTACCACTGGTAACTCCAATTGGATGTACTTCCTAATCCTAGTTGCTTCTGCAATCTATCGCCATCAATTCAGGATGATTTCTCCTTCTAAAGTGTTGTGCCATGTCACTGGCCGATTGGCCACAGGAATTCATACGAAATCCCCCTTGTTACAGTTTACCTTGATTCCACAGAAGTATCAAAATACTTACCTGATGCGATAGGTGCTCTCAATTCTGTATGGTGTATTGTGCGTATCCTGACACATCAGAAAGGGGTGATTTGTGAAACCCTTATGCAAAACATATCTGGAATTGTAAAGGCAATAATAGTGTCAAGGTATATGCCCATGTATATGGCCTTATTGGAAGGTATATCAGTAGATACAATTGCACACACGGATCTGGAAAAACAATAGAGTACTAGGTAGAAATGGTCAGAGTATCGCTAAAGGATAGATGCTCATGACAAGCGAAAAAAATGCAGTGGGTGTTATCCGGCCCTGGACACGTCACGTGCAGCCGTGCCATTGCACCTCCAAATAATGATAGTCATTTTAGACAACCCGTGAAGTTATTTCATGGGCCACTATTTGAACGGTATAAACTTCTCCCAAATAGTTGTGCGAAACTTGACATATTCCTTTGGTAGAGTATGTATCACATTGTACAATATCTCAGAGTAAACATGAAGTGCATTCAATATTGCAATGATATAATCCAGTTGTTACAACCAACATCATCCACCTAAACTACATGTGGGCTGTATTCTGAAACCCCTGGGAAACCAAATTCTTAATCTGGAAATAACCTTTCATCATTCAGAGCATGGTAATAGAATCTTCATTAATGTGGTGTTTGACTTGATTGTTGATGCCCTTATTCTGCAGCTCTCCATTACAGCCCCTGTACTTATAACTGATACTACACAGGCTAAATCAAATTCTATTTTCAAAACTGAAAATCAGAATAATATAACAATCATTGACAGCTTGGAATGTGTATAGTCTCATTCCTCTTTAATACTTGGTTGATTTTGGACTGTTTATAAGGAATTGATTAAAAATACAGTCCAGTAACACCGTATCACTGGAGCATGAGGTTGTAGGAAACAATCAGATGCCACAATTGAGTATTTGCCACTTGCAGACGATCGATAGCCAATAGCATATAAGGCTAATAAGTATTAGGAAAAGGATTCTTCCCATCCAAGATAATGAGTTACTACTTATCATGGGGTTATACAACAAAGAATTGGATCGAATCTTGAAACTACTTTTTTTGAACAAATGAAATATGACACACATTATTTGTGTCTTGAGCCCATCTGATACCATGTCCTTTCCACAATATTGAAGTTAACGCAATATTTACTCCACACTTTCCACAGTACTTCAGAGTAAAATGTAACTAGCTACACATCTTGTATTCCACATGATGCATACTGCAGTATCTACTTTGTTAAGATCAAGTTGGGGTGAAATGTCAGCTATATTTGCTTCTTTTTTAGAGTTTAAATTTTTGCACTTGTATTGTTTCACCTGAGCTGTTCAATAATATGTACTATAGTGGCCCAGTTGTCAATGCTGCAATAGTATCCACAGTATCTAGCAAAGTTCAATGTAACTAGCTCAAAAATTTCATCCCAGACATAGTGCTTACTGTGGCTGTAGCTTAATGTGTTTTCACTGCTAATCAAAATGATAGTGCTGTATACAAGTCTTGTATTTCACAATATGAAAGCTGCCACTCATAATAATCACACCACTTAATCCAAAATGCCATTATGAAACTCAAAATTGAGAAATGGCAGATTACTATTTCAGAGATACTGATTAATACTATAAACAAAATACATTCAGCTTTGAAGGTTAATTAATGTGTGGAGAAACTGTCGCACGGATAGAAGAACTTTGTATCGGACTGAAACTGGAATAGAACATTTGAGAGTATATTGGACAGACCTTGGAATGGGATTGGAAAGGTCAGGAGAATTGATAATTATGTTCCTGTGCATATCCTTTCTATCTTTAGGCTATCTTTGAATATTACCTCATGTTTCTGTGCTGTTTATTATTGTTGAATGCTATGTGCAAATAGGAGAGGGTTGAGTATGTCAGATAGATCAAAGGCAATCAGATTAATGGTATACAGTGATTGTTGCCTGCAGGCTATTATGATTGATTTAAGAATTAGACCTGGACTACTTGATGCCAAGTGTACCATCTTACAAGTATTCAACATTCAATGTCATCGAACTACACATTAGTTTGTACTTGGTCATATATACATCTTCTGGCCAGGTTAGAGTAGTAATGGTCTCCCAGTAAGGTCTCAGTCTGGGTAGTTTAATGCTTCCTACATTGTCCACTTCTTACTATATTCTCAATATTGTATAATTCATACTGGAGATGATATATTTTCTGTTATCCTTCTATCTTCATCTCTTTCTATAGAACATGCCATCCAGTTATCAGCATCTTACACTTTATTCTCTTATTGGCTGACAACAAATTCAGAATATATTTTGGTGGTAGCCTTTCTATAGTATATATACATTAATTTCAATTATAAACGTTATATGGACCCTTGGTAAAATTACATCTCTACATTTCCCAAGTGCAAATCAATACAGACTGATAGTAGATGTAATGTATATCTTGCCAACAATTCCAGCTTTGGGGACTTGAAAATTGTCAGTGAATCTGCTCAATCGAGATACAGCCAACAGGTTCCTGCTGGCTAGTGTAACACAGAATTGGAAAATTTGAGCTTCGGTATATAGAGAGTTAAGAATCGTATTATGTTAACAAGTACTAACGTACATGTGCCATATTAATACATTTGTATTCAAAAGCTACATTATGCATATAAGAGAGCTGTGAAACAAGAACTATAGTGTGATTGAAATAATCTATTTAAGTGTTACTTATATCTGCAAAATGTAAGTCAGTCCAGAGAGCACATACAAACTTCCCAGACACTCTAATAAACCTCACCAGTACTCCTAAGTAAATTCAGATAATTCATGACCCCTTTGGAGCTAAGTGTACTACTCATAGACTCTTTGAGAACATTCTCAAGTCTGCCTGAATGAATCCACACTTATAGGGATGCATTCAGGATGCCATGATATTTGATCTGTAGCGGAGTCAAATCTTGGAGCTGCTGAAATCTCCATGCAGATTTCTGGAAGACTTCCCAAGCAGCTGAAACATTCCGTACAGCTCAGTAATTGACTTTCAACTTGATGCTGAATTCCCACTGTAGTGGCTCTTAGGGATTCCATAACCAGAAGGCATTTCACGTATCATATTTGTCTTTGTTAAGGACACAATGTTCACTTAATCATAAAATGTTCTGTACAATCCACCATAGTCTGGTTATATGTATACATACAGACAATCCGGCGGTAGACGGCACTTGAGCATAAGCTGTGGAGCGCCTTGAGACATCAAGTGAGAGATCATAGAGATTTAGTTCAATGCTGTGATCATGTGTACATAGAGTTGCACTTTGATGCTGTGATTGAGGAAGTTTGGATTGAACTTGAAGGCCAAGATTGAATGACTTTGGAGATGCACTTGTAGCCAGATATTGCATAAAAATAGACATGCACTTAGAGGCGGTGATCAAGTGAGTATGGAGATACACTTGAATGCTGTGATCAAGCAAGTTCAGAGGTGTACATTAAAGCTCAGAGCAAGTTGCCTCCTAGACGTACTTGGCTGTCATCAGGATACCCTCTTAGAGATACACTTGGATGCATCAAACCTGCAAACTGGAGGGAAGTGGTCATGTGAGTTTGAAGATACACTTGGTGGCCATGAATGACTGAGTGCCAAGTTGAACTTAGAAGCCATGATCGATCGAGATAGGAGTAGGTGGATGTGGTAGATCTCCAGGTGATAGATCAGGAGGAAGGCACCCTGGGAGCTGTAACTCAGAGTATTAGTTAACTTGTCTTTGTCGAAATGCAGTGAATTGAGTACAATAAGTTCTGCTGAGACAACAGAGACTAGCTGGGTGCAGGAGACTGTCAACCTTTGGGTAATGCTGTACTTGTCATAGGCAGTGCTACTTGGTGTATTGAGTGTGTGGGGTATGCTATAATTGGTGTTAACTTCTGCTAATGGTATGCAGACACATCAGCAAAATGTGAAATGGTTTGGAAGTCATAACCAAACAACTCAGCAACTCTGAACAGCCACACTTATCCTTCCAGATACTCCCAGATGATCCCAGATAGGCTGGATGCAACACGATGTGCTCTCAGGTACTCCGAGACTACTTCACCAGTGCTCCTGAATACTCCCGAAGTGGTGGAACTGAATCCAAAAATATCATAAAGAGTGTATAGTTGCCTTCAAAATGCTTCCAAATCAAACAATTAGGATGTGCAAATTTCGGAGCCATTGGGAGTATTGGCGGCGTCTCTGAAAGTATTTTGGTGCGCCTCCAACCTGGAGCCAAACTCTCTGGGAGTGATTATTATAATGGTTATATCAAATAGTACAATTCAATTAACTATCTTCTGCACACCTTGATTCAGGCATTGTAACTTTAATATACAGTGCAGTAGGCATCTAAATCCACATAAATATTAACAAGCCATACGCTATCAATTCTATCTAATGCAGCAGTATTCTCTCGCACCAAATGTGCAAGTCCAACAATTGCTCTGACAGGTACAATCTGAATCTTATCAGTTGGTTTGACAACCCGGATGAATCTGTCAACACAATCAGCCCAATCATGCAAATCTTTGTACTTTGTTGGAATCACCACTGCATATTCTTGAGCTTGAGGACGTAATATCCATTGTTGGGTCTTCTTGCACCTCTTAGAGAAGGTGGATATCATTTTTCCAGCGGGCAGGTACTCCTGAAATTGGAGGATCTGAATCAGTGGAGTCCAGCTGAAGTATAATACAGAAAAAGAAGGAACTCGGCCTTGGAAGGTGTGATCGAGGTCACTGTCTGTATATTGGACCCAGATGCTATGGGATTCACGCGTGATCCCTTGGTTGGCATCGGTATATTCTACCTTGCAATCAAGTCCCAGACGCTCAACAGATGTAGGGCAGTGAAATGGTTGACAGTAGTACAACAGCCCATTCTGAAGTTTACTAAGTATACAGTCTATGAGTACATTCTGATCATATTGGAGCGCCAGTCCACTAAGTTCATGTCCCCAGTGATCTTCAATTTGTGTATGGAATAGCTCTCCAAAGTTGGGAATGCTGAAATCCACTGATGCATCTCTGAGTGAGGATAATTTGATACTTCTGCACACACCACGGACATGAGTTTCATTCAAACAATGTAGCTGTTGTCATATGGGGTAGACAAATGGCTTTTTCTAACAATGGGGGGGGTGTAAAAGATGGGCTCTGCGCGAATTTTGCAATTTATCGGCAGCTGATAATAGGTTGAAAACTTTTGCAGAGTCAATATCTGTTACGGGGGTGTATTCCCTAAGTAACGTTATTCCTGTATCCGGTGATACTTACTCACTTAGGTTCACTGCCGTAGATCCTATTCTCCAAATCTTTTTATAATCTTGGCTCGTCTTTCAGGTATCCGTTTCGCTTCTTCGTATTCCTTATTTTCTTGAATTCGTTTAAATCTTCGGGTCTTCTTCCTTTGATTCTTAAACTCAATTTGATTCCTGATTTTATTGGATTGCCGAGTATTTCGAGGTTTATTTATCTTTCCGTCAATGCCTGGTTGAACTTCGGTATTGTATTCTTGGAAAGATCCTTCTCTCAAATCGTTTTGGAG
>Ga0307514_10000797_pt1 | contig 51868 bp, 41 predicted proteins | sample 16_EM_MG_FD_203088 | JGI IMG/M metagenome (GOLD analysis project Ga0307514, IMG submission 203088) | Populus trichocarpa ectomycorrhiza microbial communities from riparian zone in the Pacific Northwest, United States - 16_EM | ecosystem: Host-associated > Plants > Roots > Unclassified | place... | reverse complement strand
GCTCTATTTGAATTCGCCGCCTGAAGCACCAAAGAACTGGGGACAAATTAATCCAAATCTCAATGATTACCACTCCGACCCAATGGAGATTAGCAGTACATTTTGGATACCAGACATAACCGACTGGTGGCGACAACAGGAGGAAACGCTCTCACAGTATGCCGATCTAGCCAATGTGGCGCGTGACATATTCTCTATCATACCTCATGGTGTCGGAGTGGAGGCCAGTTTTTCCCTTGGCCGAGATGTTATTGGCTGGAGGCAGTCAAAAACCACAGGCGAGACTCTCCGCGAAAAAGTCGTTGTAAGGCAGTTTGCTAGAGCCAATAACAGGATTTTGGCCGGCACTGACCCGCAATTGGATACCATGAACACAGAAAACAACTCGGAAATGAAGAAAGAAGCGGAGGAACGGAAATTGCTCTGAATGGCCAAGGTTCATGACTTTTTGCAGATGTGGCAGGGAAGTCAAAACCTACATGCTACCCAGAAGGAATTTCGAGCTCAAAACAAGCAGATGACCGCCGTAGGATACATTTCTGACACGGAAGAGATAGTCAAAGCATCCTGGTCACTCTTTCAACATGATGGTGCGGCTGAATTTAAATTGTCAGAAAGATTACCTTTGCCACCAGGTTTGTCTGCAAAGGACCTGCCTGGAGGAAGAACTCAATTCTTAAATGTCCGCCGAATCCGGAGAATCAACCGACATCCAGTGGAAAGCGATGAGGATAGCGCACCTGAAAGCATTGCGGACACCGAAGATTGGCTTAACTGGAATGGCGACTTCGATAATCCAAATGACAGTGAAGAGGATTGCGCAGCGGCCGATGAATCCGATATAGAGCCCAACAATGGCATCGAAGATCCGGAATGCCCAGAGCAGCAGGATGTGAGCGCTGCGCCAAATGTGCCCGGATTGGTTCGCCCGACACCGAAGTCAAAGAGGTAGGCTGAAAAGGTTTTACTGACGGTCAATGTAGTTGAAACGCGGAGAAATAAAGGAGGGAAGAAAAAGTAGGACAGAATGCGTCAATGGTTCACCAGCTTTATGTTGCTTGACCGAGAGTTTCAGTTAGAGATGTATTATGGGCGAATGGTACGAAGTAGCTTGTGAATATCGGTTCATAAATAGATGTATAGCAGGCGCAATTAATCTTTTGGCATGATACATCATTTTTAGTCGTGTGAGAGTGAACAGTGGAATATGATTACGCCGCTCGGCTTTGCCACAGGGCCAAGTCTGAATCAAGTAGAAAGCCTACCACTAAAGTCAAATCAGGATGAAAGCCTTTATGGACGGCAGCAAATGTTTAAAGGACAATACATTAAAATCAGCGTCAACGGAGCGTCAACGATTTGTGGTCATGTAAATATGGTGATTCACCAGTGACTTAGCCGTTGATATGCATAACGGTCAAATTAGCAGCTTTTATTGGCAAAAGAGATTGCAACACGGTCACCACCCCATTCTTAGCATAAGCGTCAACGGAGCGTCAATGATTTTTAGCTTTGCATCTTGAGTAAGTTATATTCCGATTGGTTGCAGACATCCATTTATAAGATATTGGCAGTCTTTACTGGCAAAAACAACAGCGACATGCTCCCTGCGGCATCCTGAAAATAAGCGTCAACGGAGCGTCAACGATTTTTAGCTTTGCATCTTGAGTAAGTTATGTTCTGATTGGTTGAGGACATCCATTTATGAGATATTGGCAGCCTTTACTGGCAATAACAACACCGACATGCTCCCTGCGGCATCCTGAAAATGAGCGTCAACGGAGCGTCAACACTTTTAGGACTTGCATATTTCGTAATCAAGGTATCACGCGGAACTTTGCATGCATAACCGTATTATTGACCGCCTAGCTAGGCAAAAATACCATATATCGAAGGTGAAACATAAATACCAAATTAATCGATATTTGCAAGCTGCTCAATAAGCAAAAGCACATTGTTGGTTGCTGTAAACGCGATTTTGATAAGATATCAATGACAACTTGCAAATTTAAGAGCCTTATGTGAATCTATAGATGGACCCGCTGGGCGACCTGCTGATAACCCGTCCAATTCTGACAGGTTGGGAGTTTACCATGGAACCGTACCCGAGTGGGCAGTTCAGGTTTATTGACGACCCGGACCGCCAATTTGGAGACGCTTCGGTTTGGACCCGGACCCGAACCCGAAGTGACGGTCCGGAACCGTTGCTAACACTACCAATATCAAGTTGAACTCAGAGTTGCAGATGGATGCCGTGATTGACCGAGTTTGTAGATGAACTTGGACCCCAAGATCATGTTGAACTCTGAGATGCACTTGGAAGCTTTGATCAAGCCAGTTTGGAGATGCACTTGGAGGGCGAGATTGTGTAACACAGAAGATGCACTTAGAGGCCGTGATCGAGCGAGTGTGGAGATGCACTTGGAGGCCATGATCAAGCAAGATTGGAGGAGTACTTGGTGATGGTTGATCTGGAGGCACTAGATTGGGCGGGAGGTGCAACGGCAGCTGAGACTCTATTCAGTGGTTAACTTGTAATCGTGGAAATGTAGAAGGTTGAGAATAATAAGGTCGGACAAGAGATGAGGGACAGGCTGGGAGCGGGAGACACTCAATCTTGGGATGATGCAGTACTCGGTGTAGGCAGAACTCGGTGAATACAGTACTCGGTGTATGCTGTATTTGGTGTTAACTCATAATCATTTAATGGCGAGATACATAGGGATGACTGCACTTCGTGTTCTTCGCTGATGGCAAAGAAAGAGAGAGATGACAGGAGATGGGGGAAATCATCATGAGCAACTTGGACTTAGGACAATTCCTTGTCGAAGTCAATTTTCCAGTCCTGATACGGCAGGTGCAAATCCTGACCCGGTAGGTAAAACCACTGATACGGGGTCGTCAAAACCCAAACAGGCAAGTCGTACCCCTGACTTCTCATATTGGCTCGTATGCTTCATATCATTCCAATCTTCATCCATCATCTCTCTTTTGCTACCATCATCGGCGAACTCAAAGTTACGTCATCCCTATCAATCTCTCCATGCAATGATCATGAGTTAACACTGAGTACAGCATACACCGAATACAGCATACACCGAATACAGCATACACCGAATACAGCATACACCGAGTACAAGCAAACACCAAGTGCAGTCTCCACTCAGGAATGTTTGTCTTCCCGCCATTCTCACGATTACGAGTTCACCCCTGAATCTAGGTTCACCTTCCAGAGTGCCTACCTACAAGATCGACCGACACCAGCCAGGTCTCAATGAGAGCTCAAGGTGAAGTCAGCTCATCACATCGACATGGTTGCAAGTTAAATAACGGATGGATAGAGTCTCAGCACCTGGCGTGTCTCCTATTGACCGCCTCCAAGTACTCCTCCATTCTTGCTCGATCATGACCTTCGAGCGCATCTCCAAACTCGCTCGATCACGGCCTCCAAGTGCATCTCGGAGTTAAAGGAAGTCGGCCTCCAAGTTCATCTCCAAACTCGCTCGATCACAGTATCCATGTGCATCTCTGAGTTACATGATTGTGGCCTCCAAATGCATCTCCAAACTCAATCGATCATGGCCTCCAAGTGCATCTCTGAGTTCATCATAATCTCGGCATCTAAGTGCATCTCCAAACTGTCTCGATTACAACCTCCACGTGCATTTCTAAGTTCACACAATCACCACGTACATGTGTTTCTCTCAGTTCACTTGATCGTCATCTTCAGGCGCCCCTCAAATTGTTCCCAAGCACCCCCTGCAGCCAGTCCAGATATAACGTGTGCAGATCGGTAGCTATATAGATACATAGCCACCTAGATGAGAATACAAACTTAATAGATGAGTTTTAAAAATTCTTGAACGATAAGTAGTAGCTATGATTTCCCCTCGCACCAGCGTTGTTCCCAATGAAGATCGTGTTTTTCCCAGACTACTCTACAGTGATTCGAGGTGATCAAAGCTTGTCGCAGGCACTCCCTGTCTTGTTGTAAGCGCTCGCAGTCTTGTTGCTGGCGCTCCCAGTCTTGTTATCAGTGCTCCGAGGTGCTCCCAGACATGTTGTCAGCGCTCAGACTCATGCCACCGGCGCTCCCAGGTGCTCCCAGGAGCACCTGAAGGCCACTGTATCGGTCCAGTCATCTCTGGGATTTGACCACTCTGGGATTCTGGATCCGACAACTCTCAGACACTCCCAGAGACTCCCAGTGACAGCATTACATTTTGCTGATGTGCAAGGTGATTACTTGCGGCAGGTAGTTGAGAGTATTCTGCAAGCCATGCTGCTCAAACCAGTTTCCAATGCCTTAAGTTGCCATCTCCATAGAGAATGTTGTAATACCCGCTCTCGGCACTAGGATTTTGTTTCAAGGTGAGAGGCTGCAGTACCTGCCAGAGTACTTCATTCAGCACATCTCAGTTTGTTTGCCGCTGCGTATCTAGCCACTTCGGACGAATAGTGTGGTTCTTGATTGCAATCGGCAGGAAAGTGACCATTATGATGCTGTGTGTTGAAAGCATCTTGCGGATCTTCGAAGATCAATTGCCAATTGTCATATAGAGGCCACTGTTCCTTGTCGCCAGGAATATTCGAGAGATGTGTTCGGTCGGACATGAAGATCAATGAAACCAGTGTATCCCCCAATCTGGGAGTTGACTTAATATCGATTTGCATGTGATTGTCCGGAAGTTTCTCTCCTTACCTGTGTCTCCCACCGCCTGTCCACAGTGTGCATTTCGGTATAGAGGTGTTTCAGTGGCGTTTTGCTATTAAAGCAACCCTGAGGGGGGTAAATGAGATGCTTGGTGAAGGCTGGCTGCCACATCAACCATTTCATGCTTTTGATGATGTCTTGACTCCAGTATTTGCTAGGGTGTGGGAGATTGTCGTTCCATCTCATATCCTCAAGAGCATGTAGTTCCCAGTCCACGAGAGTCTTATCATCTGGCATGCTAACCACGAGCTGCTGGACGCAATCCCCATTTTCAAACCTTGGGAAATGCAGAGCTGTGTTTTCTTACTGCAGCACATTGTCATAGTACGTCTCCATACCCTTCTTCTTGATCCCACAGTGGATATATTTGTACTTTTCTTGCCTCACAAACAGGTAGTAGGGAGTGTTTTGTAGGCTTGTCCCAAGGCAACTCTGAGTGTCACGTTCCCATGGCTCAGCAAAGTAATTGCTGAGTGGAGTGCCCGCGCCGGGGTATGTTTCCGTCCTCTGCAGATGCGGTGGTGGTGGTTGAGACTGTGAGTCTGCAATGTTTTCAATGTGTTGGAGGTAGGGAAATTGGTCGAAGTCTTCCACTGAATCTTCATTAGCGATGGATTCACGACGCCGAGCATGTTCAATCCGTCAGAGTACGCTGCAAATAGTGAGATTCTTCTGGCATGCTACTTGAATGTGATCAGGATGATGTAATTTGATATGTTTATGTCACCAGCTGTCTGAGGTGAACTTCCTTTGGCATGACAATGCGGGGCAATGGAAAGGGATCTTAGCTGGCATTGTCAACCACACCCAAGGAGTGGAGCATACACTGTAGAAAGGAAAGAAAGTTGGTCCTGGGCCTGAGCAGCCTGGCGTGAAAGTTCACAATACTTTCAGCTAACTTGCGAACTTTATTGAGCCTGAAGACCATCACAAGGGGGTTGCTTACATGCCCGGAGTTGCAAAAATGCTGCATGTGCGATGTCCAGTAATACTATGAATCAACTCAAACCAAGGAAAAATCCATAAATAAAATTAATGCTGAGCGATCAAAAAACCTCGCGACACGTGTCATATTCGATGCCTGAATTAAATCCATCAGAACAAAGAAACCGAACAAGACAAGAACCCGATATTAACAAGAACGTAACAACCATCGCCACCGCCTGAACAGGAGGAGCTGTTCACTCCTCACCTACTAAGCTATCCGGTTGTGCGTCGTGGAAAGTGACATCGGGGAGAGGGATCTCGGGGAGAGAAACATTGGGGAGACTGTCACCATCTACCGATTCAAAAAGCTGCTGCTGATCCACATCCACATCCGAGGTGGTTCCAGCTGCCTCAGCTTCTCGCAGAGTTCGCACCACTGGGCGAGGTTATTGTGCTATCACAAGCTCCAAAAACTCCAGCCCACTGAGGAGATAAGTCTCTGGCGGTGATGTTAGGGGGCCAGGCTCCGGGGTTTGTGGCCGTGGGGAAGGTGCCAGAGGTTGTGGCTGTGTGGTATGATCACTCATCTCCTTGCCTTGCTAAGGTAGCACGATTGGCTGATCACCTACCATGGTATTTACATCGGGATCTGAGGTATTTAAAATCTCTCCCTGGCCAATAGTCCGTGGTTCTTTGCCATCATTGTTAACCTCATCCTCCTCCTCATCCTCAGGGTCCTCCTCCTTATCTTCCTCCTCTTTATCTTCCACCTCTTCTTTATCGGTGTCCCTTTCCATAACCACATCGCCGTCTAAATCAACGCTGTCCGTTGCTTCCACATAATCCTGCATGCTCATTTCGACATCAGAAACATTTTCTAAGACATATTCGCCAGCTGACTACTTGGTACGGTCGATATCATCATCTGAGGAAATTGAGACACCGGGCGATGCTTCCAGCTCTCAATATAGCCTCTACAGTTATCCCTCTGTGTCTGAGTCTGCCTCATACATTTCCTTCTGCAACTGCAACGCAACGGTATCAGAGATATCATCTCCGCCTGGGGTTTATTAAGCAATACCTTACCCTTTACCGTTTCCATTCCCCTTCCGCATCACTTTCCACTTCCCCTTCCATTCCCCCTCCCCGTCGACGGTCGCCTTCCCTTTCTCCTTCCTATCCACTGTTCCCTTCCCTTTCGCGCAGGCTTTCTCGCCACCCTGCTTCTCCTGTTCACCCTCGCCATTGTCATTGTCATTGCCATTGACAGGATGGGTACTTCTACGGCTGGTCGATCCAGGATCCGCGCGGTTCTCATCATCATCATCCTCATCAACTATCTTATCCCAATTCAGTGGTCTAACACACAGGCAGTCGCCTCGCTTCTACTACTGTGAACTTGGCAGCTTACTCATTGAACTGAGATCATTGCTACCATACCAAGAAAAACATTTGCCGGTGAGTTTAACCTTCCCTGGGCCATTTGTCTGCCAGTTTGAGCGATCGACTTGATCTTCGAAGACACTGGGGTTGTCCCACCTCCAATTGTTGATTTGGTCTTGGGTTTTGTGAAACATTTGTCCCATAAATGATTGGAAGGCTGTCTACCACTACCGAAATGGTGAACACCTGCAGCTGCGGTGCAGCCTCATTAGCTGGAATTGTGAAAAGTGGTGAGTCGTGACTGGTCCAAAAAGGATAATATCATCAAAGAGGTCCTATGCCCTTGCATCCTTGACGGCGCCAACATTATAAATCCGTATGAGTTCACAGATGTGTTCCGAGATGAATCCCTTTATACAGTCCCTAACCAACGACAGGGATTGATTTATAAACTATGTTGGCATTTTGCCATAGCAGTTGCCATCCCATTTCCTTTGCGGCTGACCTTGTGTGCCATCACAGAGAGTTCAAAAGGAATCTATATCCGGGGCGTGAGCATTATGATGCAATCGACGGTCGCGTATGGAAGCCCACAGAGAACGTCCAAAGTTGTGTAGGTTATAGGGTGTGTTTCGGAACAAGAAGTGCAGGTTTATACAAGTCACATGATGTCAAGATAGTTCAGGATGCCGGAAGTATGTTCAATACGAGAGGAAAAGACAATGGAAGTGTAGACGGAAAGTAGGAATATATTGTCTCAAGTTCCTGCAATTTCGTTGTTCAACTTGTGAGACATGATAATTTTCATTCATATCATGCATTTCTATTGTTAATGAACCCATAACGGCCCAGTCTTCATCTTGCAAAACCACCAGCTACCTCATGAATAAAAAGCCTGGAGACGAGATTTAGTACTCGCAGTGAGGCAAATTTACAACAGCAGACATTTCTTTTGCATTACACACCACTTTTAATGCTCGGACCTCGTGCATCTCGGAGCGAATTGAGTACTTCTCAGATTCCCACAACTGTACAAGCATCCAACACGGATACCAACACGCCTAGCTGTGGAACAAGCACATTCAACTGATGTCATAGAATAGAGAAAACCACATTGTTCGCTTTGCGATTCTTTCAGGTATGTTTAAGGGGGATTTCCACCGGGAACCTGAAGATATATACAATCGATGTTTCGATGTATTGTACCAAAAATGGGTGCAATAATATGATAATCACACGAAGAAGGCATAAACACCCTTCATGCTGTGCAAAATAGACCTTCAGATGTTGCTGTAACAGTGAATATCAATGCTGAGTACAATCTGAGTTTAATCTGACAGCAGTTAACCCCATAATTAAATGCTTTGGAAGGGATCTTGTCTGTGAGTATTATCACGGTTTAGAGTCTAGTGCAGTATACACTGCACCTCCCTTTTTTGTTGAATCACTCCATGTTCGCTCAAATAGGAGTCTATCTTGTGTGCTATTGCTTCTGCATGGCGAGGAAATTATTCCTACATTCTTAAATTCAATTATATATATCGGACTATGCCTTGCAAAAGCCCTCCTACAGACATGACTCTGGTGGTATGCAATGCTCTAAGTCTTGCGAATCGTCAGAATCAACAAAACTGTTGACCTTCAGTTAATTCTCCGCATCCCCATGCTATGAAACCCGTTTCCGGACCGGCTGGCAAGAGGGATTCCACTCAGAGTGGGAACTCCGTAGCCGGTACAATCCAAGATCACAAGTCCAACCCCACATCTTCGTTGAACAATTCTCGTGTTGCAGAAATTATTCAACGCATGGCTTCCATCCCATCCGCTACACAGCGATGGTGAATAAATACTTCAACTGCCACACCAGGTACAAGCAGTCGTAGCCCACCAGCTCACGTAGTAACCTCATAGACAGACTCAATGCGTTGCGCTGTATCCATTCCTGCATCCGGCATTTCTAGCACTCCCACTCCTCTCCGCAGTCATGTGAACCTGAAAACCCCCATCGCTGATACAGAAGCCTGCGCGATCATTACAAATCCACTCCCAACGCGAGCGTCAACATGGAATCAGAGAGAGAGGCAGTGGCAATTGCAACAGCAGGCAGTGGCTGCACTTCGATCAGTGGTCTCCAGCAGTCGCAGCATTCATCGATTATGTCACTCAGACATGGCTCATCATGTATTTGCAACAGGCAGCCTCCTGGAGGTCAACATATGGAACAGACGGCCGTTTATGAGTGCAGGCGACTTGGAGATAGTAAGTTATCAAATGCGACGCGTTGTGAATGCATTCATTGGAGCGCCACACTGGCCGATAATGGAGAGGTACCGGAATACCCTTATGCAGCAAAACAACATTTGGTGCATAGCATTTGAGGTATGCACAAAGGAGATCTTGAACAGATCGGCTGAAGCAATGGCCCACCTTAGTTAGTACACGCTCAAACTGTTACCAGGTTCGAGCACAAGTCAATAAGGTTAAATCCCATTTTATTCAATCATCATGGGACAAAATCGCAGAGCTTTATGATCTCCACATCTTGGAATCCAACGCAGAGAGTTTAGAATTCATCGATTCCCTTCTGGTCGACAATCAATAGGTTTTTCCAGTAGCAGAGCCTGTGGAAGGAGGTGTATGCGCTCCAATTCCAACGCGAAGAGAGTCGAAATCTGGTAATGAATGGCCAATTTTCACTTGATATCCTGGCGGAAGCAATCTGGGGGTTTATCTGGATCAAATTTTATTCATCCGGAAAACAACCGCAGTGAGTATGCTGATGGATTTTATAATTCGATGATTGACGACAAGGATGGTCACATACCCTCCCTTCTGATCATGTTTACCTGGACTGCATTGCGCCGTGCTCTCCTGGAATGGCAAAAGAACAATGGTATTCATCTGAAAGCTTCCAAGTGAAAGCGGAAAGTGGACACACCTTATCACTGGAACTACTTCAACTACAAGAATGACAGTGTAAGAAAGCATCCTGCTGTACTGCAATGGGTTGCAAGTTGTTAATATCACCTGGCGGTTCACACACAGATAATGTCTTGATGAATACCTGGAACATACAACCAGAGAGCTACAAACAGAGGGCGTATAAAAGCACTCTTGCTACTGGCAAGCATCAGATCCAACAGGCGGAGACCCCAATGCCTGCCGTGGTCATCAGCGTAGCAGCAGCACCTGGTGACAATGCTATTCTTCTTGACTATTTAACCTCAGAAGTGGCGCTTAAGGATCCAGAGATCGGATGCACTAACCTAACCATCTCAATAGACAACAATTGTACTAACGACGAACTACATTCTGGGAGGCCAGGGGGCAGTGGGGATTATGAAGATGAAGGTGAAGAATGCGACGACCTCAATGCCATCAACAGCGCCAGCCGGCGATGACGCACCGCGACTGAACTCGAGATGATTGACCTGGGAACCAGTTAGGTCGACTTCGATGTGGGTGACAATGGCAATAATGCGGATGGGGATGAGGAGGAATAAGCATCGCAAAATGATGATGGACAAACGCAGAATGGGGAGGAATGATGGCATAGTACTAGAGAGTGTGAACATTGAACAGAATATTTCAGCCATGTGAAATACGATAATGGCAAAGCGAATGCAACGGCAAGCGATGTATCCGAAGCGAAGACTCTATTGCAAAAAGTGTCAAAATCTCACTTGTAAACATATAGGGGGATAGTGCAGCATCGAATATATAGGAATAGCAGAGAGGTAAAATGTGGCACTCCGTGGGAGAAACGCATAAGCATCACCAGGCATTGTGTAACTGGTTGCAGCATGACTGGTGCCCCTGTGAAGAGTGTAGCACATGTGTTATTCAGATTGTAGGTATACGTCTCCACATTCCGGGCGCAAACCAAAGGCGGTAAGTATTCAACGCGATCTGTCGCATGGGAGATAGGAAGCGTGTAATTCTGTGTCAGATGGTAGGCGGTTTGATCTGATCGGTCAGAGCAGTCCGGAACACCCGGGAGTTTCGTATGGAAACTATGGTTGTTGGTGATGTCACCCATAGTATTGATCACTATTGGTTGTGCCGTGGGCCAGGGTGCAAGGAAAGCTTGCTACGCAGTCTACATCTACATATATGTGTGTAACTCAGAAATTGGTGAATCTGCACTTTTGCACATGCATCCACACATCAGCAATGGTTTCCATTTAGGATTGCTTATTTAAGGTCAAACCAATGACTGAATGAATTCTATTCATTTTCACAGTTATCTTACAATTTACAAATGTTGTTCTTTCTTGGCAGATAATATTGTGATTATTGTGTAGTTGGTAAGTGGAGAGTCAGCATTGGAGAGACTTCCATCCAGATATCATATTATTGGAAATCTGGTGGAAATTGCTTTGTAACACCTCATAGAGGTCGTAATCCTACCCAGTATATATAGTGTTGTTCACACCAGCTGTATCAGTTCCAGATTTTTCAATTTGAGTTAATTAATTCTATTTTACACATGTCTGTTTTTGTTTAACTGCATTTAGACTACTGATTTAAATTCACCAAGTTCTATATCTTCAAGTATCGGTAAAGGATTCTGAATATATTGAGGTTAACTACGTTTAATATACTTATAATAAACAAACCATATCAAAGATTCTAGCTAATATATGTGGCAGTCTTCCTGGAATGTGTATATCGCAAGCTAATCACTGTACTAGCCAAAGTTGTACAACATTTTTCAATGTGATTCCTCCTAGTCAAACTATCTGAAGTCTGATCTGAGTAAGGTATACATCAGTACTGGGTATTTTAGTTTCAGTTGATTTTTATTGACGAAGCAGAATACATAGTATATAAATTCCATTTTTAGATATTAGCTGACATATTGATCAAAAATGGTGATTCTGGTAATATACACTAATTGTATATCTTATGAAGTTGATATTGATATTTCGTTTTGCAAGATTTCTTGTACTGCATATATTTTGATATAAGAACTAAATCTTAAATACAGAGAGAGACCAAGTCCACTAGGCGGAAGGATTTAGAGTAAGAAAATTTCCAACTTTCAATGGAATCATATCTTAAAACGATCTGTCCATGGATTTGTATATTTAATGATAATATCTTAACTATATTGGAAAAATATATAAAATTTCTATACTCCAAGATAGGTCGGTAGTATAGATGTCACAAGATCAAGAATTACTACTTTGCTGTGAAAAATAAATTTGACCAGAGCCAGTGTAACAAGGCTATCGAAGTAAACTAAGACCAAGCCAATATAGCAGCTTTTAAAGCATATAGCTGGCTGTGTAAATACGGTATAGTTGAGCAACTAACGCAAAGCTGTGTAAAGGAAGTTAGATTGAATAAGTATGTCAAGGCTGATTGAGTGTAGCAAGGAAGAGCAAGTATAGCAATGTCATGCAACTGTAGCAGACAGATTGGGTATAGGAGTGTGGGCAAGTCAAGCAAGGCTGACCAAACAATCTCTCTGGTGAAATACCAACAATTGGAAAAACCTCGAATTTCCTCCCAATTAAGTCTAGTTGTATAAGTCTGATCACAATGTATTTGATATATGAAATGTACATAACTATGCAGACTTTTACCTCCCTGTCTCCAACTTACCATAACTCCAATATTCATTGTGTAACTGTAGTTTCAGCGGAAAAAAAGTCTGAAATTTGATAATTTTGCACATCAGCTTGATGAGTATTGAAGTTATTACAAGATTGAGACAGGGTGATGAAAGTACATCTAATTATGCATATTTAATATATAAAATACTATGTCATCAGACAAAAACTTCTGGACTTAATTGGGAGGGAAATTGTGGTTTCAAACGGTGTTGCCTGGTGAAATAAGGTACTTTCCACCAGTCTGGTAGTTAGAATGATTCGTGGTGACTAGATGTTAATGACACTGACATCTATGTATGTAGTAGTCCTTGAGATTGTTCCACCACCTTTGTAGAAATTAAGTCATTGAAATAAATTTTCTTCAGCAAGCTCTTGATTGTAGCTTGGGATTGGTTCAATGGCAGCAGACAAGTATAAAGCAGGTAGGAGGATATATATTAGGTGAAGAGTAGTAGAAGTCAGTAAGCAGCAACTGTAGTATCTGTCTGCCCACCCCCACACTGCTGCATAAACTGTTGTTAGTTTGCCTGTTATGAACATGTCAACTAGTATATCACTTGTGGATATACCAAGAACAGATCCATTGGAGCAGTGGCTGTAATAGTTGCAACCACTAACTGAAGACATCATTATTTTTCATAGTAATTATATACTACTATGAGTACATTGTGTTAAATTTTGCAATTGAGCTATTTTTTGTACAGTAAAAGTTTAAATATATCTAATACATATTACATATCTGGGGAATAGTGAATATTACCTGATAACTTCTAGTCTATGATCTTATATATTGTATAATGTAGATTTCACTACAGTATTAAATATAGCAAATTCAAATGAACCAAGTCAGTATATTAAGAAAACAATGATATTGTTTTGCTGAGTATAATGTTCAAGGTATCTAAAGTCTATTTCCAGTGGTATAGCAAATATATATATTAACAAAAGATTATTTAACACCAATGTACCAATCATACTACTTTATTCACATCAATTATGAATGAAACATTTCACAAAAAAAAACTCTAACTGATTATTCGAACATCTTATAATCTCCAAGATTCATTCAATCTTTAATAATAGCACATGTAGAAGCTCTACTTTAATGTATCAAACTTCAATCAGAAGACATTCTGACATGATCATTATCTCTTAATTGAGCGTGACAATTTAAGTCTGACTAGATTCTGTTCTGTATACAATTACTATTATTTAAGTTGGCCAGTATCATATCAATCATTCTGTATTATGCTAGGTAGATAGTGCTAGTTTGACCAGTTAGGAATGCATTATGTGCTTGTTATCCACTGATCATGTACTATGCAGTATCATAATTTATGTTTTATTATTTATTTATTCTGGTAACTTAATTGCCATCTCTCTCTGTTACTAAAACATTTGGCTATTACATTCTTGTATCTGTATTGATTTCATTTATCACCTTAGTATAATTAGTTGTAAATTACTTAAAAGATAATACACCCACAATGATATACTCAATTACTGATTGCTAGTAAGCAAGGGTACTGAAGTATTACACTTTGTAAATGCAGATATACTTATAAATACGTATGTAATAAAATTGATATGAATATGATTCCAAATATATGCTTAAGTAATTTGAATAACACATTAAATAGCACATGTAATTAGATAAATCAAATTACCAAAGTGGTAATTGTTATATCTGGGTATTTACTGAAACTTAAATTATAGAAAACCACTATATTACTTGGAAAAGTGTAAATTGACTATAAGCTTCACTACATGCACACTCACAGCTCATAGCAAGCCTTGGGTGGACCTTATTCACAATGCAGCCAATCGCCATCTATTGTCCATTTATTGAGATGTTCAAGTGGGCATTAAGAGTTATATCAATTGTGTCGCCGATGCTGGATGTATGCCTGAATCCACTACCCAGAAGCTTCCTTGTTATATTGATATAATTAATCGTTGCCGAGAGTCTGCTTGGGAGCCTACTTGTACTGGGGTGTTTGGTTGACTGCCAATATGAGAGCCTGGTGTGTGAGAGCCATACATCAAAAGGAGTAGAGTGGTCCAGGTAAAGCTTTGAGCATATACAATACTCTCATTATGTAGAATCTTTGACTGAATTAAGATTCCAAGTCTGTGGAAGCTTTGATACTCAGATTGATATAGTCTACATACTTGTCTAAATACTTCTAATATACTGATCACCATTATCAACACCATCATCATTGCGATTACCATTGCCATTGCCATCATGACTATCATCCATGGACTAGGTGTGCACACATCCACCCATAATGGATTGAACACAGGCACCAGATTCCTCTAGAATATCTCACTTTGTGATTTGCTTTCCCCTAGAACCAACTGTCTACCTGGACTGCAGTATATAAGGCTGAATTGATCAACACCATGACCATGAGGCATCATGAGATCTTTGCATAGTATTCATACTGAACATATTATCCAGACTATATTGTTGACTGAAGTTATAATTTCAGCCACAATATGCAGCCCACCATATTCCACACTCTGCTCTGCAAAAACTGCCCACCATATGCCATCTGCTTTACACCTTCTGGTGCCTGGCACCTGCAACTCTGCAAATCTCTCAATCCAGCATTCTGAATCATACAATAGAGTGTATTGTTAGGTGACATTTGGAGTGTCTAGCCTCTACATTGTATACTTGGGAGGTTATAGGTATGTGAGTTGGGAGTATGTCATCGACTATAATTCCAAACATACTTGAGAGCATGTTTGACTGTGTAACTGTGAATTTACTTTTAGGTGTATTTGGGTGAGTACTTGAAGTGAATGTGGAAGTGGTGTGAGACATTGCTTGGAATGATCAAGTTAAGCAGTAGTCGAAGAATATTGTCAAGCAGGTTGGCAGTGAATGCTCACGAGCGATTGGCAGTGTACAACAGAGGATATTGGAGGGTGTACTTGGCAATGTCATTGGAGGAATTCATCAGGGCATGCTTGGGGGTAGTGTTAGAAATGGTTCTAACCCGCAAGTACAGTTCCGGGTCAGGGTTGGGACCGAAACTGGACCGTGGAAATGGGTTGTACCACACCCAATACCCGGACCGCCACATTTGGGCCAGTTTCCTCCGAAATCCCTCCACTGGAAAGTACACAGTTCTCACCCCAATCAAGTTTTTTAATTCTCATCGTATGAGAACGTGATGTATACATAAAATATGCAGTTTTACGTGCTCTTTCACCTCGCTTGCACCGATTTACAATCCGATCGATATTCGTTGAGTCACAGTGAAAACCCTGCGATTAGATACAGATTTTCGGCTTTAATTCACAGTGACTCGACAAATATTGATCGGGTTGGAATTTTAACAATGTGAGATGAATAGAGCACATGAAACGGACCATTTCACGTATTGATCATGTTGTGATATGATGCGAACACAAATACCTAACGGCAGCAAAAGTTGTAGGAAGTGCAAAAAGGATCCAATGTCTGATTTCAACCCCGCCAAAAACCCGTTGGTTTGTGTGTGGTCCAGGTACCATCAAAGCGCAAATCAACTGGTTAGGGTTGTTTGCTAGTTCCTGTCCCGGTCCATGGCCTTCCGCTCGGTTCCAACATGGACTGATGCCGAGTAACCCGTAACTGTTGCTAATACTACTTGGGAGTGGGCTGCAAAGCATTTTGGGAATCAACTAGGGAGAATAGAGCCACACAGGCTTTATGTGTCCAATTGCGTACAATTGGAAATGTGCTTGAGAGTATGCTTCAGAGTGTGCTAGAGAGTATCTTGGGAGCCCACTTGGGAGTGTATTGTTATGCAGGCTGAGAGTGTACAATTTAGTAGAATTGGAAGCATCCATGAGAGCATGCTTAGGAGAGTACTTAAGGTGCTTGGAGATATCCTTGGGAGAGTCTTCAATAGAAAACTGGAAGTCTAAGTCATGTATGCTTGAAGTGTACTGCAGATCATGCATAGGAGGATGGAGTGACGTGAATTCAACAGTTTGGTTTCAAGTTTTTGGAATACAGTATGATGTATTGTATTCAGCACAAATAATTACATTTATATTCTACATCAGCAAAATGTAAATCAGTCCGGAAGCCACAGGCAAACCTCCTAGACACTCTGGTAGACCTCACCGGTGCTCCTAAGTAATTCCAGATGCTCCCAGGCCCCCCTGGAGCTAAGTAAAGTGCCCTCATACTCTGCCAGAGCATTCTAGGGTGCTCCTGAAAGAACCTGCAGTTATGGAGGTGCATTCAGGATGCTACGAGATTTGACTTATTGGATACTCAAATTTTGGAGCAGCTGAGACCTCGGCGCAGGTCTGCGGGAAACTTATTGCCGTATTCTCACAGCAGTGGTTCTGAGGGTTCCATAACCACAAGGGATTTCGTGTATCAGATTCGTCTTTGTTACAGTCACAACATTCGCTACATCATAATATGGCATGTATTATCTATCTAAGTCTCTCTATATATATCCATATGGCCAATATGGCGGCAGATGGTACTGTAGCGTAATCGCAGGAGCACCTGGACAGACTGATTGAGTGAACTTAGAGATGCACTTGGAGGCCGTGATCGTGTGAACTGGGAGATGCACTTGGAGGCCGGGATTGAGTGAGGTTGGAGACGCACTGGGAGGCCGAGATCGACTTGAACTCAGAGATGCACTTGGAGGCTGTGATCGAGGGAGTTTGGAGATGCATTTGGAGGCCGAGATCGAGTAACTCAGAGATGCACTTGGAGGCCGTGATCGATCAGGTTTGGAGATGCATTTGGAGGCCGAGATCGAGTAACTCAGTGATACACTTAGCGGCCGTGATTGAGACGGTTTGGAGATGCATTTGGAGGCCGAAATCGAGTAACTCAAGAGATGAACTTGGCGGCCGTGATTGAGTGGGTTTGGAGATGCATTTGGAGGCCGAGATCGAGTAACGCAGAGACGCACTTGGAGGCCGTGATTGAGTGGGTTTGGAGATGCATTTGGAGGCCGAGATCGAGTAACTCAGAGATGCACTTGGAGGCCGAGATCAAGTTGAACTGAGAGATGCACTTGGAGCCCGTGATCAAGCGAGTTTGGAAATGCACTTGGAGGCCGAGATTGTGTAACTCAGAGATGCACATGCAGGTCGTAATCGAGCGAGTTAGGAGATGCACTGGGAGGCCGTGATTGAGTCATGTCGGAGATGCACTTGGAGGCCGAGATTGGGTAACTCAGAGATGCACTTGGAGGTCCTGATCGAGCGAGTTTGGAGATGCACTTGTAGGAAGTGATCAAGTGACGTTAGCGATGCACTTGGAGGCCATGATCAATCGAGATTGGAGGAGTATTTGGAGGTGATTGATCTGGAGGCGGTAGATCAGGAGGGAGGTGCGACGGCAGGCTGTGACTCTATTCATTGGGAAACTGGTAATCGTGGGAATGTAGAGAGTTGAGTACAATACGGTCTGCCGAGAGATGGGACTGGCTGGGAGCAGGAGACAGTCGATCATGGGATGATGCAGTACTCGGTGTATGCTGTACTTGGTGTATGCTGTACTCGGTGTATGCTGCACTTGGTGTCTGCTGTACTCGTTGTTAAGTCATGATCATTGCATGGACAGATAGATAGGAATAACTTACCTTCGTCTTCTTAGGTGATTGTAGAGAAAGAGAGACATAACAGGAGATTGGGGAAATCATCATGAGAAACTGGGACTTGAGAGAATTTCATGTGCGAGTCAATTGACCATTCCTGATACAGCAGATACTACTCCCGATCCGGCGGGTAAAAACAGTTATACGAGGTCATCTAAACCCAATCAGGCAAGTCGTACCCCTGACTTCTAATATCCACTCGTATCCTCCATATTCGTTCCCATCCTCATCCCCCATCTCTCTTTCTCTACCATCATCGCAGAACAGAAAGTGAAGTCATCCCTCTCTATCTCTCCATGCCATGATCATGGGTTAACACTGAGTACAGCATACACTGAGTACAGCATACACCGAGTACAGCATACACCGAGTACAGCATACACCGAGTACAGCATACACCGAGTACAGCATACACCGAGTACAGCATACACCGAGTACAGCATACACCGAGTACAGCATACATCCAAGATTGTCTGTCATCCCTTCATTTTCACGATCACGAGTTGACTCCTGAATGTAGCTAAAGCGTCCAGCGTGCCTCCCTACAAGATCGACCGCCACCAGCCAGCTCTCCATGAGAGCTCAAAGGTAAAGTCACCTCATTACATTCCCAGTGTTGCGAGTCAACTAACTGATGGATAGAGTCTCAGCACCCGGCGCGCCTCCTATCGACGGCCTCCAAGTACTCCAATCTCGGTTGATCATGGCCTCCAAGTTCATCTCCAAACTCGCTCAATCACGGCCTCCAAGTGCATCTCTGAGTTACATGATCGCGGCCTCCAAATGCATCTCCAAACCCGCTCGATCACAGCCTCCAAGTGCATCTCCAAACTCGTTCAATTACAGCGTACAAGTGCATCTGTGAGTTCACTCGATCATGGCCTCCCAGTGCATCTCCAAACTCGCTCGATCACGGCCTCCAAGTGCATCTCTGAGTTACACGATCTCAGCCTCCAAGTGCATCTCCAGACTCGCTCGATCATGGCCTCCAAGTGCATCTCCGAACTCGTTCGATTACAGCCTCCAAGTGCATCTCTGAGTTCACTCGATCATGGCCTCCCAGAGCATCTCCACACTGGCTCAATCACGGCCTCCAACTGCATCTCCAACCTGGTTCGATTACAGCCTCCAAGTGCATCTCTGAGTTCACTCGATCATGGCCTCCCAGTGCATCTCTAAACTCGCTCGACCACGGCCTCCAAGTGCCTCTCCAAGTTCACACAATAACCGCCTCCAAGTGTATCTCTGAGTTCACTCGATCGTCATGTTCAGGCGCACCTCGAATTGCTCTCATGCACCGCCTGCAGCCAGTCCAAATATACCGTGTGTAGATGGGTAGTTATATAGATACATAGATCCATAGATGAGAATACAAACTGAATACAGTACCTATGATTTCCAGGCGCACTAGCAGCATTCCCAAAGAAGATGTTGTTTCTCCCAGACTGCTCTACTGTGATTCGAGGTGCTCCAAGACATGTTGCCGGGGCTCTCAGGTTTGTCGCCGGCGCTCCCAGGTGATCCCAGGCTTGTCGTCGGCGCTCCCAGTTACTCTGAATGCCGGCAGGAATGCCTTCCTAGGGTCTGATACTCTCCTGAAATTGACGCATTCAAGTTTACACTCCACATCCTCTCAGACACTCCTGGAGGCTTCCAGTGACTAAAATACATTTTGCTGATGTAGTAATCTAGTTATTTTGCATGTGCAAAGAACCCCTTAGTGCCATATGTCACATATGCTATAGATTACCATCCCATATTAAGTCTCTCTATAGGGTAGGCACGGAGTAAGATGTTGTTTCATTGTAGTTTTCGAGGGGTACAGCGATGAGTGTGTATTGTATGTTCATTGGGACTAGCGAACAGATACATACCAAAGGGATTACCCTTCTGACATGCACCAATTATACACTCTATACTGAGCCAGTAAAGAAACGATAAATGAGTGTCAGAAGGCTGAATAACTGCAGTCACACTGTGTAGTGCAGCAGGCTGAGCAAGGGTAGCTAGCCCAAGTATGTTAAACAAGGCTGAGCAAGTAATTCCAAAGGTGAGGTACCAAATATTGTGAAATCCATAATTTCCCAACCAATCATGTTCACATGTTTTTGTCTGACCATAAAGTATTCTATATAAAAATGTGCATAACTTTTCATACTGTCGCCTTCCTGGTTCCAATTTACAATGTCATTAATATTCATAGTTCTGTGGTGTAAACGAATCTATTTTTAGCATTGTTTTCAGCTTTATCTAAACCAACACAGCCAATACTGTAGATATCAAAGATTGGAGAATGGGAGGTGAAATTATGGATGGTTATGCACATTTCATGAATAGAACACTTTGTGGTCAGACAAAAACTTGTTGGCTGAATTTGGAGGGAAATCATGTATTTAGACAGTATTATCTACTGCAATTAGATACATACAACCAGTTAACCAATGCGAATGCTTCATGGTAACTGCATCTCTATAACACGTACATCTATATACCTACTAGCTCTGGTGGCATCTTTGCAGTCTGCGGAGTTATGGAACAACGGTGCAGTGGATGAAATCTTTCTCTACAACTGCTATCATTTACCACTCACACCGTCACCAACATTTGTCCAATACGGACCATTGATAGACATGAAATTATCTACACATTGCTACTGTTAGCAATGGATCCATATTCCCAGGTCACTTCCGATTCTGGTTCCACTCAAACCTGGACTGTGGCAATGGGTCTTACCACACGAAAAACAATGACTGTTCGAAATTGGCATGTTTTACCGCCAAAAACCCGGCATTTCAAGTTCAAAATTGTGGCTCCAATTAAGTATCTGAGGTCTGATCGTGTCACGACATGATCAATATGTACAATGTGCTGTTTTCGCCGCTGTTTCACCTCATGACCAATATTTATTGAGTCGGAATCGACAATGCGCCAATCTGACTTAAAATAGGATGTTATTTCTCTGCAATTTAATCAATGTTGGTCTGATCGCAAATCTGAAAGCGGGAGGTGGAAGAGCGGCTACAACTGCACAATCTACATATTGATCAAGTCATGATACGATGAGAACTCAGATACTTAATTGGAGCAAAAGTTGCAGGAACTGTAAAATGGAACTGCAGTTCGGGTTGAACCCGGCCAAACAACTGTGGGTTTATGTCTAGTCCAGGTAACAACCCCACCAAGACAAAGTGGGTCAGGTTTTTGGTTGTGGTCTGGAACCGAACTGAATCGTTTTTCAGGTCTAAACCCAGTCCACTGGCGGGTTACCTGGACCTGTTGCTAACACTATATATTGCCCTCTATTACACAATATTGTCCCATCTTGGTTCCATCCAGCTGAGTTTGCTTATCAGCTGTTTTTGTGACATTCACATACAGTGAAACATTGGAGATTGGCTGTGTCTCAGCTGGCCAGATGAGATGTGAATGGAATAGGTTTTATCAGGATCGAAATAATCTGGATAGATTGGCACTTGGTTACCAGCATTGTTTTCAACAATTCATCAGAGTCGTCCTCAGTCAGGGTCCTGTGCTGCAGTCCAGGGCATAGTACTTTCTACTTCAGCTTTCTGTTTGGTGAGTATAATTCTGACAAGCAAGAGGGAATTGTGACTGGCTTGCAGGAATTCTGACTCCGTAGCATGTGATAATTAGGTTCCTTCATTTCCAACCAGTAATCCTAATACTGTCATTTCTGTTGGAAACTTTCGGTGAATCTAGGTAGCTTGTAAGTCCCATTACCCCAAGATCCTTCAGCGTGTAGCTTAGTTTGTAGAACGCTGGAAGGCCCTCCAAGGTTAAAGTCCTGAAACTTGAGTTCCAAATGTTAATATGGTTGTGGATTATCAGCCAATACAATTGTAGTGCACAATTGGGCATGGATCTGCCTAGATAGGATATATGGTTGCAACCCAGACACCCTGGATGGTCTGCCCAGAAGCTCTCTGTACCAGATTGCAGGCTTCTGGCTGGATGCAATCTTATTAGGCTGGATGGACATGATATAACCCTCTTAGCTGTTGGCATGTTTGAAATGCTTTGAATAGACTGGCTTTCAGCAGGCTATAAATGATCTGGATGGGTGCTCTCTGCTGTCAGGAGTCAGAAAATGATCGGAATATGTTAGCCAGTGCTTCAAAGCGGCCAGGCTGCCCTTAGCAGTGGCATTTCAAACAGGGCTTGGCCGGAAGGCCTGAAGGCCGGGCATGCAGGTGTGTTCTTGGTAGCTGGGCAGCCGATCTGCAGCCTTTTTCTTCGTGGCAGGGCGGCTGATCTGCAGGCCTTCTCTTTGGGGCCGGGTGGTCGATGTGGAGGCCGAAGCTGGGCTGTCGGCCTGGAGGCCATTTTGTGGCGGTGTGAATCCACAAAATCTCGGATACAGCGAGTGTGATCATGAGTTGGGAAACAAAGATTGTGTATTTAGTTGTACGATAATATGATGAGATGACATCTATCTACTCCAGAGTCTCTCAAATATAATCTCCCTGTAGCCCAGTCCAACTCAGTCATCCCTATATCTCCATACACCCGCCATCACTTATTCCTCTGGCAAGCTAAGTGCCAGTGGTGGAGAGAAACAGATTTTCCCCCCACAAATGTCCTGTGGGTTTTCAGGCTGGACTTGCAGGCTTTGTCTTGGCGGCCAGCCTGCACTAGTGTTAGCAACGGGTCCGCGTAACCCGCCAGAGGTTTGGGTTTGGACCGCAAAAACAGGTCGATTTGAGTGCTGACCCATCCAAAAACCCGACCTGCTGACTCTTGGCGGGCCAAACCCGGACACCTACCTGTCAACCCGCAGGTTTGGCCGGGTTTGGCCAGATCCGTAGGTTCCAATCTCCGGTTCTGCGTTTCAGGTTTCACATTTATGGTCGCACTTAGATATGCTACTGTTAATTGAAAAATATTGACATTGGTATGTCACGATTCATTTTCGACGTATTAGCCGCCTTAATGTGCAAAACAAGCATACTCACGCGCCCAACCACTTCCTGAAAATGAGCGTCAACAGAGCGTCAACGATATTTGGTCTTGCATCTTCAGTAATATAAGTGGTACTTGATCACAAACATCCATAAAGAAGGATATGGCACCGTTTGTAGGCAGATATGTACAGGATATTCTAGCCACATTCTCCGGGACAGTAACAACTTATTTCATTTACAGAGCTACCACTAAGTATTCTTGAGCCTTTTAGGGTATAATAACAGTCAAAACGATGTATATAGACAATAACGGCCACATCGCGCTGTGATTAACCATGATGGAAGGCTAACAATCGTTGACTCTCTGTTGTCGCTCATTTTGAAGATTGGGCAGGTAGCATTTCACTTTCACTTTGCCTATAAAGGCAGCCAATACTCAGTTTATGACAATGTGCAACCTGTCGCCCCCCAGATTACCCATAATACATGACCAACAATCGTTGACGCTCTGTTGACGCTCATTTTCATGATGGGGCAGGGAGGGTATTGCAATCTGTTTTGCCTATAAAGGCAGCCAAAAATTCTTTTCTGACTGACTACAACCTATCGGAGGTGTGATTTCCGAGGATGCATGATCAAAAATCGTTGACACTCCGTTGACGCTCAGTTTCATGATGGGGGAGGGAGGGTATTGCTTTCTGTTTTGCCTATAAAGGCAGCCAAAAATTCCTTGATGACTGACTACAACCTATCAGAGGTGTGATTTCCCAGGACGCATCAGGAAAGTTTGTTAACGCCCCGTTGATGCTCAATTTCATGACAGGGCAGGGAGGGTATTGCTATCTGTATTGCCTATAAAGGCGGCCAAAAATTACTTTGTGACTGACTACAACCTATAGGTGGTGTGATTTGCCAGGACGCATGACCAAAAATTGTTGATGCTCCGTTGACGCTCATTTTGGCATGGCTGTATGCACAATATGCAATCATTTAATTTGGCACAGTCCATCATTCACATTGTTTTGGCTGCCTTTCTGGCATTTTCATTTACTTTCTTCTTGATCACTATGTTGTTCTTTAAGAATACATGGATTTATATAATAATAATCTCCAAAATCCCGTGTCTTTCGGTCAATGCTCGTCATCAGTTGCAGGATCGCTCCAATCCGCTGCTCTTGTCTACAAAATGAATGTTATCCGCGTTACCACACAACACATAGTGTACTAAGCTGCATCAGTCAGCATATCTGGATCAAAATCGGTATTGTGCAGGGTATCCTCATCATCGTCGAAAAATTCCGCACACGAATGAGCTGTATGCGAATACGTAAATCCGCTGGGCAAATTGACGATTTCAGAAGATGGCGGTCCTGATGTGTTACCGGTTGGGGCTGGTGGCCTGCCGGGCAGAGGTGGAGTCGGCTCTGGAGTCCGCTGTCTGCGTCGGGCGGGTGGAGGTGCACCTGGTCCATTGCATCTCCAGAGTGTCTGCGGACTCTTAGCGGTGCCATTTTGGCAAGGAAGGCAGCCGGACGATTGGCTTTGAGGAAGCATTGCTGGGTGTCTTCGTATCGTAGCCTTGACCTTTTTATGCCCAGGAAACTCAACACCCCTCTTCTTCCCTTCTCGGACCTCAGCGCGTGGTTGCTTAATGAGATATTTCGTTTCCTCTATTGCATCGCGCGAGAAGCCTTCTTTGGCCATTTTGCCCATATTCAATGGCAGGCGCACATCGGACTGTTCCAGCTGTACTCGACCTCCTTGCCTTGCGATAGTTGCAGACATGTTGAAAACCTACAAGACATTAGTTGCTGCTTCTAACAATGAAATTCAGCTGTTACCTCTACCATATACGCTGCGGTAGCCTCCTCTAAGGTGCTTAAAGCCTGCTTCGTCCACTCACGGCGATGCTTATCAGGAAATTTATCTGCGAAAATCCCAGAGCTGACAACATCATGATGTTTGATTTCGTGGACTGTGCGGACAAATGCCTTTGTCGACAATGGAGGTATCCAGTTACCGACAGCGATGAATTCATTACGTAGCTATCTACGGACACCGGCTGTACTTTATACGGTTAATTGACCGCCGTTTCCCTCGATATGCATATACTCACATCCAACTGCATGCTGCTTCTTGTTTTTGCTACTTCAAATCTTGCGGACAAATTCTAAATTTGTATCCTGGGTCATATGTTTGGTGGCTGCATTGGCAACATCGCGGTGAACTAACTTGTGTCTGCAATCTTGTTGTGTGCCAAGAATTTCCATATTTGATGTAGCGCCCACCAATCTGCCAGTATTCGATCCACTCTCACCTGGTGGAGGTAGTTGTGTTTCCATAATGTGCTGGTGTGGAATAGGAGAGGATGATGATAATGACAGGAAGTGGAAAGCCCTGAGGACTATATAGTTAGCTTCATGTCAGAATGGAATAAGTAGCAGCCAACATGATCGTTATGCTCAAGATGAATCCTACTGAGTATGGCTGCAAGTTGCAGGGGTTTCCCACCGCCCCGCAATTTGCAATAAGTTTCGCTGATGTTGTTTGATTGTTAACAGGGATCAATTGTGGTGTATGATTGCCGGAATCGCCCAATTGCTAGATAGTAATAGGATGTTGATTGAGGGAAAGGATGTCTGCTGATGTTTGTCTCAAATAATCCCTAGGATATTACATGAAAATCACACTGACAATCATGTCATGTTGTACGGTTAGCGTCACTATTCCTGATTTATTGAAAGTCAAGAGAGAGAATTTACTTTGTTCAAGATGAGTAAACGTACTAAACTTGACCTAAAAGATGCAGCTTGCCTGCATATTGTCCATAACTTGCAATGTCCAACATCTCGCCCAACAACAAAGTCCACGCAAACTACCATGGTCGATGCTCTGAAAAAGAACTTCTCCCCACTTCCGGCGGGCACATACAGTAAATCGACAAAGAGGTCAACCCAACAACGTCATCAAGCGAATGAAGGCAATAGCGGCTTGGAGGGAGAGAGAGTCCGATCCCGTGGGGCATTGCGCAGCTTGTGATGTAAAAAGAAGCATACGGCGGACAAACGACGAGAAACGCACTTCTTAAGCAATGAAAAGAAACAGAAATGGATTGAGGATTATGTTAAGAGAGAAACCACTGGGGCAAGAAAGCGAGTTCAAGACGCAGAGGTAGCGGTTCAACAAGATCATAACGACATGACACATGCTGAAATCGCGGGATTGACGTCCAGAGATCGCGAAAGGACGTCTGAGGAGATGTTGGTTGCTGTCGGAGTCAGCCTGAGTGATCTTGCAAGTTCCGACGATGAGGACGATGGGGAAGATGAGGATGATGAAGAGACTGAGCAGTGCAAGCTAAGCGAAGATGATGAACCCGGCTGGGTTATAGGCACAATCACCAAAACGGTCCAGCAGCGCATGCAGAGGTTTCGGCAGAAGAAGATAAAGCTCGACAAATTGACTCAATGGGGATGGGACGATGCAGCCGACTACTTCCATGAACGAGATAACAAGTACAGCATATCTGAATTGAGGGTTTTGGTAGTCATTCAGCCGCAAACGAATGATGACTCTCTGGCACCTCCACTGACAACATTTGGAGAGCTTATGGAGAGTATTGGCATTGTCCCCAGAATATCGCAAAGGCCGCAAGGGACTTCTCGAGCAAGAAGTAGTCATCTTACGCTAGGTTCAGTGAAGCCGCAATCAAGATCGAGCATGCCTAGTTGTGAGCCAGCAGCGGAGCCCGTTTCTTCAATGTTGCTGAAAGCAAAGCCAGTTGAACAAGTACGCTTTTACCCCTGCATATAGCCTCCAGCTAACTACCATATAGATATCGGATTCCGACGAAGAGATGGTGACGGCTCATGCGTCTGCGGAGGAATAGAAGTGCAAACTGTAATTTTTGACGTCTGATCGTGGTGAAAGGCAAGTTGATTACCAATTTTGCTACATGTCAGCTTGTTCTTGATTTCAGTGACCAAATTGTGAGACATGATAATTCGTCTGTGCATGTACAAGGGTCGAACGCACCATGTGAAAGTTCTAGAATCCAAATCGGGCTGTAAGACAGCCATCACGTTCGGTTTCTTTCTGCAAGTGACTGTTAAGTGACAAAGCAAAAGCAATATTAGTCACGAAATGTGCTAACAAATTTTAAGTGAGTGATGTCAGACTTGTCATAGAAAGAGCGGTCAGTGTGCATGACAAATCGATCTGAACGACAACCGTAATGCTCAATTCATCCATGTATCCAAGTGCTTAACTCTCCGCACAGACCTAGAGCACATGGTGGAGATATTTGAAATTGCTTGTGGTACGTCATGGAAATCGAGGAGAAGGAGCTGGATAAGGAATGGTGAGGAAGTCGAGCTATATTTGTCAAAAATTAGTGAAATGATCTACATCCCTTCAATTGCCGGCCGAAAGTGCAGGAATGTGATAGGGCCATGTCATTTCTGACTCCAATATCTTGGATAGCAGTTGATCAGATATTGAGAGGTAACAAAATCCTGGATGCAAACGATAATACATACAATCGCAATATTGGATGTCAAAACTGTGTATATGATTCGTTGCATACAATTATTTAGTGTACAGAGGCTGTTTCGATGTGATTAATGTGAGCGTCAACAGAGTGGAAACGATTTTAAGTCTTACACATTCGGCAATCAATAGGCTGCATTGTCACATCCTTCCAAAGCGAATGTATAAGTCGGCGTTATTGCGAAAACAGCAAATGACTAGCTCGTTGCCACATCCTAAAAATGAGCGTCAACAGAGCGTCAACAATTTATCGCATTGCATCATGAAACATCCAGTAGGCTGTGCGGTTACACTAAGTCATAATCAATCTATCAGCCTCCTTTCTATGGAACAATCGTGGTGTCAACATTTCTACTGTGTCCTAAAAATGAGCGTCAACAGAGCGTCAATGACTTTTGGCCTTGCATCTTGGAAAATGCATGGGCTGTGCGACGACGTTACGCCATGATCGCGCTATCGGCCGCCTTTCTAACCAAAAACTCTTGCAACAACATCGCTACTATATGCTAAAAATGAGCGTCAACAGAGCGTCAACAACTTTTGGCCTTGTATCATGGAAAATCCTAGGGCTGTGCGGCAACATTAAGCCATAATCAGATTAATGGCAGCCTATCTAGGCAAAAACGGTTGCGACGACATCCTTCCTATGTCCTAAAAATGAGCGTCAACAGAGACTCAACGACTTGTGGCCATGCATCTCGGACAATCCGAGGGCAGGGCGGCGACATCAACACATAATGGAACTATCGGTTGTCTTTCTAGGCAAAAATGCTTTTTACCACATTGTCACTATGCCATAAAAATGATCGTCAACGGAGCATCAACGATTTGAGGCCTTCAAACTTGGAAAATCAAGGGACTAGGCAACTACAATGATCTATAATCGTACCACCGCCGGCCTTTCTAGGCAAATATGCTTACGACCAGATCGTAAGTATGTCTCAAAATGAGCGTCAATGGAGTGTCAAGGATTTTTGCACTGGCATCTTCGATAATATAACCGCAATGGAACACAGACAAACCACAAGAACCTATCGGCAGCCTTGATTTGCAAAAATGCAAGTGTTGATATTGAGTCTGCCTCCTACAATTGAGCGCCCACGGTACGTCAAGGCTCCGAACGCTACACAGCAATATACTGCAGTATGCTGTTCCTAAATGGAGGTTTACGCGGTCAGTCATTGCAATCTGACCTTGTATTCAACATCACAAATATGCATGCAATGTCTGACTGATCTGATTATGTTCCTTGTAGTTATAGAGTCAATATTTCAGAACATGCAGTCTGCTCTACTGTATCGTTATTTTCGGCAGTCTCTCGAGTCGGATTACCCAGCTTCCTAATTTCTACCGCCATGTCGGATACACAATCTTTGAACACGTCATTGCTCGAGGTTATGATATCTTCCAAAAATTAATCTCTCTTTATTCGCGGTTTGAGCAACATTACTTTACAAATCATCTTAGATGCTTGGTGGGCTTCAATGATTGTAGGCTCGAAGCAGCCTATTGCTTGGAATAATTCGCGACATGCGCCTTCGTGGAGATTCTATTTGGACTGTGGAATTGAGGAGATCGGCAGCATGGGCACCATATATATCGTTTGTCATCAAGTTCTTCGCCATCCATCAGAAGATGGAACCAGCTCAATGTAGAAAACATTGCTGGCAAAAGCTCCCATCGCAAAGTTAAACGAATTAACAGAGTCAGAGGTCACTGAATTGACTAGTTCGATGGTGGATGAAAGAGCTTTGGCCATCCTGAAAAAGCAAGGAAGTCAAGGAATCACAATAGTAAGTTTGCAGAGGAAAATCATATTTGATATCCAGTTTAATCAAAATTGACCGAAATGACAGACAAAATGTTCCAAACAGCCAGCTAAGGACTTTGAAACTTCCAAATTTCACCAAGACATGTCGAATCGCTACGTCATGTTAGGATTTGTTTCGGTACATATTCCATGGAATGCTATGTCAAATCTTGAACCATGACGGTCATATAAGCCATTGCGCGATCACCTAGTCCTACCGCCCGCTATGACCCTTAGTAACCTTCGCCGGAAGGAATATGCACTGACTATGGATGCAATTAAGAAGCAATTGCCAATACGAAACGAAGTTAGTTTAGCTTTCGAAGGATGGACATCAACGAACAAACTAGGCATAACGTCGGTCATTGCATACAATATGGATCAAAAATGGGCATTGCGTGACATTCAACTCGCTTTCGATGAGGGTGATCGCCTGTTCTCTTCCCGTTTGGAAAGCTAATTAAGGATGACAGGTCAAGGGCCAACATACTGGAGCAAGGCTAGCCGTACATTTGAAGGTCATACTTGATCGTATTGAGCTTACCGACAGCTGTATGCTTGGTATTACAACTGAAAATGCTTCCTCAAACTACTCGATGACACGTGAGCTGCAATCAACACTTGAGGCCTCTGGAATCGAGTAGCATGCATTGAGCAATCACATACCATGCATGGCGCACGTCATACAGCTGGCATGAGGTACATTCATAAGCAGTCTCGGTGTAAAAGGCCACAGCACGTCTTCGGAAGCCCATGAGCGCGATCAGCAATTTGGAGAGAATGAAAGCATAAACATTGGGAAGAGTCAAAGACTTCGAAAAGAGGGCAATGCCAGAATCAACAAGGTGTCGGCCATGAGACCAGGTTTAGCAAAGATAATTGAGAAAGTACGTATTTCATAATATTTTGAAAGTCCTGAAGCTGACCTTCATAGAGCAGAGAATGCTTGCTGTATTAAATATGCTAACACCTGGTCGCCAAAACGAGTTGTTAACTGTTACAACGCCAAACTCCACATTGCAGTACTTCCGATTATGGATGTGAAGACACGTTGGAACTCTACACTGGAGTTGCTCGAATGCACATACTGTTTACGGGAATGCACATGTTTGTGGCTTCAAAACGCAAAATCCAGTGAATACCGGCCACTATTCACAACTCAGGATGAATGGACGATTGTCAAGTATGTCATGGAAGTATTGAGGCCATTTCGATATCGGAACCTTTTAATGTCGAAGAGGCATACAGTCACATTGCATCATGTTATCACAGTGTAAAATGACATGTTCGATCACATGGATGATGTAATGCGAGCTTTGGCCAAGAACAAGACTCAATGGAAGGAACACTTGTGGTCCACTGTGAAGTTAGCTCAACAGAAGCTTTCCAAATACTACACTGAAGTGACAACAACGACTGGCATGCTTCTCATTTCCGCACACATCCTCGATCCTTTCCGGAAGTTGCGATTGTTTCGAAAGTGGCACAAGGGAATCGATATCAATCCTCAGGACGAGACATCCTGCACCACACAATACCAAGAGGCCTTACTGAAGTATATGGAGAATGAATACTGTGCCAATCATCGACGTGTACCGATCAATAAACTCGAAACCATACTCAGCAGCAATCTTGTGCACTCTGCAACGCCTTCACGGTCCTATCAGTCATCCTTTGATCCATATGATTTGTCCAGCGATGATGAGGAATACTTAATGCCTAACAATATGGCTGAGATGACACCTGGACGAAGCGATCGCGCAGACCACTTATTGACCTCCGCCAGGCTGTATTTGAATTCGCCGCCTGAAGCACAAAAGAACTTGGGGGAAATTAATCCAAATCTCAATGATTACCACTCCGACCCAATGGAGATCAGCAGTACATGTTGGATACGGGACATAACCGATTGGTGGCGACAACAGGAGGAAACGCACTCAAAGTACGCTGATCTCTCCAATGCGGCGTGCGACATATTCTCTATCATACCACATGGTATCAGAGTGGAGGCGAGTTTTTCCCTTGGCCGAGATGTTATCGGCTGTAGGCAGTCAAAAACCACAGGTGAGACCCTGCGCGAAAAAGTCGTTGTAAGGCAGTTTGCTCGAGCCAATAACGGGATTTTGGGAGGCACTGACCCAGAATTGGATACAACAAACACAGAAAATGACTCGGAAATAAAGAAAGAGGCAGAGGAAATGAAAATGCACAGAATGCCCAAGTTTTACGACTTTTTGGAGATGTGGCAGGGCAGCCACAACCGACGTGCTACCCAGAAGCAATATCGTGCTCAAAACGAGCAGAGGACTGCCATAGGATACATTTCGGACGCGGAAGAGATTGTCAAATCATCCTGGTCACTCTCTCGACTTGATGGTTGCGGCTGGATTTAAATTGTCCGAAAGATTACCTTTGTCACCAGCTTTGTCTGCAAAGGACCTCTCTAGAGGACGAACTCAAATATTAAATATCCGCAGAATCCGGAGAATTACCCGTCATAAAGTCGAAAGTGACCAGGATATCAGACCTGAAAGCATTTCGGACACCGATGATTGGGTAAACTGGAATGGCGACTTGGATAATCGAAATGACAGCGAAGAGGATTGCGCTGCGGACGATGAATTCAATATTGATCACAACTAGTGCATCGAGGATCCGGACTGCCCAGAGCAGCAGGATGTGAGCGCCGCGCCAAATGTGCCTGGATTGGTTCGGCCGACACGGAAGTCAAAGAGAGAGGCTGAAAAGGTGTTAGTGACGATCAATGCAGTTGAAACGCAGAGAAATAAAGGAGGGAAGAAAAAGTAGGACAGAATGTGTCAATGGTTCACCAGCTTTATGTAGCTTGACTGAGAGTTTCAGTTAGAGATATATTATGGGCAAATGGTAAGTAGCTTGTGAATATCGGTTCATAAATAGATGTACAGCAGGCACAATGAATCATTTGGCATGATAGATCATTTTTAGTAATGTGAGAGTGAACAGTGCAAGATAATTACGCCGCTCGGCTTGGCCACAGGGCGGAATCTCAATCAAGCAGAATGACAACTGGTGAAGTCAAATCAGGATGAAAACAATTATCGATGGCATCAGATGTTGAATGGCCAATATATTGAAATGAGCATCAATGGAGCGTCAACGATTTGTGGTCTTGTAAGTATGGTAATTCACCAGTGACTTGGTAGTTGTTATGCATAACGGACGTATTGGCAGCTTTTATTGGCAAAAGAAATAGCAACATGGTCACCGCCCCATTCTCAGCAGGAGAGTCAGCGCAGCGTCAACCATTTGTGGTCTTGTAAGTACTGTAATTCACCAGTGACTTGGTCGTTGTTATGCATAATGGACCTATTGGCAGCTTTCATTGGCAAAAGAAATACCAACACGATCACCACCCCATTTTTAGCATGAGAGTCAATGCAGCGTCAACGATTTGTTGTCTTGTAAGTACGGTAATTCACCAGTGACTTCCTCATTGTTATGCGTAACGGACGTATTGGCAGCTTTTATTGGCAAAAGAGATAGCAACACGGTCACTGCCCCATTCTTAGCATGAGCAGCAACAGAGCGTCAACAATTTTTGTCTTTCAACCTAGATTAAGTTATGTTCCGATTGGTTGCAGACATCCATTTATGAGATTTTGGCAGCATTTACTGGCAGAATCAACAGCGACACGCGCCCTGAGGCATCCTGCAAATGAGCGTCACCAGAGTGTCCACAGTTTTAGGACATGCATATTTCTCAATCAAGGCATCGCGCGGATTTTCGCGTGCATAACTCTATTATTGACCACCTTGCTAGGCAAAAATAGCATATATCGAAGGTGAAACACAGATACCAAATTAATCAATATTGCAAACTGCTCAACAAGCAAACACACATTAATAGTTGCTGAAAACTCGATTTTGATAAGATACTATGAACACACTGCAAATACAAGAACCTAATACGAATATATAGATTGACCCGCTGGGCGACTTGCTGACAACCCGCCAAATTCAGATGGGTTGGGAGTTCACCATGGAACCGTACCCGAGTGAGCAGTTCGGGTTTATTGACGACCAGGACCGCCAATTTGGCAACAGTTTTGTTTTGACCCGGATCCCGACCCAAAGTGACGGTCCGGAACCGTTGCTAACACTAGCTTGCACACTGTTCCTTAGTGGCCGGCCGGCTTTTATTGGCGGACAGCCGGCTGGGCCGCTTAGGAATATTGCTGTTAGTGTTTGGCTGGCTGGCCACAATTGTATTGGGTTAGCCATTGGCTGATTGGTGACAATCTGTACTGGTTAGGTCTTGGCTGGCTTTCAATATTCTAGACAGACTATGTCTCAGCTCGCAGCAATCATGCTGGAGAGGTTCACTCTCACCTGGCAGTAGATAATCCTGAAGATCAGATGAAACTGCTGACGGATGATTTGAATAGATCAGCTCGTGGCTTGCTGGAGATGATCGGCTTAATACCATGTATTGGAATTCCAATAGTAGAGTGCTCTAGAGTATTCAAAGTACACGTTCTGTAGTACTTTCACATTGGGCATCAAATCTGCCGATTACCAACAATGAGTAAAGGTGTAATCATGAGGACTTAGACAAGAGGTTTGGATTCCAATGCCGGCATGCAATGTGGCCAGGTAAGCAACAACAATAAAATGACCGCTCATGAAGATTACAATCCTCACAGAGAATCTTCCCACCTACACATACCCAAGCAATCACTCTAGCCCTGTTTCCAACTGGATCACTCCAAGTATAGACTATTATTTTATTTCGCCGGATGTGGGCATGCCTACCCTTACCCTATTGTGGGTCATTCAGTGGCCGGATATGTTTCGTGCAACATATTTCAATCATATCCTTTTTTTTAGATATGTTGCGATACATATACAATCTTCAAATCTAAGCAATTGACAACACCATGACTCTAAATCAGATGAATGGACTTCCTCTGCATGTTGCCAATGAGCCTGGGAATGCGGAGACGATTTGCAGGTTGATAGGTCGCGACACTTTGATTCTCGCCAGACAGATCACCTCTGGAACAATGACTGGATAAGTTGTAGCTGAGGCGGAAAGGGAAGAAGTCTCCGATCGTGGAAGCAGATTTGTCGAAGACGACAAGGATTGTCTTTCCATATATGGGATCGATCATGATGATGATACTCCTGAAGCTGATGAGTCCACACGTCATCATGATGAACCAACCATGCTATTCAAGATGAATGTGGAAGAGATGGTGGAGCTACATCAAACTATGATCGAATTCCTCTGCCAGCATAATGTTGAACAACTAAATTGATGCGTATCATCGACCCAATACCAAAAGGACAAGTTTAGGATAGTGCAGCTGAGATGCTATGACGGAGGTGATCGGGAATTGGGAAACTATCGCAGCTCACTTCGATTGAACTTCCGCACTAATCAACACCATTTTCAGGACCATACTGACAATGTTCAGATGGTCTTGAACCAGAGTCGAAGCTGGGCCTATGATACAAATCGAGACGTGCAAAAGCTGACTATGATCGACTTAATTCCCAGAGTCCAAAACCATCAAAAGAACAACACGCCATGCTGCTGCAATCTGGACCTTTTGGGTACAGAAATCCCCAAGATGTATCGCTATATGGACCGGAGACTGAATATGGCTAGGAAATTATCCTACGACTGTTGCCCGGGCTACTAAAATACCAATGAGAACATTCAGATACATGCCAAGTGACTATAACGCAATTTGAGTGAAGCAGAGTCGGATGATGTGGAGTTGCAAATGTTGCAGTAATATATGGTCTGGGTGGGTTTGAAGGCTGATCTACAACCACAACTGATACCATGTACCAAAGTGAAATGGAATTTCAATTTCATTGACGAACATTCTAATCAAACAGCTGATGATCAACCTGACCAGGTGAAGTACGACATACAGCATCAGAAGCCACCAGGCGAGTCATCTTGTCAGGGCAGAATGAGGTGCAATTTCCAACCATCAATCTCACACATCAAGGACACACCGTGATACCCATTAGTGTTAGCAAGAGATCCAGGTTACCAGGCTTCAGGCCGGGTTGGAACTGGAACTGAGATCCCGGTCGGGGTTAGGAATTGCCAGGGAACCCGAAGTGCTCTATGTTGGTGGGGTTGTTACCTGGATGGGACATGGAACTGGGGGTTATTGGCCTAGTTGGAACCAGATAGCGGTTTCAACTAAACGGTTCCAATACCTTACGCTCCAATTCAGTATTTGAATTCTGATTGTATTGTGACATGGTCAATACATAGATTGTACAGTTTTATGCGCTCTGTCACCTCCCGCTGTCAGGGTTGCGATCTGACCACTATTCGTAGAATCGCAGTGAAACATAGCCAAATTCCAAGCACAGTTCGTGGGTTTACGATGGCGACTCAACAAATATCAGTCGGATCGCCAATCTGAAAGCGGGAGGTAAAAGATCGCATGAAACAAATATCAGTCCGATCGCCAATCTGAAATCAGGAGGTGAAAGATCGCATGAAACAAATATCAGTTGGATCACCAATCTGAAAGCGGGAGGTGAAAGATCGCATGAAGCTGCACAATGTACATATTGATCGTGTCATGATCCGATCAGAATTCCAAAATGTAATTGGAGACAAACTAGTCATGTTGAAGTGTGAGATTTCTGTTGGAAAAACAGACCCAATTGCAATGGTCCGGGTGTTCATGTGGTAAGACCCGTTGCAACAGTTCGGTGCTTGGTCGGAACTAGAACAAGAACTGACCCGAGAATTTGGAACCATTACTAGCAGTAGTACCCATCGAAGTCCGAATATTGTGATAAATCACCGCATTGTGGCGGGAAAGATTTTCCTGGGTCACCATTGGTCACTGGAGATATCTATTCATCACACAAAGCCAATCGGAGATGCCTACTGTGTGGTGGCGATGGCCATAAAATATACGAATGCCTCAAACACTCCAAGCTGGACTATCAATATAGTCTCGCCCCCAGAGCTGCCAAAGGCACAGACACCAACTGCAAACATCACAATTGACAAATTATGCGCCACCCATCCTTGGAAACTCAGCATATGCAGAACAATGATACATCTCCCGGTATCAAGTGTGGCGGGGAAGGTTTGTTGAAAGAAGCTGGCAATGGCGAAGTTGGGTCCACAGGCCCGAAATGGTGACTCTGGACAATATGCAACCCCACTGTCTGTCACTAATATCAACCATCATTCTTGAGAGTCCAAATGCTAGAATGTTAAGTCGATAACTACGCAGCACTCAAATACTGCATTCTGTACTCAGAGTTTGTGAAGTACATATACCAGGCACACATGGCAAGATGCAACCTGTAGAGGCTGTTTTCGACTGAGGTGCAAGTAGCATCTTTCTGGCACCGCAGGTTCTTAAGCAACGAGGTTTATCACATCTGGCGGCACACTTCACCATCCTCGACCTGAACAGAGGAGTGATGCAATATGCAAAGCACAGCAGGATGATGCAGATTGTATTTCAGAATGTGGACTACCTTGCACCGGTTGATAAATCAGACGTGCTAGTCATACCAACGCTTGGGTATGATCTGGTAGTTATTTTACAATGGTTTCTCCAAAGGATTGCAGACATTGACTGGGCTCACTGTTGATTGAGTTCCTAACGATAATCAAATGGGAGTTGAGTAGAGGAAATGACACCGATGAGTATGGCAGTGACATCAAAGCTCCCACAAGCCAAAAATGTCAAGTTTCTGGGGTACATTCCAGATATACAGACACTCTGAGCAGCCGCATTGGACGATCATCTGGCTAGGGATGAAGTCATTGCACCATTTGCCATGCTGATTGGGGAATGCACAGGACTGCCGGGAGCAACTTTGGAAGACATTACTTGGATTTACCAGGAAAAACGATCCAAGCTCTGGACTGAATGAGCTGGGAGCAGCAGCTGCAGGTGCTGCAGAAGAGACACTGCATGGAGAGGCTTGAGTGACTGCTGCCAGTTTGCCCACCCGCGAGGGACGGGACTGGACAGTTAGGCTTGGCTCCCTTGTGGGAGAACCGTTAACGATTGTTCCTCCTGGATTACTCCTCGCATCTTCTCCTCCACCTCCTTTCTCAGGAAGACTTAAGCTAATGTAGAGCAGATGAACAAGAGAAGGGAGTACCTACTGACGACGGAAACTTCATCTCCGAGTAATGTGGGAAGAATCAACTCCAAGATATACTCAACTAGAAGTATCCCATCTAAGTATCCGTCTATTTTGTTTTGCTATCACACTTTCTATTGGACTTATACCAAGACTAACAGCAGGTTCCGTTCAAATTTTCACTCAGGCGCAGAAAGTAATCCGAATAGAATAATGTAGAATAGCTTTCCAATCTGAATATATTTTTAAGGCTTGTTCGTAGTGGTCAGAAGGTTGCCCTCTATAGCAGCGGAGAATCGAGAGGTCGTTATATCTGTTTCCTCTGTGCTCTAACTGCTAATTCTAACTACCCTTTTCTCTCGATAAGCACTCACTATCCTTTGGTCCTCCAATCCCCTTGCTCTGATAACCTGTCGGCCTGAACTTCCTCCTAGCAAATGTTATCCTTTCAATCGTCCAGTCTTTCCGGACACACAGTATCCTTCGGATAAACATCTCAAAAGGTATTGTTATCCATCGGACTGTTGTCTTCCAGACCATTGACCTCCTTGTATCATTCAACAGCCTTTCTTCTTATTGTGCTGGAGTGTCCCCATTCAACTGGCTATAACTGATACCAATTGTGAGCTACTTTATACAGTGGTAATGATCGCTGTCAGTATTCTTTATCCTTGCCCATAGAGAATATAGCGATGTGTATTTGGATTGTATTAGCACAACATTGCAACTGTGACAACACTCAAGGGTGGGTGCTTATGATGCAGTTGACGGATTTGTGCCTAGCAGTTATTAGTGTAGCGATAGTGCTAACTTATAATGGAGGAAGGTTATTCCATCGGCAGCTAACATCATCATCGAGTGATATATCGTGACCCCAGAACTGTGACCATTTTTAAATGTGTAACACCCAGCAAGGTACTGGTAATGTGTGGATGTCTTTACCAACACAATGGTTCGAACATTGGCACCGCACTGCCCAATTCACCATGGGATTGAGTTGGAAGCGGGTTACAAGTTACCATTCGGATGAATCTGCAATAGCTCAAACATCTTACCCCGAACATTGAAGGCATACTAAGACACCAATCTACCGGATCATTTTATCCAGTAGTCATCATCATTGGCAGCATCATTGATATTTGTTGTGTAAAATTGAGGTGGTGGCCTACTACTATGTGTGGCCTACTGGGCTTTCAATTCTGCAATATTCAACAACTGGTTCCCCATACCTCTTCTCCCGGAGATAGTGGAACAAAAAGGGAGATCCTGGATATAAACATATCTGACCCTCAAGAATGCCCATCACCTCATCCAAAAAATCGAAGGCGATGAATATAAGTACACATTCCAGACACACTATGGCCAGTTCGAATACGGGGTAGTACCTGTCAGATTGTCCAACACACCAGCCACTTTTATGGTCTGCACCACAGACTGCCAAAGCCCTTACATTGATGACTTGGCCATATGCTACCAAGACAAACTATTAATCGATTTAACTAGAAATAAGAAGCATGAGGATCACTGAAAACAAGGTACTATGAAGACTATGTCAATTCGGCATCCATTGGACAGCCGAAAAGTGACAGTTGTGAGCCTCAAAGATTGGCTTCGTCGGATTTATCATCATTGAGGCTGGGATCGGCATGCAATCAGTGCCCATATCAATCATCAAGGACCAGCCTATTCCCTAGTCAATCCAAGATGTACCAGTGCATATAGGCATCACAAACTCCAACTGACGATTGGTCCACCAATATGCGTAGGTAACACCACCAGTTTCCAACTTACAAATAAAATCAAACCCAAAATTGGATTGGACCAGAAAAGCAGAGCTTATATTTCGGAAACTGAGGAACGCACTTACTGAAGCACCAATCCAACAGCATTTTGACCAGGCAAAGACTATCATCCTTCAGACGGACACAACTGGCTTTGCAATCGCAGATATCCTTAACTACTAAGACCTTGTTGGCATTCTGAGCCCAGTCAACATCCACTCAGAAAGAGGGTCCCCGGCCAAACCAAACTATGACACATATGATTGGGAACTCTTAGCCATCATGGACATTTTGAGGCAATTGTAACGGTATCTTGAGAGAGCCAATCACATGGTCCTGAGACAGTGTGACAGCAACAATCAGAAACATTTCGACACGTCAAAAGCTGTCTCCCAGCAGGAAGCATGATAGGGTGAAATCGTTTTTTCATATGCCTGCTGTAAACAATACTTTGAAGGAAAACAAAACCAGCAGACAGACCATCAAGATGATAGTATTTTGATCAAGGCAACGAGAGATCTAATTTATTACTCTTGAAACTCCTGGCAGTCACCACCATTTAACCATTCAGTGATTTCCTACCAGCAATCAAGCCTGCACAGGATACCAATCCACTAGCAACTGTCATGAACAAAAATCTTCAGTTACACTGACCTGACAAAAACCAGTATGCAAGACGGATCTACAGAAACCGACACTGTCATGCACTGAAAAGTCCTGGCGGAATCTTTCACCGTCGATGGGAGAATCTATGTGCCAGAAGCACTCTGCAACCAAGCACTAGGTTTCTTCAATGATATCCCTGTATCCAGTCACGTTGGAGCTTTGAGGACTGCTGAACACGTATCTAATGACCTGTGTTGGCTAGAACTAGACACCACAGTACAGAAGTACATCACCCGTTGCGACATATGACATTGAATCAATGCACCTCGCCAGGCACAATATGGAGCTAATATGCTGCAGCCACCACTGTACAACTGCTGAAATGGAATTAAAATAGACTTCATCACTGACCTAACTGAATTAACCAAGTCGGGATACACCACCATTATGGTAATTGTCGATCAGTGAACTAAGATTGAAATCTACCCTCCATTCCCAAAGGATATTGACACACCTGGACTGTTAAGCATGTATTGCAACCATGAGAACTACAACCGTGGCAAACAAAGCATTGTCGTCAGTGACTACAGCACACAGTTCATCAGCCAATTCTGGACTCAAGTATGCTCCCACATAAGCATCCAGCACCACTTATCCAGCGCCTTCCACCCTCAGACCCACAGCCAAACTGAATGGCCAAACCAGACCATTTACCAGTACCTTTGAGCCATCACCAATGATGAACATGATAACAGCACCAAACTCCATTCCCTGGTTGACTTTGCGTACAACAACTCACTGCATGATTTGACTAAGCTGACACCATTGTGGGCCATGGCACATGTATCATCAGAACCCTGAGATGCAGTTCAAAGCACTGAAAGCATCACATCCAAAGACCGTGAACCAAGCAGAAACTATGCTTGTGGGATTGGCCGAGACTCATCATACTCTCTGGGGAAACATACTGGAAGCCCAGCAACAACAGATGAAGTACACCTGCGGTAAAGACAGTACCACTGACATTGGAGTCAAGATGTGACTCATGACCAAGCACTTCTGCACGACCACGCGATCTAAGAGGCTTCATTACAAATGTGTGGGACTGTACACTGTGAGTAAAGTTATCTATTGAAATGCTTATACATTAGACTTACCAAAAACAATGTAGAACAAGAATGTTTTGCATGCATCACAACCCAATTGAAACACACCTCCAGTCTCTGGACTGCAAAGGAATGAACCTCTACCGATGATCGACAAGGACTAGGGAGATTAAACCATTGATCCTATTCTTGAGGCCAAATATCGATACAGGAAGCACTATTACCTTGTTCAATGGGTCGGAGTCTGATATTTGTATACAAGTTGGGAGCCAGTGGAAACCCCTGGAATTCCCGGAAGCTAGTGGACGAACTGCATCACAACCATCCTGCAAGCTTGGATTGTAGAGGAAATGGATCAATTTCACATTGTTGGTTACTTTGATTCTGTTGTTCTTCTTGTGTTGATTGGATGCGGTCCAGTACAAATGGCCTCAGCATATGTCTCACCACTTTTGGATCACAGTCAAGTCCAGGTGGAGTTTCCCTGTGCGCCGTATTCGCAGAAACATCTTGGGAATTGTTTCTCATTTCATTGGGTATTTCTTCTCTCGGGATTCGGACATGCAGCACAGGAGGTCTGTGGCTGGAGAGGGGAAGTTATAATGGCAAGGTCTTAAACAAGAGGTTGGAGTTGATACACCGGCATGTGATCGGGCCAGGTAAGTGACAATGTTAAAAGGACTGCTCCTAAGGATCATGATCCTCACAAAGAATCTTACCACCGATACATCCACATGCAATCACTCTGACCCTGTTTGCAACTGGATCCCTACAAGTATAATCTATTCTCTTACTTACCCAGACACAGGCATATCTCCCTTTACAGAAGTTGGTAGATTAATAAGCAATTGCCATGGGAGGATAGTATAGAAGAGCTGATAATTACAAAGAAATGAACAAGTGCATCTGTAAATAAACCAAGTAGTGGCCCAGACAACTATGCCTCAAAAGTGCAACAAAGCCTAAAGTCAATGCCTCATGAGCCCCATTGTATCCTCGTACTGCACTGATGCCTCCCAACACAGCATTTGCCTCCAGATGCTGCATTTGAATCCCAACCAAGCATTTGCCTGCAGATACAGCATTTGCCTCGAGACATGGCATTTGCTTGCTGATACAGTATTTGCATTCAGACCCAGCATTTGCTTCCAGATGTGTTATGCTATACAGTTACAACATAGATGTTTAGTCATAATCTTGAATCACAGACAATGTTTTATTTTACCAGGGCAGTTAATTGAGTATTAAACTTGATTCCAAAATTGATTATATATAAAACAATATAAAAGATCATGGCTGCACTTGCAGGTTGCAGTGGAGCCAGCGCATCGGTATGGGAGATTGATACAGGCTCCATGGACACGATTGGACTGATCTGTCATTCAGCTGGCAGGCGATAATTGAACATGGCTGGCTAACAGTTGTCTGTATAAGATTGAACTGGGTTGGCTCTCACATGGCGTGATATAGGCAAACGGGTCTTGATCAGGGCAGGCTGGAAATAATCAAGCTGGTCTGGATCCTGGCTGCCTGGAGACCATGGAACCAACCTAGGCAGAAGCATTTGCATTTCAAAAAAGTGTGGTTGGAGGTTCACGTTAACTATCTGGTTCTTGGTTCATTGGAAGTGTTTAAACTGGGTAACTTATCGGCAAGTTGGAAAGGTTTGAGCTGAGCTGGCTCTCAACTGGCCCGATACGATTATGCAAAACTGGCTCTTTCTTTCCTCGACATGATCAAACAGAACCTGCTAGTTATCTGCATAAGAGTTGACTGTACAATTGTTGACATTGCATATAAAGAGAGTGACTATAAGGGTGAGTGAGAAAAGTATCGTAGAGTTGAACTTAGAACTATAAACATAGATTATAGAACTTAGCACTTAGATTGCGAACACAGTTGAAAGTAAGACATTAGAAAGGGCAGTGCTTGAAATGGTACTACCCACACTACACACAGAGAGGAAAAGGTACTCAATTGGATGCAAACTAGAGGGTGAAAGTTGAGCTAGGTTCACTCTGGACTGGCTGGATGCAACTGGACCGAACAGGCTATTCGCTGACTGCACAAGGCTGAGCTCAGTCTCCTCAGTTTGCTAGGCATGATTGAGGAGGGTTTACTCTCACCTGGGTTGACACTATTCAGCTGGGATGGCTCTCAGATAGCTGGATGCAAATATGCTAGCATGGCTCATTACTGACGGGAGATGATTGAGCTGGGCAAGAATTCAGCTGGGTGGATGTCAGCAAGCTGAATTTGCGCTCAGCTGACTGAAGATAATCAAGCTGGTCAGGTTCTGACCTTGCTGTTGGCAATGCTGGTGTGTTGTATTGCTACGAAGGACCAATAGTGCTGCAATTATGATGGCCACTTAAAGTAAACAGAGTCTTACATTCCAAGGTGAATCTACACTACCAAGAGTTGGAATGCCCATGCTCCACAGCAGACGGTTGCAAATTTACATATTCCCACGGCTACCAACGTTCCCAGAGTTGCAGGTGTACATTTTACAATCTGACATGCAAAATGCATGGAGGGGCAGGTATGTTTTCCCAATGCGGGTAGAGTATGGAAGTAGTTAGACAACTCTTAAAGCACTATGGTAAATCTGTTCTGTTGTCACAGCTAACAATGCTAATGTACCTGTGAATGGAACAGGGAAATGAAATATAATCTAGATCAAGTTGCAATAATGAACTGCAAGAGGGTAAATGATTGATATTCCAGTCTATGGCTCACAAGTGTAGTGGATCTGAACCTACTAACCTAGTGGGTCGGTTTATACCACACCACAACCGCTGCCACATCATGCAATATACATTTCGATGCACACACTATGGGTACAACTTGCAAGCTGAGTCGAAAAACATACAACTTTGAGTTCAACCCTGATCATCAAGCAATGCATACATGAATTGTGTACAATTTGGTATTGTTTCACCTCCATATCTCTGATTCACCATGTCTTAAAAATTGATAGAGTGGCATTGGATAAACACTTCAAAATTGCCCAAAAATAACAAAAATTGATATTTCTCTAGTGTTAGGAACAGTTCAAGGTAACACGCCAGCGGTCCGGGTTTGGCCCAGCAAAACAGCTCTATTCAGTTCCCGAACCAGCCAAAAACCCGACCCGCTTGGTCTTGGCGGGGTTTTTACCTACGACGGATATCAACATGCAGTTTTTTGGTTGGATTGTACATGTACTGCAGTTCAATTTTACGGTTCCTGCAACATTTGCTCCAGTTAAGTATCTGAGATCTCATCATATCATGACATGATTAATATGTAGATTATGTAGGATTATCCGCTCTTCTACCTCCCGCTTTCAGATTTGTAATTGAACCAATATTTGTGGATTCGCTGTGAAATAACACCACATTTTAGCCGAAATTAGAGGGTTTTCAATCACCATTCAATGAATATTGGTCCTATCACAAACCTGACTGTGGGAGGTGAAAGAGCCGCTAAAACTGCACAATGTAAGTACTGATCATGTCATGATACGATCAGAACTCAAATACTTAATTGGAGCCAAACTTGTGAACTTGAAATGCCGGGATTTTGGTGGTAAAACCGGCCCATTTCGAATGGTCCGGGTTTTTCGTGTGGTAAGACCTGTTGCCACGGTCTGGTTTCGGGTGGAACCGGACCCGGAACCGACCCAGGAATTTGGACCCGTTGCTAACACTATATTTCTCCACCACTATTCTTGCAATTGTTAAGAAATGTTCAATTCAAGACTGGGAGGCAAAAGAGCATCGAATTCTGAACATTTGATGTACACATTATTTTATGATTGGAGTTGAACTCAAATACTTAATTGGGAGTGGATATTTAGGGATATTTGATGGGGTATGCCAAGCCATCAAAAAGCTTGAAGCTGTGGGTTGTCAGCCAATAAAAATCCTTCATAGAGGTATGTACCACAAGTCAACCAATGAGAATCTTTCAAGTGGACAAACCAAGTGTATAACTATTAGATAATAATTATCCACACTATGGGATGAGATACATTTTTAGCCAGTTTGATTTATCGGACCCGATACAATAAAAGGATACATTTTCGGGTCTCTTAGAGTATGAGGCTGACGACTTGCGATGCTTGCAAACTATGTACATCACCGTTTGACTATATAAACATATTTCCCTGAGGTTGATTCTGTTGGAGGTAGTTCAAGGTACTGTTCTGGGCTATTTCCCGATTTCTTGATTTCCGGCTACATGCTCGTGGGCTGCATCCGCTTGTTGTTTATACACTGAGCCCGCTCATTACAAATGGGGCAGTGAGATTAACCCTAGCCAGACAAGTCACCATCCATCTTGCATGTCGGGCACTCCGGATAAAATACGTAGTGCACTTTTCGCTGTCTGCTGCACACTGTAAACAAGTTAACGGATCCTTGAAAGTGTGGTTACACTACATTAACAAGCTCGAACGCATTTTCCAGTAACCAATAGAGTTTTTGATGTCGGTCGTTGTATTGGCTGGTCATGCGGACACAGTGGGACTAAGGACGACATCCAATATTCGCGACCACGTGGGCACTACAAGGATCGGTGAGTCAGTTTTCAAAATTTGGAATGCTTACTTATTGCTGAAATTCCCACCCTCAGAACGAGCTCTTTTCATGCTTATATTGATCTGTAACATAGCTTCACAATGGCCTGGCAAAAACCCCATCGCAAACGCAAGCGGCCCGCAAGACAGGAATATTTTTCAGCGGAACGAAATTATAAACAGCCAAGAAGGTCAGCCCCTCACCAATATCCGCAACAGCGAGCGGTTTCCGCCAATAGAAACCCGAAAACTAGTACGAGCGCCAAATCAGTTTCCTCCGTTCCAAAATCGAAATGTTTTCGAATATCCAACGTACCGCAGGAATGGGATGAAGAGCGGCTTCTTCATTCTCTTCAGAATTTGGATCCATCCTTGATGAATCTTGCTGCTCCTGAATTTAAGATCTCTCTTCATTCGGCTTGCCACGGTTTCGGTAAAACCGCTCTCTTCAACATGCGTCAATTGCGTCACAATTCAGTATTCCCACCGGATCTTGATGATACCTCCAAGAAATATCTCTCGCTACTTGACGAAGAAATGGAACCAGTTTTACTTGAAGTGGACTGTGGGTTCTATGGCCTGACTCCGTTGAGCTCACCGGATGGGGAGATTCTTGTCGAGTAATATCATCTCCTGCAGGTAGTTTATGTTACTTACTAAGCCTTGGTGGCAGTATCATCGCCGTTACTGGACTCGCAGGACATGCGTATGGATCTTGGGCACACCGGCAGACCACTTACATGTGGCTGCATGATTCTCTTTCGAGTGACCTAGAACAGACTACAAGGATCATGACTTTCGGCTATAATACCAATTTAGATCCGGGAACTGGAAACTATAGTATGTTGGATCACACACAGGACTTTATTGCACAGTTAGATACTGCCAGACGATCGCAAGAGGTGCGTTCACTCCATATATATATCATTCTTCCGAAATCCTGACTTTTATCAGGAGAGAGATCGTCCAATCATATTCATTGGACATAGCCTTGGCGGTATATTGATATTGCAGGTACCGTGACCCATTGAATGTTTCTACCGAATACCACATCTTACCATGTTCAACACCAGGCATTGATCCAAGCAAAGTGCAACCCCGAATTTAAGCATATTTTAGATTCAACTCGCGCAATTGTCTTTTTTGGAACCCCGCATCAAGGTCTTCGTGTCGATGCATTGGAATCAATGGTCGAAGATATATCATCAAGTCCAGAACCCTCGCTGTATCTACTTCGTCAGCTGCGAGAGAACTCGCAGTTCCTTGAGACTCAAAAGGAACTTCTTGTTCACGTATGGCCTAGTCTTCAAGTTGTCAGCTTCTACGAAACAGAGCTTACTCCAACTGTTAAAAAGGTCTGGCAGTCTCAATTGTCTGTAGAACTAAAACGCAAATACTGATCGGCTATAGTCACTGGACAGCGGAAAATACAATCGAAATGGGGAAGCGTTACGGATGGTAAGGAACATGTCGGCGCTATTGTATTTGCCACAGGAGTCTCGGATACCTGTGCAACGAAATCACAGCGAGATGGTCAAATTTTGGTCTCGGTCAGATACCACCTATCAGTCCTTAGTCACTAGAGTCCGACGAATTTTGAACAGCATAGGTATGATGTTATCAATCGAGATTGTTATTATTTTAACACAAATACAACAGAAACGGAAAACAAGTCTGCCGGAATACGTGAGTTTGCATAATAGTGGTCTGACAACGGAATTTGAACACTGATTGTGGCTCAAAACTAGACAATAACGAAGATGTCCTCAAGTGTTTGAGGTCCCTCAAACCAACCGACTGCATAGCTTATCGCGATCGTCTGCTTCAGAAGTATCACGAAGGAACCTGTTCTTGGATATTATCGTACCCCAAGTATCAACACTGGAACGACGATGACAATCAAAGAATTCTTTGGGTTCACGGCATTGCCGGTAGCGGCAAGAGTACATTGTCTGCATTTCTCTCCGAAAGATTTGAAAAAAACAGAACCCGGGGTAGCCCTGGTGTATGCTATTTCTTCTGTGATGACAAGGATGACCGACTGCGAACAGATCATGCTATCCTTCGTGATCTTCTCGATCAAGTTTTGCAACAGAGACCTCATGCTCTAAGGCACTTTTTGGCAGAGCGTGACTATGCAATGTACAAAGAAACGACTTCCTGGAACCCTGAGATGTTTTGGCGTGTCCTTACACGGTGCTTAAGCGATAAAAGCCTTGGATTAATGTATTTCATTATTGATGCATTGGGTAAGACTAGTACATTACAACTACACTATTTATGGAAAAGGTGGCTTACGGTTGTTAGACGAATGTGAGGAGGCTTCGCGCTCTGATTTTTTGAAACAATTACATATAGCTCTGAAGCATACTCCGAAAGGGCGTAGCAAGATCATTATTACCAGCCGCTCTAACATCAATATCACTCAAGTACTGTCAAAATCTGATGTTATAGAAATTTGTCTCAGCAACGTCGCATCCTTAAACGCGGACATAAAAGATTTCGTGGACGCCCAAATAAAAACTTTCGCTTTTCGGAAAGATATAGTTGAAGAGATACAAGATGTACTTATCAGGGGTGCGAACAGCATGTTTCTGTGGGTTTCTCTGGTTTTAGATGACCTCAGGAGCACTGCAACTACAACAACCACGGCATGTGATATTCGAGAGCGCCTCCGGATTCTGCCGAAGACGCTCGAAGGCGTATACAAAGATATTCTCAGTCGAATGAAGTCGGAAAATCGAGAAACTGGTATCAAGATACTTCGGTTAGTCGTTTGGGCTATGCGGCCGTTGTCTCTGCAAGAATTAGAGATAGCAATCGCTCTACGACTAGAGCATACTTCAGTGTCGCAACTTCAGGACAAGACGGAAATGGATCTGAGAACAGTCCTTCGATCAATTCTTGGTCCTCTTCTCAAGGTTGACGAAACCGATATGGTTCATTTAGTTCATCAGTCGGCGAAGGATTTCTTTTTAAATAAAGATAACTTTGGCGGAGCACTGGATATCGATAACGTAACCAGGCTTGATCTTTCGCCATTCTACCCTAATTTGGAACAAGCTCACGTACATCTCGGTGTTACTTGCTTAACATATCTATCTTTTGACGAATTCGACGAATTCGCGGAGCGTATTCACCTGGCAGACCTTAGGTCTAATAATTACCCTTTCTACAATTATGCAGCCGGACACTGGTTTGATCATGTCATTCATGTAAAGCATGACCAGTCAGTACGACGAGCGTTCATAAAACTGGCAAAGTCGGATTGCAAATTCAGAAATATGTTAAATGTCTGGGGTGGCTGGCCAAATTCATATAGTCCTCCAATTGTTGTGGTCGCGAAGCTGGGTTGGTTTTGCTACGTGCAAGACCAATTAGAACAGCACATAGATATTAATGCGGAGTCTGAGAGTCGCACTGCACTTCACGAGGCTGCCGATAATGGCGATGAAGACATTGTGCGTCTCCTACTTGAGCATCATGCTAATGTTAATGCTCCGGGGTGCGAATGGTCAGATAGCCCCCTCTACGTGGCTGCAAAAACGGGGCATGAGGCTATAGCGCGTCTCCTGCTTGACTACGGTGCTAATGTCAATGCATCAGAGTGTTGCCCCCTCGATGTGGCTGCATCCGGCGGATACGAGGCCATTGTTCGTCTTCTGCTTGACCGAGGTGCTAACGCCAACGGTTCAAACAATCGATTGCCTATCATCAGCGCCGCATTCACTGGAAACAAGGTCATTGTTCGTAACCTTATCGACCACGGTGCAGACGTCAATACTTTAGATGATATTTCCAGCCACTCCGCCCTATTAGCCGCTGCAGTAAATGGACACAAAGCCGTTGTTCGTCTCCTTCTGAAATGCGGAGCATTTTATTATATAGGGAGCTACCTTAAATCTCCTATCCAAGCAGCGGCAGGGAATGGTCACTTCGCCATCGTTCGTATTTTTCTGCACCGCGGTATTGATGTTAATGATTCAGACAAATGTGGAGGTTCTGCAATCCAGGCGGCTGCCGAAAATGGACATGAGGCCCTGGTTCATCTCCTCCTCGACCACCAGGCCGCCGTCGATGCTTCAGACAAGTGTTGTGGATCCGCTATCCAGGCAGCCGCAGGGAATGGACACGAGGTCATTGTTCGTCTCCTTCTCCAGCACCGTGCCGATGTCAATGCTTTAGACAAGTCTGGTGGGTCCGCTATCCAGGCAGCTGCAAAAAATGGACATGAGGTGGTTGTTCGTCTTCTCCTTGACCAGGGCGCCAACGTTAATACTTTTGATAAGTATGCTGGGTCCGCTGTCCGATGGGCTCAGGAAAATGGACACATGACCATTGTTCGTCTTCTGCTTGAGCATGGTGCTAAGTTAGATGCTTCGAAAGACGACTTTATTACCGCCACTGAGAATGCTGCATATGATCGTTCAGTTCCTTGGTGCGAAAGAATTTGCTGTGGACATACTGGTTGTGGGTTAGCATAGTCAATTTGTGACATTGTTAGCGAAGGCACTTTTGGGGACTGTAACGAAGTTAGTACCATCGTCTAGGTGAAATATATTTATATTACATAGTAGGAAACTTTAATCATAAAACCATTTGAGAAGACAAATAATGTTTCTGTGGATATTGTGTACATCACATGTACTCTCGTGCAACACACATTCTATTCCCAGCTGCCCTAAACCCTAAACCCAATCCAGAACAAATTACTTTGACTTCCCCTAAGGCGAAACCAACATTACATTTCAGTGAAAGAAATGTTCGCGAATAATTGCCCCACGCCCAGTATTGACATTGGTCATATGGGATCCTCCTCATCAACTCCTACCTCGTAACAGTGAGGGATACTCAAAATTCAATATATCATATGTTTTAAAAGTCGGCAGTGTCATAAAGGTCACTGAGACGTTGCGTCATGTTGTGATCTGGCTTGTCGTCTCATATTTCGCGGAGTGGCGCAATTGTTCGCTGATAAGCATGAGCTTTACTGGTGAAGCGACGTCGCTCATCATAATTCTTAACGAATCTTGGTCCTCTATCCTGTTTCAATCTATCCGAATAGCAGCATGAGAGCCGGCTGCTAGTATAGTAACTATCGTTTATCACGATGTTTCGCAATTTCCGGTAAATCTTATCATCTCTTCAGCTCAAACTCAGCCCAGAGACTATTCCAGATGCAAGCGATATTGCTAGCAATGTTAAGTAGCTAGTATATTCAGATGTCCGTCTATTACTTGTCGGCAAGAAAAAGTCCCTGTACAACAGGAGATATTCTCGGAAGGAGCGCGTACCACGCCGGTGTTACTGTCTTCAGCTGCAGAGATTGTGGGTAGCAATTGCGTTGTCGAGGGGAGTTGACTATACGATCATTAGGCGAGTGGGAAGGGAGCCATGAAATAACCGCGTTATAACTGGGCAGAACGTTGAGAGCGGTATCTGTATGACGGAGGATGGCGGGACTGGGGACAGGAAGACAGGGTGACAAGAAAATATAAGGTTTGACAGGCTCGCGCGCCAACAAATCACTCAATTTACCCACCAATTACTCCGCACAAACGATCGGTGCCGGAATGATTGCCGAAAATTAGACTTTCCGCCATTGGAACCAAGCATGTGCTTACTGAAAATCTCGGCATTATGCCGCGTGGCTCTTAGGTACTTACAAGTCAACCGTACTGAAAGTGGTAACATCGACCGCAATGTCATTGGACTAATCGGAGTTGTGATTTAGAAGTAATTAAAACTTTTTGAATGCTCGTTAGGTTTTAAGTTGACACTTTGTGGCAATTTGTGGTTTGTTTCTACGTGCGGACAATATCCGAGATTACACATTACTTACCCAATGAGAATTTTTAAATATTTTTGACATATTGACATTGAATATTGGATGTTAGCGACGCAATCTACTATCGTACAGTTCTGGTTTGTGGTGGCACTCCAGTTATTACTAGCCTAGCTTAAGGAAGTGTTGACTAGGGATTTGGCCCGGTGGCTTTCGGCCCCCATTGGCCTCGCCTGCCCCCACCAGCCTCGCCTGCCCCCACCGGTCTCGCCTGCCCCCACCAGCCTCGCTTGCCCCCATCGGCCTCGCTTGCCCCTGTCGGCCTCGCTTGCCCCTGTCGG
>Ga0307514_10000796_pt1 | contig 51926 bp, 49 predicted proteins | sample 16_EM_MG_FD_203088 | JGI IMG/M metagenome (GOLD analysis project Ga0307514, IMG submission 203088) | Populus trichocarpa ectomycorrhiza microbial communities from riparian zone in the Pacific Northwest, United States - 16_EM | ecosystem: Host-associated > Plants > Roots > Unclassified | place... | reverse complement strand
CTGCAATGGCTGCAATGGCTGCAATGGCTGCAATGGCTGCAATGGCTGCAATGGCTGCAATGGCTGCAATGGCTGCAATGGCTGCAATGGCTGCAATGGCCGCAATGGCTGCAATGGCTGCAATGGCTGCAATGGCTGCAATGGCTGCAATGGCTACAATGGCTGCAATGGCCGCTATGGCTGCAATGGCCGCAATGGCTGTGATGGCCGCAATGGCTGTGATGGCCGCAATGGCTGTGATGGCCGCGATGGCCGCGATGGCTACAATGGCTGCAATGGCTGTAATGGTCGCAATGGCTGCGATGTCCGCAATGACTGCGAAGGCCGCAGTAATGAGTTCTACGGGTATACAAGATTACGGCAATGGAACGATGCGTAGACTGGAAACATTCAGGATGAGTACAGAGATCAGATTGGCCGAAGGGCAGGATGAGTTCGGGTCAACATCGGCGTCACTGGATGTGTTCAGAGTGATTTTGAAAACAGGTCAACCGGTGGCCAGCCAAGCAGATCGACATACAGAATGGTTTGCATAGTGTATGAGAAGTGGTCAGGTTGGGGACCATGGATACTTGGAAGATGTCGGCAAATCGAACCCCCCGGGGAGTGCGGCAGTTGGTCTGCTACAGTGCACTTGGTATAGGATTTGGGCAACCTGAGGGACCGGTGGTGGCAATTGTGGCCATGAATCCACAATGTCTGTGGACTACTCTACTGTAAGGATGAGGAAGCACTACTAGGAGCTGTACAGTGTGTACCTTCACCCTAAACCTTCAATGACGACAACCCCTCCTTCACCCGGGAGGCCACGTATAGGGATCCACAATTCCAGGGAATGTGTTCCCTCAGACTAGCTGAGATGGAAGAGCGACCATCAGAGAAGCATCTCCAATTCGAAATGCAGTTATAGAGAAGCATCCCCAATTTCAACTCCGACACTAACACCAACACATACTCAATATGGAGCATCTGCCACCGTACACCAGCTTGTGAACGCTTGCGTTTAAAAAGTAATGAACATCAACACTTCCACTTCGTTTGTCTAGCAGAAGTTAACATAGCTACGGAGAAATATCTCCAATTTTGTTGCGACACCGTACAACAGGTTAAGCCAATTTCGACATGACACCGACACATACTCAACTACTTGATCATCCGAAACGGAACCGGCTATGATCAACACTCACACTCCATTTGGCAAGCAGAAGTTAACATTGACACGGAGAAGTGTCTCCAAATTCGATCCGCCACCATACACCTGGTGATGAGCACTTGCGTTTAAAGGGGAATCGACGATTAACACTTCCGCTTCATTTGTCCTGTGCAAGTCCACATCGCCACCGAGAAGTGTCTCCAGTTGCGACACCACAACCCATGTTTGGGACCGAGAGGCTGCGTACAGGAATAAATGACACTCCAGCTGCTCGGAGCAGTACATTCGATACATGTCTTTGATGCGACACTGACAATGTTAATGGTGATCACGATACAACAGGACTGTGTGTCAGCTTCGGAGGAGCGGTTGACTGGAAGTCAAGACTGTTGAAGCCAACAGCACAATCCACTACCAAACTTAGGAATAGGCATATGACTGATGCCTTCAATGGCATAAGCGGAAGAATGGTCATTTGGGAGGAGCTCAGGACATGGCATGATTTGGCTTCGGTCTTCTGTCTTCTGTTAGTTTGGTGTCTGTTGTTCTATGGCTTAGTGTTTTACGGACGTAATAATGGCCTGGAGGAGTGTTTACTGAGTCTTTGTAGAGTACATCATCATGTGGTTGTGGGTTAGCGCTGGCAGCTACAATATTGGCTACGTGTCATCATAGACTTAGACTCAATTAATCAATGATCTCGACAGGTTTGTCACAACACACTCAATCTCGGCCTCCAAGTGCAACTTCAAACTGCATTGATCACTGCCTCCGAAGATAACTTCAATTTTGCCAGATTACGGCCTCCAAGTACACATGATGATGACCTTTCTAAGTGCATCTCCAAACTCACTCCTTCACTGGCTTGAAGATCTAACTTTACTCTATCCCGGTCTCAAAGTGTATCATCCAACTGACTCAATTACAGCCTCCAACAATGCATGATTACATCCTCTCCGAGTGGATCTCATTATTCATTTGATCCCATCTATAGTGGGTATTTCCGAGATCACTCCGTCCTCCTCTTCAGGCACAACTCGAATCGCACTCAAGTACAGCCTGCAAGCAGTTCCAATATGCTGTGTATTTATAGGTTGCTATATAGTTACATAGATACATAAATACATATCATACAAAGTTTCTATTTGATAATACTTTACTCTCAACGATTATAGATGATAAGAAATCACTGTCCACCAAAGTGGAAGTGCTGGATTTAATTTACCAACAATTTTTCAATACTACTAATAGTTTGAAGTACAACTCTACCACATTTCAGTTAATTCAACCTATTGCTCATCAGACTTGAGTGCTAGCTGCCATATCTATTCATCATATGCTATCTGAATATGTCACTGGATAGATGGTTACATTTCGATTTTTTCACAATATATATTGAGGTGAGTATTTCACATTACTGGTAATATATTTGATTGGAGCCAACTGTATTCATCCTTTATACCATGATAAGTGGCATCATACGACCGATCATCCGCTTTCAGCAATCATCTCCTTGAGTTGATATTCCTGAATACCAATTGGTATACTATATCCAAAATTGGCACTCCTCAGTGTTCCTTGGCACTCCTGTAACGGCATTATCAAGTATACATGGTTAGGGTTGCCGGATGGTCACATGAGGTGTTCAGTGCCAGGTAACTCCAAATGTTACATTGACATTAGGACGGAGACTTAGCTCCATACCGAATATGTTACCACTCACTTCTACACTTCATTCCACTCGCACCTGTGTGCAACCGTGTACCATATACCATTTTCTTATACTACTGAGTGCCAGCATACGAGCTCTTACACTATATCCGGTGTTTCAGAAAGTGGATACATTTTTCGCATGAGATTACGCGAATTCACCCCTTTAATTGCCATGTAGCAACACACACAAAATCACACAATTACAGCCAATTACTATCAATGCATCCAAAAAGAATACAGAGAAGCGAATTGCGTATACCTAAAACCCGTGCGTGAATGGAATCCCTTCGAGCATCGCTCAGCCGAATCACACCTAGTCCTACCGGCCGCGTCTAGGTACTACCGAAACACCAAATCAATGATGACCATCCCGTTGAGACTAAAGTCCACATGGAAGCCTGCGATCCTGAAGATGTAGACAAAGACAAAGTTGTAAATGATTCAACCCTTCCAGAAATCAAGGGTAAGCGCAGCCGAGATTACATCTTGTCAAAGATCACCGAGAACGATTAAATGGAGATGCTTGAGCCGAGCCAGATGCTACCTACTCCAACTGAAACAACAAGTCGAATGGAAAAAGGAGAGTACCCCAATCCTTTCTGAACTCTACCGCACCCAAGCCACCGACAGACCAGAGAATCCCAAAAATCACTCCCAAATCTTTAAGATGGTGGACCCCTTACAGTACTGCGGCAGAGCGAAAGTGCTGGATAAGTTTCTCGAAACATTGCGGTCAAACTTTCCTCCTCACAAGCACTGATTCCTAAGAGGCGATCGCAATTACGTCAAGTGTGCAGTCTCGTTTCTGCACACCAAGAATTACCACCCAGATCCAACTCAGCAACACACGGAACTTACGGACCCATCCAAGTGGGCTACCGACCGACGAGAGACCAAGGACCCATGTAGAGAGGATTTTGAACTCCTTGCAAATCAGCCTCAAAACATGTACAGAGATAGAGATAGGCACCCCAATTCAGCGACAAAAGCAATGCAGGAGTACCACCAACTACCAAACGAATCAGTCCAAGTATATGCAAACCGCTTGAAAGCAAATTGGAGGAGAGCCGGCTGGAACCTTATAATGCATGAAGTGGTCCTATAGGACGTGGTATGGGCACACACTCAAGAGGAATGTCTGATCTTGGAACTCAATCCAAAAGACAGGTTTGACATACTCGACCAACTCTTCAACTGTGCTCCAGCCTCGTAGTTTATACTGGACGACAAGAAGCCCGGTAGACTGCAACAGCAAAGGCATGCAGGGGAGACTCAGAAAGGGGGCAACAAGAAACACAATTTTCCACAATCCATCTCAGAACCTACGGAATACACTTCCGGTAATTCCAATAATTCTGACAATACCTGTATTTCACAATCCGGTAAGTCCAATAAGCCCAGTGGAGGCAGCCGTGCCAACTTCTTACAAACACCATAGCATTCAATGGAAGTCTACGAAGGCCGAAAGGCAACTGGCAATGCACCCGCTGCGGCAGCAGAGACCACATAAACTACCTTTGTACCAGGTATGGCAGGTTCAACACACCTGACCAGAATTCCAGCAATAACAGCGGCGATGACGGCAAACAAATTAAGCGCCAAAAGTCATTCGACACGCACCAGCAGGAAGCTGGTGTACCTCTCTTGATATCTACCTCGACGGGAGAGGCTGGACAATACGGAGTTAGGATTGGAGAACTTGGGAAACTGAGCCTTATTTGCAACCATGGATGACATACAACTTCACCGAATTGCCTTAAAGTCTAGAGTCATTCTGGAAGGTAGGGCTCTGATGTCAAGCCAATACCTATGCGCTACAGGGAGACCGGATTTGGGGCATATCAGTCCAAAGTCCTGGTACGAATCATACATGGCAACATACAGTGAGTCAAAGCACTAATCGGCTGCGGTGCAATGAGCATCTTCATATCATCCGAGCTTACTCAGAACACTTGAACTGACCCACAAAGCAGCATTGACCTTAACCCGGGGTTCTAATGGCCAGGTGATGATGGCTGCAAAGAAGAGCCGAAAGGTAAGTCTCTTGGTCCAGTATTTTGAACACCTTAAACCAGTTGACAAATTGGAAGTTTTAGTTGTCCCAATGCAGGCATAGGTCACAGTCTTGGGCTTGGCATGGTTTAAGGTGAGGAACCCGGAAATCAACTGGACCAAAGGTTTATTGATAGCCCTGCAAACGCCAAATGGACCACAATGGGTGAGGATTCGAGAATTGGATTGAACAAGTCCTCTGCCGGAACACAGTGAGGCAAACACAAATGTTGAGCCTCCCCTGGACATACAACTACACGGGGCTACCGGATTCGATCATCTCTTAGCCGGTGAGGAAGTGATTGAGGCATTCACCATACAACTTGGACAATTTCAAGGGATGCTACGAGCATCGCTGAATGGCATCACAGTAGGTGATGGAAACACCAGGATGCTGGATGCACAAGCTGGAACAGCAGTGGTAGTTGTGGCAGATGAGTGATACCGTAACAGGATATGAATGACTTGAACTGGCTTGCCAAAATACAAATGGAGAAACTGGTCAACGGAGCATGGCCCGAATGTGCAGAACTGTCTGATCCAGCCATCCCAGGTCCCCTACCCATCTCCACCCTACCCAAGCATGCTACCACACAGAATGCAGACAAGGCTAATGAAAATTGGAACAGACATATGTAATTTGCAGACGAGAATGACAGATGATGTGGGTCGTATACCAGCACAATATCAAAACTTCATGCAGGTCTTCGGCAATGTAATGGCCGAGCCACTTCCGCCGGACATGCCAACTGACCATGCGATTGATCTGAAACCCAACTACAAACTACCATACGGGCGGATCTACAACCTCACAGAATTTGATGTAAAGATGCACAAGGCCTACATTTAAACAATCCTGGCAAGTGACTTTATTCAGCGGTTGTTATCCCCAGCCGCAGCACCAATCCTGTTTACAGAGAAGAAGGACGCAGGACTATTGGTGTGTGGCGACTATCGAGCCCTTAACCCGGGCACGGTAAGAAATACATACCCTTTTGCTGTAATCTCAGAACCACACAATGAAGTGAGTGAAGCCAGGATCTTCACTAAACTGAACCTCCCGAATTCCTACCACCTTATCCGAATCCTACAAGGAGACGAATTCAAGACCTGATTCCAAATCCACTATTGTCAGTTCGAATACCAAGTGATGCCCTTCAGTTTAAGAAAATCACCACCAATATTTCAGACTTGCATCGATCGGTGTCTACAGCTCTATATTGACAACATCACGATGTATTACCTTTAGGATATACTCAGCTACTTGACCAATGAGAAGGAGCACGATGACCACGTTCGAAATGTGCTCCAACGCCTACAGCAATTTGGGCTCTATTGGAACGCTTCAAAGTGCCAATTTGGAATTTGGAAAATCAACTGTCTCTGATTTGTCATCAATTTGCATGGGATCGGCATGGAGTCAGACTGCATATCCACGATCGAAGACCGGCCGATGCCAGAATTGGTTCGGGATATGCAACTGCTCCTCAGGTTCACAAAGTTCTAACGGAGATTCATTCAGAATTTTGCAAAGGTGACGGCTCCCATATTAACCTTGCTAAAGAAACAAGGCTCACTGAACTGGGAATGGACTCAGGATGCCATACTCACATTTGGAAAGCTCACAAACACTTTCACCAACCAACCGATTCTCCAGCATATCAACCCACGAAAACTGATCATTCTAGGGACCAATGCACGCGGCTTCACAATCGCCGCTATCCTTAACCAGTACAACAGATTCAGGATCCTTCAACCAGTCGATTTCTCCTCTCCAAAGTGCTCACCTGCAGAACAGAACTGAAACAGGTATGATAGGTACAATTTGGCGATTATCAAAACAATGACACAATGGAGACACTATATCAAGGGCGCCAACTACAGGTTTCTGATCCAGTGCGACCATACGCATCTGCAGTACTTCCAAACCTCCAAAGTGCTCTCCCGAGGACAGGCAAGGTGGGCGGAAATCCTATCCTTTTATGACTTTGTTAACAAACACTTGGAAGTCAAAATGACCACTGCCGATAGACAAACAAAAAGGCCTGACTATGAGATATGCTACGAGCGACCGACTGCGCGGCTGCAGGCAACCTTGGCAACAGCCCCCGTTGGACTGTATGATGACCTCTGTCAGAAAATCAAACAGTCCAGGCTACTAACGCATTGGTTGCCGACATGGAGCGCAGGAATGTTCGCACTCCAATCGTCGATATTCCTGATCTGCAAAGAATTGACAAACTAGACGAAGACTTGAATAACGACTGCAAAGTCACTGCCAGAGTTTCAACCTACGAAGGAAGGTTATATGTACCAACTGATGACCTCATTTACAACAAAGTCATCAGCCTTCTCCATGACAATGTAGATTCCGACCACTTTATTGCTCCCGAAACTGCCGAGCTAGTATTGTACGATTTCCACTCGCACGCAATGGACACCAATGCACAAAAATACATTGCTGGATGCGAACTATGCCACCGAATCCAGGCACCACGGCATGCCCATCACAGTACAAACATGCCACTACTGCCACTGTCATGACCTGGGAAAGGAGATACCATGGACATTGTCACAGACTGCCCTGAGTCAGCTGCATCCGGCTATTTGGGAATCTTTGTAGTCATTGATCGATTAGCGAAAATGGCAACCTACCTCCCCTGCGGGAATTATATTGACTCGCCAGAGCTAGCATGAATGTTTCCCTAACATGTCATCTGCAAACGCGGCACGCAGGACAATATTGTAACCGGTTGTGGAATGGAGTTCATCAGCCCATTCTGGAACTGAGTTTGCTCTCACCTAAGGATCAATCACCGACCATCGACCGCTTTTCCTCCACAGACGGATAGCCAGATGGAAGGACAAACCCAGACCGTACAGAAGTACTTAGGGGCCTTCTGCAACGACGTGCAGGATAACTGGGTATAGCTGTTACCGTTAGCAGAGTTTGCTTACAACCATTACATCCATAACTTAATGCAGATGACGCCATTCTTGGCCAACGACCACCACCACCCGCCAATGGAGTTCAAGCCACTGAAATCCTGAGAAGACATGATATCGGAATTACTGGCGGATGCAATAGTATCGGGAATGGAAGAGACTCACCGACCTCTGCAGGAGAACTTGTTGGAAGCCCAGGTATTGTAATCACAATATGCTGGCTGAAAGGACCTGATCTTGGAGGTTGGGAACACAGTGTGGCTCTCAACTCTACACTTCCGACCAACTAGACCGTCAATGACACTCTACGACAGATACACTGGACTGTATACGGTAAGTAAGATCATCACACACATCTTCGACAACCACACTCAATGCCTGGTTTTGCGAAGCTTTTCCCCTCCTTGGGGGGGAGCAGGGTTTTACTTTGGCTTTACTCCATACCTTTTGTCTGTGTCTGCTTGCTTTGCAAGTATATCTCATTATTTTTAATACTCTCTTTACCACTCAGCATCGACATTAATCGGTAGTCTACCCAGCAACTCGCCACTCGACCGTTTTTACGCCAGTTATCAGAACCTATGACATGCTTGTAGATATACCACTACGTGTGGCCCAGAATGGCCTATCAGCACAGTATCAGTGAAGTTCCCTGAGATACACACTCCGTACAAGCTCTTCAAACTGACTATGATGGATAAAATCACGCTTCTCAGCCACCACTAGGAAGAAGTACAAGAAGCATCCTTACGATAACATCACCCTCTACCCCCTCCATTCCCGCCAAGCCCGAAGATGGTCAGCACGCCGTTTATGACCTAGGGAGTTGTTTGTTTGTTTGTTTATTCATATTGTATTCACTCTAATTAGAGTATGACAAAGACCGATTCCCCTCCGCCTCCGGGCAAGCCGGCTAGATGGCGGAGCTCCCCACCCACTACGCAAAAACGAAAATTCACCCCCTCCCCTCTTCCACCCCCATTACCATTACCCAAGGGCACCATAGTCTAGTCCTCCCCCAGAAATGTAACTGTTTGGATCCAGTACCACATTCACCTGAGTGCAGGGTCTGATTGCTGTTATTGCAGTGGAATACCCCAACCGTACTTCCATGGGGCGTGAACAGCACCTTTGATGTGTCCACCGATTTTCGCTGTTTAAGTGGGTTGATGCATCCATGGGAACAACTCGTGGTACTTGTGTGCCTGAGAAGCAGGACTTCCATCATAGCTCCTCCAAGTGTGGTGGGTCGGAACGTCCTGTCCTCAGAAAAACTCTTCATTGAACTGCTGTGCTTTCACGCCCTAGTTGTGTTGTGTTGTGTTGTCGATTGTATCGGTTGTGTCATGTCGTGAAAACCATGTCACTAACTTGCGTGAAACATCGAAGGAGGCGAGTTGCCCTGGAAGAGGGACTACCGTTCGAGGTCCATACTGACTGGTATTGGGTGGTTGTCACAGTCTGAGGTACACTTGAACACAAGGGGTGAACAAGCAGACACACACACAGACAGGTAAATGAAGCTAAAGTAAAACCGCAACCCGCCCAAAAAAAAGGGGGTCTTGGCAGAACCAGGCGGTGAGGTGTATTGTCAAAGGTGTGTGTTGACCTAGGGAGTATTTGCCTCTGGACCTGCAAAATGTCCTGCCTTACTTTGTTTGGCGGTTGGGGTATTCCACTGCGATAACATCAATGTGACCCTGGACCAAACGTGAGCAAGGATTTTGTAAGTGGTGGTCGTCAGATGACGGCATGTGCATATTATTCTCTAGGAAGGGGGGCCAATCAATTCAGGAGGATAAATGTGGGGAAGAGGAGAGGGATGGTACATTTAACCAAGAGGAGGTCTTGGCGGACAGGTCGGGGTCACACCGCGGTGTATCAGGGAAAAATGGTTAAATACTGTCATACTCTAAATAGAGTGAATACAGAATGATTTAAACAATAAAAAAAAGTAAGATTGTCAACAGGAATGCATACAAACTTGACTTGCCAAAACTAATGTGTATTCACAGCGTGTTCCACATGTCGCAGCTCCATCACTACACACTTCCGGTCGTTGGACAACCATCCTCGTAACCACGTCCAGTAACAGTCGATAATTCAGTGGAATGGGAGGTTGAATGGATTCTTGACTGTAAGCAGCATTACCAGATGCTATGGTACCGTGTTCAGTGGGCCAGATACAGCCCCATTTGGACAAGCTGGGAGCCAATTGAAAAAGTCGAAAATGCACTTGAACTGATCGACAAGTTCCACTAAGACCACCCGAATAAGCCGTGGAGATGAAGGAAGTCAGATTTCGGAAGTGGAGCAATTAATGGGAATGAAGAGACGGAGACTAGATCAAATGGGCATTTCTTTCTTGATTGTTTTGTCAGGACCGGGTCCAGTACACATGGCGTCGGCACGGGTTGTACCACCTTCGGAAATGCAGTCAATTGAAGGTGGAGTTACCCCATGCACGGGAAAGTCACTCTAGACAGTACTTATCAGTTGCTGGCCTTATGGAATCATACAAGGGTGTATGCAGGTTGTTTCCTTTCTTTCTACTTGTACTTGGCAGCCTATAAGTTCTGCCCTAGAAGGGGGGGATGAAGTAGTGGCGTTGTCAAGTATACGTGCTAAGGGTTGCCGGATGGTCACGTGAGGTGTGCAGCACCGGGTAACTGCCAACCTCATATTGACATCACACTGGACACTTACCTCTGTACCGAATATCTTACCGCTTACTTCAACACTTGATCTCACTTACAGCAGTGTGCAACCTTATAACATATCCTACATCCATACATGGCGGGGTGCCGGGGTACGCGCCCTTACAACTCCTCTATTATGCTCTATACTTCACTTGTCCATGCAGCACATTCCATCAGGTACTTTTCTTTTCCTGGTAATATTCTCTTTCTGTACCCAATTAATTTCTCATTGTCTTTTAAACTCCATTCTATTTTACAGCATGCTTATAACTCATTCCACCATTGTCAGATATTACACATTCCACCATATGATATTGGGATTGAGATTTACTTCTTTATGAGATTCAAACTTTCTGCCAATACATTTAACATACCTCGCTATTTTGTATGATTAATGAATTGTATATTTCTACTTTCATCAACCCAAATTAACTTGGAGATAGATGTCTGGAAAAAGTTATTCAATTACGTGTAATCTGCCATAGGCAATATAGCATACTGTAACCACCTGTAACGCCAATAACACTGAACAATACCAACTACCCCAGAGCCACTCCCTGTAACCCCTGATAATACACCAGTAATTTACCAATACTATACATGTAATTTACCAATAGCACAACTGAATTATATCTGTAACTCAATGTAGCACATGTGTTATATACTACAATTCATGGATTTTACTACATATTCATCAAAGTTATTCAATTATTTGCTACTGATATCTGTACCACAGACTCTTTTAACTCTAATATATGTGGTTGGTCAATTCTAACAAGCACAAGCGCGCACCTGAACTCTCATGACTCCAACAAGCTTGCTCCTGCAACTCTGACATGCTCACTCTCACAACTCTGACATACTCATCTTTAAAGTTCTAATACACTTGGTCTCACAACTGTGTCATTCTCCCTCTCACCTTACTGACCATCAGGCTCTCTGGGGGCACATTGTTCGTGGTGGATCTGGTTTCACTGGGAGGGGTGATACTAACTTTGCTAGGAGCAAGTTGGTAGTAATGGATTTGGCTTTGCTGGTACAGGTGAAACAGACTTCACCAGCAGCGGTTGATCAGGATCAGCAAAATGCGATATTGGTTTCCAAAAATGGACCCCAAGCACCGATTCTTTGCCACATTCTCCACACATCATCTGAGCAACTTGTTTGCAATCTTCCACCATACTTTGAAGTGTTCAATGATGTGATTGCATTGTCACTACATCTCAAATATCTGTTTAGTCATTTAGCCTAATTTATTGCACCTGTTTCTTTCACGTTGGTCCTCTACAGTTTTATTGTTTGGATCGTTTATTCAACTATTCCATTCATTTCCAAAATATTCTGAACAATTTAATCCCTTCAGATATCAATTATACACAAGCTTGCACGACTACAATACGAAAAATTCAGACACCCAGAGCAAACACTTGTCAGATTTCTATATATCGCTGGAACGATTACTTCAAGCTTGGAGTCAAATACTCTGCCTGTAAAACAACTTGAAAGCATTCAAGTCAATAGTGTTGCTCAAGTACCACCACAAGATATCTGGCTGCAGCATCAGCGGAAGAAGGTGTAGAGCTTCTTGGATTGCATACATAGCAATGTTATAAGTTGATCCTATGCTACAAAGCGACTGTAGCAGCCATTGTGCAAGAGTTGCATCGGAGAATGATACCTCTCCTCAGCAATCACCATACCAGCACTCAGTCATATTGGCCCTGTTGCAAAAGTCTGAACCAAGGCAAGAAGCCCTTCAATACTCGATTCAGCATCCTCAATGACGAACAGACACTTCTACTGTGCAGGAATACATCCAGCTGTTAACTTACAGTGGCAATCAGGACTCCTCCCCATTCAGAGAAGCACTGTATAATTTCTTGGTGGCTTATGCTCACTCTGCCTGATGGACCCAGTGCAACAAACCATATGAACTGCTTGCTGGTCGAATTGAAATGACGTCACCGGAATTGCTACTGCATTCAATGGAATGTATTCTTCATTGTTGAAACAACCCCAATGCCGATCAGGATCGACATAGTGTGTGAAGTCAATATCTCACTTGAAACACCAAGCAACGGGATTCTGTAGCTCCTAATTCAGAATTCTAATCCAGATAGTTCTCCATATACTCGATCGTAGCCTCAGTATGGTACTGGGACTGTACCATATGGTGACGATACACAAAGTTCTTGACGCAGACCAGTGCTTCTGTGAAGGGAATCGTTTCGCGTGCCGAAGGGTTTAATAGTGTCGGCGCGAAAATGGGAACAGTTACGTGCCTCAGTGCTTTCATCATCTTGCCACTCCATTGCGTCACCTGACTATATAGCTGGTTGAATGAATCGAAGCCAGGATATGGAGGCATCATTGCTCAGACCTTGGTGACTAAGTCAATCCTGGAATGTTTATTGCAGAAGGACATTACCCAGTCCATCAAATGTATGACCATACTGAAATGAACGGTATGAAGCATATCTGGAACAATGATAGCCGTCGGAGAGATGCATTTGATATTCCAGAAGAGGCCTTTCGAGTTTCCAACCACTCCATCTTCCATATATTGTCTTGCTTCCCATCTCATCTCTTCATCTCCCTGAGTCCTGAGTATCATCTTGTGGAAACAGAGATGACAGTCTCTCAATTCCCACCACGATGTATTCCCTTTTCGAAATGATAATATCTGTGCTTGACACACAAGGCAATGGGGCAGTTAGGTCAAGTGCAAGTGAATGTTTTCGAAGTAGTCAGCTGACCATCCACAGATGATAGGATGACATTGCTGCATCCAACCATCCACACAAAGCATATGCTTTCCAGTATTGCAAAACACATCGAGAGGACGAAAAATTAGCACAAACACCTTCCTTAATACCTCTGGATTCTGGATTTGTTGTTCCTCCATGGCAGTTGTTATTCCATGTCCTTCAGAGTGATATTTTGGAGAAACGGAGAGAAGGACAGGAAGCATTGATTCAAGATTTAAAGGCTTTCATCAAATCGTTCAGTCGATGTTTCCAATGGTCAAATATACTAGCGAATAGTTCTTCTCGCCCAAATAGTTCGTGTAATGTGACTTTTCTGAACTGCCAAATAGTGGGACAATTGTAACTCGAAGTAGCTACTGTAGGAATTGATAGGGTTAACATTACTGCAGCTATAATGAAATTTGACTATCATACCTGTTCATTCCACAACCAGTTGCTTGATATGACCTTTGAGTTGATACGTTCCTCAGCATCATTGAATTCCTTTGCTGGAGCTTGCAACATATGTTCCCTGAACACAGGCTGTTAAATGAGCAACTGAATACATTCAACAGGATTGTGGTAACTGAAACGTGTATAATCGTTGTCACGAAGGTTGTTTGGATTGGCCAAATGATTGAAATACACTTTGCCGGATATCCAACTTTCAATCCCCATCGCATTGGACATTTCGTTTAGTCTGTTGAATAATGAGTGGGATAAAGTGAAGTTGCTGACAGTGGCTACTATAAGGTTCCTGAAATGCTCGTTGATAGCAGCTCTGCTCAAGTTGTGCTTGATGCACCAGTGTACTAAGCAATACTTATCCTCGCCAGACAGTGATGATTATGAATTTCTTCCATCTTAGAAGATATCAATGTGCTCATTACTAATTGCCTTCCTGGCTACAGGGTTATCCAAGTGTGGAGTAGCATCAATATGTGTTGGGAAGGAGGTTGCTCAGGATTGATACATGCATTGTCGCTGTCAGCTTCTGTATTGCTGGAATTATCATTGGAAGTGTGAAGAAAATGGTCGCAATGCGGTTTGCCAACAAATGGAAGTACAATTCTATAGTGCTTGATCGCAAAGCCATCATCTGGGAGTTGGTCTGCTGATTCGTATGTTATCCTTGCTTAATGGTCATGACAGGGAAGAGAGATATAAGCGCTGATGTAGAAGTATGACTTCAAGCAGTAAAGTCACTATTGATGAATATCCATGTTTCATTAGTCAAATGAAATATCACAATATCATTATCAAGCATCTCAACAGTCTTTAAGCCACATATATCATTGCCAGCCGGCTGGTCCTCGGAAAAAGCAGCACCTCGATTAACTTTTTCCAAACAGCCGTCCTACCGCTCTCGTAGTATTTCTCTTATCCTCCTTCACACATTTTCAAAGTCTTTTATAGCACTCTCATATTAAACATCCCTCAGATCTTGAAAAGTATACCACATCTGCATTCAGCTTGTTACAGCGATTGTTTTGCACCCTTACAAGACCCTTGTATGCCCAGTGGCTGATTTATAGTTTTCACATTTTAATAAAAATAGTACCTTACATGAACCGGCCATTCTCCTTAGATACTGACACAGCGACATTGTCACTGGGTGCAAGAACCAGAGCAATGACAAACATGTGAGATATGACTGCAGAGCATGCTTTTATTTGTCTTTGGAATGAACTTAAGCGTTCAGTCAATGTATCAGAGTGTTTAGATGATGCTAAGCAAATTGTCTCCTGGCTAATATGCAGCCAAGATCATGTCACCGGATCAAGAAAACCCTCCAAGCCCATATGTATATTCACCTTGCCTGCCCACCTTACATACAATCTCCAGAACCTTCAACAAACCCTCCTCACGTCTGCTACCGCATCGCATCACCATTGACAATATATTGCATACTCCCAATGCTTGCGTAGTGTAGCATGCATCCGATTTCTACCACTCAATTATTGACCACTGTTGAGAATGTAAAATGTAATGTAATGCCTTCTGGTTGCCAAAAACAGTGGTCGCCAATGCTAATTCAATCCAGATGCCGACTCTACAAGTCCGCATCTGGGCTGAGAATGATGGTGTTGCAGTCAGTCAGAGGGCAGCAGAAGCCATGGGGATTTGGCAGGATAAGGGTGGCTTGACAACACAATGGATAGATTATAAAGTGACGGAGTGCGTCTGGGAGATTGCCCAGTCTAAGAGCATCCTCAATAAGCAAGGTGCTGGCCGCAGGTAATGTGATCTCCTAATTGATCATTGCAGTACATGAATGAATGATCTCGTATCTAAAGGGTCGCTTCGGAAATGGTACATCGCAGACAAGACCAACCTCGATAGTCAGAAACTCAAGACAGTGCTGAAGGAGTTCACAGAGGTTGGCCTTCACGACAGGATAAATAGGATCAACGAAACCCCGACTGAAAAGGGAATACGCATGCAAATTGGTATGTATTTCATCGCCGCAATACATCTTTTGCTCTTCCTGATAATGTGTAGATACAGATAATGATGAGGAAGAAACCTCGGGTTACAAATCTTCGGCGATAACGGTGAATTGGAATGTCTTGACCAATTTCCTTGTCGAGCCATTTAGCTTTACCATTGCCTATGTGGATCCCAACATTGCTGGGCAGAAGGAGGGTGAAAACAATACTCAGCAATTCTCATGGCACTTGATGGGTGATAATGAACAAATACTTCCGATAGTTAAATCAATCGTCAATACGATGATTTTGTCAATTGTAAATGCTGCAATCGCCGGTCTGCCATACCCCAGTTGGAAAATCAGAGAGGTCTGGGGTTGCTGGGAAGAGCCTAATGGAGATGGTGGTCTGCATGCTTGTAATGTTACCCTAATATTTGATAACAATTTTTCTGGCAGATGGGTAAAGGTGGCGATGAAATTCAACATTCCAGGGCTATTTTGCGTTGTTTATCGTGGCCAACATGCTGATGGCCCAGATGGTACCCTGACAGCTTGGCTTGGTGGCCACAGCTACTTCCGTCTGGATGACATCCTCCTACCTGTAGCCAAGGATATGATCCATCATCTGGGCGAGGAATCAAATGATACTGCTGAGATGTGGCACTAAAATCCAAAAAGCTTCCCGATGATGAAAACAGGCTTCCAAATTTTTGAACTGTAGCTTCAAAGGTTGATTATCGAACAGTAGCAATACATTGAAGTCATCCGGAACCGTGCGCTCGTTCTCTTGCCGATTACGAGCATAGCGTTGTTACTGATGATGATGTAGCTTCGCACCATTGGCACGAACATGTTGGGAATACTCCCACTGCAGGCTCTTTGGGCAATAGAATGCGTCCAAGCAGCAGCCTTGGAGCAAATTAGTTGTTGTGAGGATCGAATGTACCAGCTGGATGGTTGGGCAAGGATTTCCATTGTGGGTGGGTATGTATCTGGCACTGTAGAGGGTGGATGCATGGGGGATAATTTGACGCTTTTTGGTGAGGTTTTGGGTCTCTTTGGGTGTTTTGTTTATATTATTATTACATCATTCATATTCATGCTTAAAGGGCTGGGTTGAATGTTCACAATGTTGGAATCAATCATTGAGACATTTGTTTTTTGGAAAGGTATAGTTTCAGTGATACGATACTGTGTATAGCTATCAGTTGATTGGTAGTTCAGTATCTTTGCCAAGCAGAAGTTAACCAAAATGATTACTGAAATTCGAACACTCTTGAGCTCATTGCTATTGTGATTCTTGTTGAAGGAACCCAATCAACAACCCTGAGATGTGCTGGTCATCTACCATTCTTAGTTCCGAGTTTGCATCCATCCAAGGAGTTGGAAGTGTGGGTGGCAGAATCAGCGACGATCTTTGAAACGTCGACAGAATAAAAACATGCATTCCGACGATGCTTTCAATCATAGCAATGCTTCCTTTCCTTTACCCAACTCTCTAATTCATTTACTATACCTTTATTCACATTTCCTTTAATCACTCCTTTCATTTTTTTGTACTTATCAGTCCGCATTTTTTTTCATCATGACATGAATGCGCCGCACATCTCCTCCTCCTGTGCTTCCTTCCAGCACCAGGAGAAGCAGACAATGTATGCACAACAAGGATCTCGATGACAATCTCAGCACAATACCCTACTACAACAATTATTATCATGACGACAATTTAGAATCCGAGGATGAGTCTCTTCGGTAACCATCCAGAAAATCAATGGGCATGCAATCTTCAAATTATTCCTTCACCTGACCAGGTGGAAACCGAGCCAGGGCTACTCAGTTAACCTCTACATCCTAATCATCGGGAGGTTTCTATTTACTCAGAGAAGAAGGATAAACGCAAGTATATGGCACTGGCATCCAAGATGGTATTCAATTCAGGGTTTGGATCATTGAATCCACCTGCTAATGTATACATTTACTAGAGGATGCATTCAAACACAGTTGCTGGGCAATTCGTTGCATGTTTGGCTTGGAATTTGTGGTAATATGAGCCTTTTGTTGAGGGTGTTACAGGCCACATTGTTGGCGCTGAATACAACACCCAGACCGCTCTTTCAGGCATTCCAGCAATGGTCATGGCACATGTGAAGCCTATAGATATCACGTATGCAATGTTTGTGAATTCCTTTGCCACAAATGCGGTGAAGACCACCTAGATTCATAGTTGGTAGTATGAGGAAATCGCCAGGATCGATCCAGCCCAGAGAATCTCAGACCCTCCACATGCCTACATTTCAGTAGTAAATGAATCATCTCAACAATTGTTTTCATCGCTGACATTGCGCATCACCCTCTTGCAAATACTACTTGCTCCCATGCACCAATGGTATACCACTGCAAGACCTCAATTGACTATTTACAGATGACAAACACAGTTGCCTCCAGAGTTTCGGGAATTTGTAGACTGGCTACTGGCCACGAACAGGTTAACATTCCCCACAAACCTTCATGAGGTAGGTTAAAAGTTCAATTCTAGTTTAATTGTTGTCTTGATGATCAAGGTAGGAGTACAGGATCTGATTTGCAGTGACTGAAATTGTGCATTTTATACACTGGACATACTTCTATAGTGTACAACAAATGGGAATAAATGATAGATCATTCATTGATAAACTCAACCCAACATTCATTGCCCTAACCGCGACAGCCATCCACTATTGTCTGTTGGCCTGGAATACAGGCGAGTTTAGGTCCTGCCAGCATTTGGTCCAGAAGGTGGAGCACAACGTAAGTGCGATAAAAGAAGGATTGATCACATGGTTCATAATGCATACAAAGATCTCTTTGGTTCTCACGATGCGGATTTTCATTTTCCTCGCCAGAGGTCCATGCCAGAAAGCTAGACCATATCTGCAGCATGGTTTGCTGAAGGATCCACTCGACTGGTACAGACCCACCGATGGCACAATTTCATAAGGATGATGCCAGCTCTGATGAGGACTTTCTTCATGACGTTCCGGAGGAGCTGATGAAGCAGCCAGACAATTAGTTTAAACATATAGACGAAGTGCCATCATCATCACTAGGGCAAATCGAATTGGGCGATGCCAGAGTATGCCAAGAGATGATGTATGTAATTGCCAATGACAGTGTGAACTATTTGTCAAGTGGTCGTTGTCACATTCACAAAAGTGGGTACACTGGTCATGACACTTTAAAACAACATCCCGACAACTCAAAGAATACACTGGATCAGTAAAGCAATGCTAAATTTCAGGGAATCATCAATTTCATTCTTTTGAGTTGGTCAGTACAATAAACTAAATAAATTTAATTCAGGAAATTGAGTTTTTGCTGATGTGGCTTTGCTGCTAGGGGTGAAACTGACTCGGCTGGGAGCAAGCTGGTAGCAGTAGATCTGGGCATGCCAGAAGTATTCTGGTAAGTGTGGACTTGGCTTTGCTTATTGAATTTTAAAGCAGTGAAATTTTTGGTTGCACTGTACTGACATTCTCACTCTAACCTCTCTGACAATCTGTATTCACTGGAAGCAAGCTGGTTGTGGTGGATCTGAACTTGCCAGAAACACACTGGTAGGGGTGGATTTTGTTTCGCTTACTCACATTTAAAGCTGTGAGTCTCACTGCTCAGACATGGTCACTGTCACCTCCCTGACAATCTGGCTTCGCTGGGTGCAAGCTGGTTGCGGTGGATCGCTCACTCTCACCACTGACAATCTGGCTTAGCTGGGACCACGCTGTTAGCGGTGGAATGCTCACTCTGTCCGCTCTGACAATCTGGCTTCACTGGGAGCAGGCCAATAGCGGTGGATCTGACTTCACTGGTAGGGGTGAATCTGGCTTTGCTGACAGCAAGCTGGTAGCGGTGGATCTCGCTTTGCTGGGAGCACACAAATAGCAGTGGATATGGCATTGCAGGTAGGGGTGAAAATGGCTTCGCTGGGAGCAAGCAGGTACTAGTGAATCAGGCATTGCTGGGAGCCCACTGGTATCGGGGATATCGCTTTACTGGTCGCAGAGACTGAGGATTCGCTATGAGCTGGCAACACGCTCTCAATTTCATTTCACACCCACAATTCTGACATGCTTCGTCTCACTGCTCTGCCATAGTCACTCTTACCTCTGACAATCCGCCTTTGCTGGGAGTGCTTGCATTGGATCTGCCTTCACTCACCGGGAAAAATAACCTTACGCGATGTGTAACTCATAGAACAGCTGTTTCTGCTACGATGATCCATAGCATATTTGATGCGTGGCACTATGAATTTCTATGGACCTGCGCATTGACTAGTCCACTATGATACGCATTTGATTATGTGCGCTCAATACTATACATCATGCTGCATTCAACAAAACTGCCAAATGCACTTCATTCCACGCTCCCAAGTAAGCTCTCAAGATACTCTCAAACACACTCCCGACCACGCTCTCAAGTACACTCCCAATTGCACTTGATGACACTCCATGCCTGCTTGACTATACACTCCCAAGTAAGCTCTCAAGACCCTCTCAAGCACACTCCTGAGTATGCCCTCAATTACACTCTCAATTGCACTCGATGACACTCCCAGCCTGCTTGACTATATGCTCCCAAGTACACTCCGAGTATGCTCCCAAGTACACCTACAAGTAGATTCTCAAGTACACTCCCGGGCATACTCTCCAGTACGCTTCCAATTGCACTCGATGGCACACTCCCAGCCTGCTTGACTGTACACTCCCAAGTAAACTCTCAAGATGCCCACAAGCAAACTCCCCAGCATGCTCCCAAGTACACTCTCAAGAGGCAAGACACTCCAAATCTCACCTGACTATATGCTCCCATGTATGCTCCTGGGTGCTCCATCCACAGACTCATTGAGTGACAGGCGCCAGTCACTGGGAGGCGGGTGGCGGGTGGCGATTGGTGGGCACTGTTTGGCGGGCAGCATGTGGCATGTGGTGTGTGCCAGATAGCAGGTGGCGTATGGTGGCCGAATCATGATGTCGGTCGATATCATACTCTGAATCCTATCTTTAGCTCAGCCACTGTGACAAGATCTCACAATGCCTCATGTTCATGGTGTTGACAATTGTAGCCTCAGATTCCGCAGGAAAGGTAGACAATTCTAACTTGGGGAGAGCAGATCTCCAATTCAGATTATCCAGCGGAATCTGGGACCCGCATCCCATTGATTGAGGGCGTATGTGTGTGCATTCGGTCCGGGGCAGATAGTGATGATGGCAATGGTGATGTCGCTGGCGATAGCGTTGGTGATGGCGATGGCGATGGTGTTGGTGATAGTGATCATAGTACCAGAAGTACTTAGACATGTAGGTTTGCTACGTCAACATCAGCATCAAAGCTTTCACAGACTTTGAGACTTGTACTAGCCAAAGCTTCCACAGACCTAGAGCCTTCTATTAGCTAAAGCTTCCACAAACTCAGAGTATTCCATTGGCCAAAAGCTTCCGGTGAAAAACTGTACTCCTCTCGAATATGCTCCTGCATACGTGATCCAGAGACTGGTCCTGTTGCAGATACCAGGCACCGGGAGGCATGCGACAGGCGGTGCGTGGCATGTGGCAGGTGGTAGGTAGCGGGTGGTGGGTGGCCGAAATCTCGATGTTGGTCAATATTATAGTCTGAACCTTATCTTTAGCACAGCTACCAAGACGAGATCTCACGATGCCTCACAGTCATGGTGTTTACAATTGCAGCCTGACATTCCGCAGGAAAGGTAGACAATTGGATCTTGCTGAGAGCAGATCTCCGACTCAGATTTTCCAGTGGAATGTACTGTTCCCTTCCCACCAATTGTGGGGATATGTGTGCCCATTTGCGGCTGATGGTAATGATGGTGATGGTGATGATGGTGATGATGGCAATGATGATGGTTTAGGTGATGGTGATCATAGTACCAGAAGCACTTAGACAAGTAGGTTGGCTACGTCAATGTTAGCATCAAAGCTTCCACAGACTTAGAGCTTTCTAGTAGTCAAAGCTTCCACAGACAAAGAGCCTTCTAGTAGCCAACGCTTCCACAAACTCAGGGTTATCCATCAGCCAAAAGCTTCCCATGGAAAACTCTACTCCTCCCAATGCAAGGATCTCTCAAGATGGATCTGAAGCAGGCTGTCAAGTAGGCTTTCGAGCAGGCTCCCAAGCACCTGTGTACTCTCATGCAGCCTTGCAGCGATCGTGTGTACAGTACTGGTATAACAGCAAAGACTGCAGGCTGTAAATACAACTATAGGTCCATCACTGGCCAGCAACTGTATATACTTCCATTGACCCATGCGCACATCTCTATGAGTCGACTATAGATGACTATAGGCTGTGAATCACGCAGGGGTCCCCAGGAATCTTACTATGAGCTGCGCATGTGCGCATGTCCATGTAGCGCAGTCTATAGTTGAGTTGCACTTTTGCCAATGCTGGTAGGAGTGAAACTGACTTTGCTGGGAGCAAGCTGGTAGTGGCGAATCCGGCATCGCTTGGAGCACACTGGTTGTGGTGGGTATGGCTTCGCTGGTAGCAGATATTCTCGATATGCTATGAGCTGGTTTGAAGCTTTCAATCTGGCTTCCCTCTCACAACTGTAACATGCTTTGTCTCACTGCTGATATGCTAACTTTTATCTCTGACAATCTGTCTTTGCTGGTAGGGGTGACACTGGCTTTGCTGGAAGCAAGCTGGTAGTGGCGAATCTGGCTTCGCTGGTTGGGATGAAACTGGCTTCGCTGTTGGAAAGCTGGTAGGGGTGGATCTGGTTTCGCTGGTTGGTGTGAAACTGACTTCACTTGTAGCAGTGGATTTGGGCTTGCTAGTATGGACACATTGGGCTTTGTGGGCAGCAGTGGACCTGCATTTGCTGAAATGAAGTTGGTATGATCTGGCTTTGCTGAGAGTTGGCAGGGGTGTATTACATACAGCTCTTGGAACAATAATGTCAGAGTGAAATATCTGATCGTGGTGATGGTAATAGTGGTGATGGCAATAGTAGTAGAGGTGACTATTGCAACAAGGGCATCGATAGAATCCATGCAGTATGGAAAATTTACTTCAGTCTGTAATTTAACATTATATATGGTAACACTCGAATAACATTCCCATAACACTTTTCTAATTGCAACTGTACAAGGTAGACAGTCATAATCAATAGTAATCAATGGTTACACACTAGTAGCAGTGATATGATATCTATATTAAAATTGCACTGAAGCTTTTCCCGACATAATAAATAATATCAATACTGTACTCAATTAATATTATTCAATTGTGCCGTCAAGTTAATTTGGTAGTATATGAATCATTTATATAAGGAATCAGTTATCTTTTTCTTTGGGACATTAAAACAATAATATAAAAAACACACTCTGAAATAACATATTAACTAGTGTGGTCCTATTTAGCATCTGGTAATAATCAGTAATCCAGAGTTCATATTTACTATAGAGAGTAATGGAGTTGGGATTATCATCTTGAAAGTTGCAGATAATATCTACTGTCGAATTAAAGCAAATTTGAAATTTTTTTAATATCGTGATATCAATATTTGAGATTTCTGCCTTGGTTCAGTAATAATCCCATGTGGATCCCAAATTCTCTTTGATACTCCAACATGCTTCCAAACTCATCACATTCACTCCAATGGTTCTTCTGTAACCCTTATCTGAATTTCTAGCTACCCTAACAACCAACCAGAAAGTCTTTCTAGTATCTAATTTTCTCCCAATTTGACACTTGTAAGTTTATACTGTATCTCTACTCACACATTTCTGGAGACTCCCAGCAACTCAAATATATTTTGCTGATGTAATGTAGCTTGCTGATGATATTGCCAAAGGTTTTCTTGATAACTGACCAGGTTCAGATAGCTGTAGTCTAAATTAAAACTAGATTATCTTTGAGTTACAGCTATAGTAACTGCAAATGTACTCACATTTTTTAGAAAAAACTTGGTATTGACTCAAGTTGATATACACTAATACCCCCCAAAAGCTCAGCTCTCTAGAGGTAATTTGAATTTTTGGTGGAGTCATGTCTCCAAGCCCTTTCTCCTCACTTTTTTCATCATCTCAATGTGGATCAGACTCCCCATTTCGGTTAGTATAAAATCACGTGAGATCAAGGGCCGGGGTACAAGGTCAGAATTAGCACACGTCCAGATCTTTGGGAATTATATTGGGTTAGTTGCTGGTTGCTGTGGCACTTCAACCCGAAACAGCGGTGCTCGGCTATCAACGCCTCTTTCCTCCATCCCTTCCATCATGCTTCCGTGAGGCTTCCGTGCTGCTAGTGTTGCTGCAGCCAGAACGCCACAAAACGCGTCACGATTTGTTGCTATTTCTATTTTCTTTACACACTGCCATAGGGGTTGAGAATTAAATCGGAGTATGTTGTGGCGGGGCAGACCTCATTAACTACAGTATATCAATATTTTTTGCTGCAGTCATCTATCAGCCTCCTTCTAAAAGTATGCTAGCCCCATCTCAGAGGGGAGTACGTCACGGACGCCCGCGAGTCGCGAGATAACGGGAAGTCGTAGGGTACGTTAGTTCTGTCATGCAGCAACCATACTACCACCCCCAACTTAGATTAAGTCCATCGACGCACGTTGATGGTGTGGTTTGCGGGGTACAGGACCGATTGATTGGACGCGCGCAACCCATGCTACCCCAGTCTGACGTCTATCTGGTCCCGAAAGTTTGGACGACGATTGACGTTGTGAGATAGACGTTTTGTCCGGTCGCAATACGATGCGACACGATAAAACCACACGCCTTCCCCACCCTCACTACACATATCATTTTTCATATCGGTAGTATGAGGAGCTGAGTGACTACGGATTTCACATGTAAAAAATAAATAATAAAAGCAGAAGTGAACTCTTCCCCTCCCTCCACCCCCAGCGATGCAAGAGATAGATAGATAAAGAGCTAGATTACCACCACACCTGCATCATCAGCACTCACCGACCGTGGCCAATATGGCTACCATCTGTCCGCTTAGGTGTTCGTTTTATCTCTTGTCTAAATATGGGATGCCGGGTGATCTGCATGAACGGGTTAAAGAGAATAAGAAGAGGAAAGGGATCACTGCACATACGTATATTCATTCCCATACTGATATCATAACCTCACCCCTCCCCCTGCCCCCGGTCCCAAATAACTACCGGCACCACGCTTCTTGCGTTTTATTGTTTTCAGGCGAACGGATAGCGAAGGTTCGTTTTTCCCAATCCATCCCCCTCGCTCAACCAACCATGTGAATGCATACAATGTGCAGCTATATGCAAACCATGAAGAGGGCAACCCGGGTCAGCGTTTAGATAGAGAGGTGCCTAAAGGCTAGGACCTTTGGGGCGTGTGCGCGGAGTGGTTGCGCGGTTGGTGATTCTTATTCAACCTAAAATTCATCTCCGCTCCTCTGAAGCCATCTAGGGGTGGAGGCCTAAAGTTACACAACGGCAGATTCGGCATGTAGGTAGTTCGCAGTGCATGCCCCGCGGTCCGTTTGCGCAGCTTACGATGGTGAGGAGTTGGAGCGAAGTTGGAAATAAGGTGCCTCGAATGGATCCAGAGAAAAAGGTGGAGGAAAAAAGAACACTGAGATTATCCAACGCAGTATATTACCCCCCTGTACCGCGCCCTGACTCAATCAATCAATCCTGGACTGAACTTGTCATCTCTCTTTCCATTCGAGAGGAGATTGTACCGGTTGGACCGGAGGTAGCGGAATTTCGTTTTTCTTTTGTTCATGCGAACCACACGCCTTGTAAACTGGGTCTAGAGCTTATGCCTGCCCGATGATGCCGTTAAAGAATTAGCCGGACAAGTTTCGAGAAGCCGATAGAGAGAAGTACTAACTACCGCACCCGCAGGTGCATATATAGGGATTTTCGGTGTGTTCGGATAGTCTGGTCTGATCTGTACAGAGAGCAAAATAAGCACTCAGATAGAGTAACGTTGAAAGGAGTGGAACAAACCGAGGACTCCTTGAATGGCTTGCATACCTCCAGTGCAATCTGTCGTCATCGTTCTTTCCTCCCTTCCCTTCCTCTCTCCCTCCCTCCCTAAGTTTTGTTCATTTAGTTGTATGATGCCCTCCGCTTTCATGCATCAAGCAGATGTTGAATCTATGCAACCTACTTCAAAGATGTGAGCCATGAGAGACTTGTGTCATATATCGTTCGCGAGCGCGGTCCACCTGACTATCTATGCCTTCAAGATACCCTGTTAGTTTTCAGCCCCCAACAAACCAGCTTCCAGAACGCTGGCACATCCCATATTGCTCGGTTTCCGGATTGGGGAACTCCAACTCCATCTCTACCACCACCATCCATCACGAAATGGGTTTCCTCATGCGTTGATACATGATATATCATACCACACTTGCTGCAGGCAGAGTAGATCTAGACAGAATGTGCGAGGTACGTATATTTAATAAGTGAAGACGATGAATTCCAGATATCCTACTTTTCCTTATCACCCAGGAGCCTGTAAGTATGTGAAGTAAGTGAGAGGGTTTTCGGTAGAAGTACGGCTACGTTCCGAATTCCGCGGGAGTAAAGTAAAGCATGTGTACCGAATCAATGCAGTGTTGTACGGTTATTGTCCGGAGGGAAAAATAATTTTTGGTAATATTTTATTACATATTATTGTTATAATTTTTGGGGCGCCTTAGTACCTCTCAATTGCAGATTCATGTGTGATTCGGGTCACGGCCTTGGTAACGTCGGTGTAGCGGTGGGTTTTTCTGCCTGCTAAGGCATCAGTGCGTGGGTGCGAGTGAGTGGGGAAAGCAAAAATCATTAAATATGTATCAAGGGGAGGATGATTTGTGCGATTGTTTATATCGAGATCGCGGGATGGAGACTGGATTTCGATGTGTTTCTTCGATCGATTGATCGCTTTCGCGGTTAGTTACGCAATGCTATTATGACGGAGTACACCGGTGTGCAATTGACGTACTGTTGCTGAGAATCGGCAAATCGCTGATTGTTTTGTTTGCAGTCTGTGCAGTTGTTTACTGGTGACCTGAATACTTTAAAAGCCAGTGAATACTTGCCAGATTGAATTGAAACTGCAGAAGGTTTTCCAATTGCAGCACAATCAATATGGAGTAGATAATGAGGGATTGCGTTTTGTCCGTACAGATGGTTGGTCATTGTGCTTCTGTTTGTGTTCGGACTTGCCCTCCGAACCAGATGGGTACCAATGAGAAGAAGTTATTAGACGTACCTACTTGGTAAGCAGCAGGGAAACAGATGTTCAGGAATGCAGTCGAAATTGAAGTGGAACATAGACTAGAGTAGGATTGAGGAGTTGAACGGATGGAAGATGGTTTCCCACGGGCGGCGATGGACCTTGACCTTTGGAACTACAAAAATTGAGTCGGCGAAGGTACGAGCTTTTTTTCTCTATTACTTAAGTAATTTTGTTTTTTGGAAATAGGTTTAGAGTTTGGAGCTGAACGCGAAAAAAAAAACAGGCTGAATACGATGGATGGTGCCATATCGTGAGAGTTGCACGTTGGTACAGAGCTTGTCAGGCGCTTTGGGCAAGCTAGCTGTGCTTCTGCGAATGTATACGCGCGTCGCACTTTAATAAGTAGCATTCACACCTCGAATATGCGAACGGACAATTGGGCTTCCCAGGTTTCTCGAAACTAATTACTTAACTTAAAGTACGCGAAGCGGGGGGGGAAAACAGCATCCGAACTTGACTAGTATGTTCGGAGGTGAGGTGAAGGGAAGGTTTCGGGAGAAACACAGCCTTCCTCAACGGTGCCGTGACTGTTCGACAATTGAATCACAAAACCCACAACTACGTGCAGATGCATGATTGCTTTGTTTTTGAGTCCCCCCACAGCAAGCTTCAATCCGTTCGTTGGCTTCAGCTTTGCCTTCCTTGGACAATAACCTTTTGATGGTAAAGGATGCAACCAATCACCAGCCACTAGCCACTATGCGGTGAATGGCAAGGAAGGCACCGGGAGAGTCAACAGTCGAACACTGCTTGCTGCTGCTTGCTGCATGCACATGGAGACAACCGAAAGAAAGAACGGACAGAGACAGGCGAATCTTCCTCCGACGACCAGACTTCCCACTGATTGCGCTATTGTTGTCGCGAGGAAAGTGCAGTGTGATACCATGAGCAGTAACGATTTCTCCACGCTCCGCTCCGTGTAGCCCCTCTTCTTTCCCCCTCCCCCGCGAAATCAATCAAGTAAAAAAAAAGACAGGCATACAGACAGACAGACAGAGCGCAAAGCGCAGACAAATCACACAAGCTCCCGGCAGATTGCCAATTGCCGCGCGCACCACTGTTGAACGAAATGAAGCTTACTTTTGGAAGATCGACTACAAAGACCAGGGCACATCCACTAATCCATGGAGCTCGGAGCTTCAACAACCAACAAAACGAAACCAAACCTAACCAGCCAACAACTGCTCACAGTTTATTTCCCCTCTTCAATTGCTGAAGTTGTCTCCTATCCACCATCCGTCCTGCTACATATACCGCCGCCCAACTCTTCCCTCGCCTACACCGCCCATTGCTCCGAATTTATTCCTTCCCGAAAGCCCGGCAGTCGAAAATCACTCATCGGAAACTCAAATCGGTGGGGTCGGACTGCGCTCGGTGAGGATACTCAAAAACGAAAACCCAGGAAATTGTATTCGAAGCAGCTTAGCTTGCCTACCGATACAACGTGGCTTGTCCTAGTCGATATTCAATACTAGCAGCCCCGTGTCAGAAGATTATAGACAAAGGATTCATACCAAAACCTGGGGCCCCGCAAAAAGGATCGACGAATTGGCTCCACGGAGCTTCGAGAAGGTTAAAAATTAGCCCTGTTACCAGCGCCGCCGTCCTTCCTCCCCCCATCACAACAAGTATCGCAGGCCAGGTACCACGAGTACATATTGCAACAGCTTTTCCAGAGAGCCCCCAAGCTAAAGACTACGGATACTTCTCTCCTTACTTTGGCAGCTATAAATTCGAACCTCCTCGACAGGCGTTAGCCCCCCCTTTAATAGCATAGATTGTGCTTGCTTGAGGGTTTTTTTGCTCGATTTGATTTATTTATTTACCGCACCTACCCCCCCAAGTACATTTTACAACCGGCAAACTGGCGAACCATAAGAAACCGCGAGGCACTCGACCTCAACTTGCTCCTCGAAGCAACAGTAGCGGATCTCGACCTCGTGGATTGAAACCTCCTCGCGACAGCACCGGTACTACGGATTCGGATCCCTCCATGGCACAGAGTTTTTTGCCGTTTTGGTACGTTCGATCCCCGCCTTTTTACGTTACACATTGCAGGTGTATATTTTCCTCACACCCTCATCATGTCTTGCGGGTTTTCTTTCTTTACCATCGCAACCAATGTTGTGTGGTATTGTTGTCTAGATTCTTTATCGCGGTTGGTGATGCAACGAAGCTGTCTCGCCTAACCAGTGTGGGGAAAGCATGGCGGCAGCTGTCTTTTGACGTTGCTCTGCTGCTGCTTACAGCTTAATTGCTTACAGATATATGCAACCGCCACCACCACCGCCACTGCCACCACCGCCACCACACTGTACACGAACTCCTATGATAAGGAACAAGAAAACAAAGGACGAAAGAAGAAAGTAGCTAACAACTCTTTTTTCTAGTGCACATTGCGAAAAGCAGATAGTAGTCCCGAATACAAGCATCCTATTCTGTTCCGAAAAATGCAAACGCAAAGATCAGGCGAAGCCTCCTCCAATACCAATCCATGGTATGACCGTTATGCCGTATTACAATCCCTATAGCATTACTCCACCGCACTCTCAAGAGTTCCTCGACGGCACTCCACCAAGGACTTATTCACAGCATTTCAGTCCGACGCCTCCACGACCAGTGTCATTTGATGAGTATGCGCTCTCAGGATCAATGGCTGCGATGAACATCAACACATACACTCCTGCCTCATCACGGCCAAATTCTGGCGACGCATCTCCAACTGACCCATCATCGGGCTCACCAACAAAGAGCCCGACTGTCTACCATCCTTCACGGAGACCCCAGAATCTCAGGACAATGGCTGCCGGTTCGATATTAACCCTTTCCGCCATTTCGACTACCTCACAACAACGCCCCTTACCTCCTCTTCACCGGCCATACCCATTTGCTTCCTCGCCGCGGTCAATCGATCTCGTCACTCCGTTCTTGTCGGCCTTCGTCTCTCCCCGGGCTGATCAAATCACTACTGGTTGTCATGCACCAATAACGGAGGAGAGCGATCAGGAGAAGTACACACCACGAAGCACCTCAAGCCCTGGCTCGGCTCCACATGGCAGCTTAAAGACACTTTTCAACTTTGACGCCATCCGGGGTGAACCATATACTGCCGAGGTACCGGCTACCAGTCCAGAAAAGTATCTCACCTACAGTAACGGTACACCAATCCTGGCAAGGATGAACCCGACTTCTGTACATTTCAACAAATAGCTTTTTTTCTTCTACTTTTGGGGGTGGGAGATGATGAATGACGTTCGCATTTCTTGGTTCCAGAGCCGGTGACATTGCAGGGACCTGGTACAGCCAATACCTCGACATTTGCCGCGCGAGGATACGGAAGAGAGCTGGACTGTTCCGACACTCAAAAACGGGGATTGGATTATAGAAGCGAAGCATATACCTTCACCAGGGTCTTATTTCGTATGGACATAAGGGATTAAAAATATCACTAAAAGTTGGGGAATGGGTCTAGATTTGTTTCCGGTGTTGGTTGTTTTTTCATGGGTTTGGCTAGCAGTATCTTTGTTCTAGGGACCAGGGCGCGTGCAGGCTTACTTTTGTTTGTTGCTTGGGTGGAGTTTTTTTGAGCATTGGGTATTATTGCATCATATTTTTTACTATTTTCATTTAACGACATCATTATACCTGGGAGTTCATTTTCTGGTTGTACTTCATTTTGTCCGAGCCTTATGGAGGGATGGTGGTGGGGATGGTGGTGGAGCGATGGGGTGCATTTTTTACGAATATGCGTTGTTGCCAGTAGCTTTTGTTTCTTTTTATGTGTATAATTTCTTCGATCGATCTGGAGTTCAGGGTGCACCACGGGACAAAGGTTTTGGGGCGGGATGAATGGGCAGCATTTAATGTTGGGGAAATGATGATGAAGTGCATGGAATTCAGTCAATTAAACCCTCTATATAGTACGCTCTTCTCCAAAACAAAAGTTGTGCGCTTTTGCGGAGCAGTCATAGGTTGGTCCGTAAATCTCATGTGCAAGTTAGTATCAACGCCCCGAACCTTAAAATGAGTGAAAAGTAAACAAAAAAACTTATATTGCTTGGAGGTAAAAGAATAATGCATAATGTTATAAGAGGCTGATGCGAGTTTCTTTAGAAGATCTCGATTGTTCTGTAAACTTTGTTCTGAGATCTAGAGCCAGTCCATCAAGATGCCGACAGAAACCAAACACAGATACCCAGTTTTGGCGGCGGGGAATGGATTTCTGCACAGTTGGTTTCTCGAACTGATAACACCCCAGGAGTTTTGTGCATTTCGTGAATGTACTAGTTCTACTTACTCTGTCTGGTCTTCCCGTTTCAGCTCGTGTGCCAGCCCTCTTACGGATGTATGTAACATTTCGGCCGCCCTCGATGAGCACCAACTTCAGCTTAAATTGCCTGTAGATATGTTAATACCCACAGAAGCCATATTTCTGTTACCTCGTGTCAATATCCAAAAGCCCATTCATCACTCTACAAATTCCTACGAAATGCAGCCCAGGAATAAATCACCATGCTATGGGGTAGTTAGTTTTTCTAGAATCTCTTCAGCACCACCAAACTTCTCTGTTGATCCGCGCAAACTATCCCACTATTCACTAGCTACCTTGCTCTTGTCTATTAAACCTTCTGACCCGCATTATCAAGAAGAAATGTACGCCATTACGCCGGGATTGCAGGCATAACTGATGAAAATGGCCGGCCATTGTGTACCGAGGATCTGATGCAATGCCCTAGGAAAAAGATGAATGACTGAGATTTTATATTCTCTCCGGGTGAAATAGAGGTCTTTCATTCTCGGGAGGGGGTTCAATTAGGGGAAATAGCAAGCGATTCTAGTAACGTCACGGGAGCATTCACTCAAGGAACATTGGGAATCTGGCGCGGTGTACTATCGAAACCGTTTCTTGGGAAGGTCCATATTTTCTCGTGGCTCCTCCCACTCGCAAAGCTCACGTGAGGATTGAATTTGGCAGTCTGTGGGTATTAGAAAAGGGATTTATATTCGGGGCCTTCATAGTACCGGGCCATCTACGCTGGAAACCCAGGATGTCAGCCTGGGCACGAATTCTCAAACTCATCCAACATATCTCTTGTGGCATAGAGACGCCGTAATATGCCTCGGAATTTCTTCAAGGTCCTTCACGCCTTCCCAAGTCTGGTGATGATGTGAGCAGCGAACATGTAGCACGAGCAGAGCGCAACATTTACAAAAACACCGTAATAGCCAAGGGGACCATGCCAGGCGTCAAACGAAGCCTATCGTCACCCATCTCGGTACACCACCTCGTATCTGTGATGATGATGCATGCTAGTTCCTCGAGACTCCACAATAACATCTGTCCCCCCAACTACAGCACTCTAGGCTATCTGTACGAAAGTTCAGCATAGTACGGAAGTCGCACTGTCTTAATTTGTACATAGTACTAAGTAGTCCTCAATTCTCCTTTCTATAAACTCTGATACCAGTACAATTATGTAGAACATTTATAGAGTAGAATGGAAGTAGAGTGTTAGTTATAATATGGTAGTTCTGTCTCTCATCTTCTTACGTCTTGCTGCTGCGGGTAACTTAGTTTACCCCACAAAAACTCAAATTCCTGTAAAGCCACATTGTGCATACATACACCAGAGGGATCTCACGATCGCAAGAAATCGCTGGCCTGTTTGCGGGGAAAAAACAAAAAAGCAATAATATGAACTTGAATGGAATGGTTGCAGGATAGGGTTTAGTCTCGTACTGCTGTTTGCGCTTAAATACTTAGTAGCCTAGTACGCCCGTTTCGAAACTAATTTTTTAAGCAAGAGTCAAGAGGAAGAGGGAAGAAGCAGATGGGTATCGCGTGCGGAAAGGAGATAAATGCCCAGAGAAGTGAAGTGAGTGGTTTGTTGGGGGAAGACAGTTGCAGACGAAGGGGAAGGGGATGAACGAGAGGGGGATTATTGTCTACCAACTTAGGGGGGATCATCGCGATAGATAAAAGTGGAAAATTATTATTGTTGTTGCTCTCGCTTGCCTAGTTTTTGGGCATTTTCAATCAAGGACAGGACTAGAATCCAGTGGGTGGCAGGTGGGTGGTCAACGCAAGGCTCGAATGCGGAATTGCACAGGACTTCAACATTCCGAGTGAGCGGTACGCTCCCGGGTTATGGAACGTGCGATTTCCTTCCTTCCCTTCTTCCAGCCCTCCTCCAGACGACGTGAGATAGGCGGTATGTAATGCTTGTGCGTGGTTCCACTGGATGGTGCGCATACCGACGTCACGCACTTCTCCTTATCCATTCTAAACAAACACCCAACGCTGAGCGATTCCATAAAATCTGGGGAAGCATAATTTTGTGGGGTAAGGTGGGAAGGTAACCCAATGCCTTGCACCTGTGCACTTACCACACCACATGAGATGTGTAGTTGAATCTTCGATGGTGTGAGGATGGTGTAGGGTAGCGATCGGGCTTTTGGTGAAGGGATCGGGAGCACTGCACGTGAGCGGGTTGGAGTTGGCCGTGAAAGACTACAGCGCAGGATCTCCAGGTTCGGGTTTTGTTGACCTCGAATCAGGCTCACCATTGCACTACGATGAAAACGGAAGTGACAAAAAGGGACTGGAATTGTGAGAGACATCGCTCCACACAAAGCTTACAGGTCAACCCAGTGAAAATTTCAACACTATGGGTTTGGACCGGATTCGCATGAAAAGAAGAGTTTAGGGTAAAGGAAATACAGTTTATATGAAGTGTTAAGTAAGATAGGCAAAATTTGTAGTGTAAAGTAAACAAGGGTAATGGAATTAAGCTGGTAAAGATTTGAATCAAGTTGGATCAGCTTGGGGTTAAGGCTGTATTAAGTGCAAATATGGTAGAATTTTTTAAAAAAATCTCAGCATTGACTCAGATAGATGTAAACTAATACCCCCCAAAATATCAACTCTCTAAAGGTAATTTGAGTTTTAGGTGGGAAAATAATTCCAGGTTATTTCATTTTACATTTCTTTCTGATTTCAATTTGGTTGATTTACTATTTCGGTTACTATGAAGTCACATGAGACTAAGGGATGGGGTACAACACCACAGTGTTATAATTTTACATATATACAAATTGTAGAGATGGATATATGTGGCCTTGTACCATATTCCTTGATTCAACATAAAGTTATATAAACAGAAAGGGTGAGTTTGTTCGAAATTGAAGTTATGAAAAGGTGTGGTGAAGGAATCTGGAGATATTACTCAGCCGAAATTTCAAATTACCTTTTGATAGATAGGCTCTTGAGGAGGTTTGGTTTATATCAATATGAGTTAATACCAAGTTTTATATGAAAAATTCAATCACATTAGAACTTAATACAGTTTGAACCAAAAGATGATGAATACTTTATCTGAACTGTTGCAATCCGCACCTAGTTACTCTCCTTATCTTTGTACAAATTGCTGTGTTCAGCCTGCTTAGAGCCTTCAGCCAACTTTTTGTCATTTACAATACACTTGTCGTTCGATCAAAATTGAATATAGAGCTATGCGGGTAAAGGTTTTAGCATTTTGATAATATACTGATACAGTTAACATATAAACTTAGATATACAGGAATATATCTGGCTGTGAATCTGACTTTCAAATGCATATTTATAAAGCTCATACTAAGATGAAAGTGGAAGTAGAAGTGAGAAAAAAGAAATAGTATAGTAGAAGTGAGAAAGATGTGAAAGAGTCTGGAGATTTTCATCAGCAAATTTCAATTTCTGTCTCTAGGAGCCTCAGGGAGTGTTTGGAAGTTGTCAGATCAGAATTTCAGGGTGGTCAAATCCCCGAGTTGACTGGACTGATGCAGTGGCCTATGGATACACCTGGGAGCACATGTAAGCACCGGTGAGAAGTTTGGGAGTACCAACAGCAAGCTTGTGAGCACTAACAACAAGCTTGAAAGCACCAACAACAAGCTTGGGAGCACCAACAACAAGCTTGAGAGCACTAACAACAAGCTTGAGAGCACCAACAACAAGCTTGAGAGCACCAACAACAAGCTTGAGAGCACTAACAACAAGCTTGGGAGCACCAACAACAAGCTTGAGAGCACCAACAACAAGCTTGAGAGCACCAACAACAAGCTTGAGAGCACCAACAACAAGCTTGAGAGCACCAACAACAAGCTGGGGAGCACCAACAACAAGCTTGGGAGCACTGACAACAATCCTGGAAGTGACAACAACAAGGCTGGGAGCATCAAGAATATACCTGCGAGTGTTGACAACAAACAAGGGAGTATATTGAATCACAGTAGAGTAGATTGGAAACAGCAACATCTTCTTTGGCAACCCTGCTGGTGCACCTGGAAAGCATTGCTACTACATATCGTTCAATGATATTTCAAACTGTTGAATGCAGTTTGTATTCTCATCTAGGTATCTATGAATCTATACAGCAACTTATCTACACATGGTATATCTGAGATGACTGCAGGCAGAGCTTCAGAGCAATTCAAGGTTCACCTCAAGATTACAATTGAGTGAACTTAGAGACGTACTGGGAGGTTGTGATTGACTCAGATTGGAGATGCACTCAGAGGCCGTGATGCAGTGAGTTTCGAGATGCATTTGGAGGACATCCTTATGCAAACATGCAGGGTGTGATGGCATGGGTTTGGAGTTGCACATGCAATGCCATGATTGTGCAAACTTGAAGGCTATTATGGAGGGCATTGAGAGATATACTTGGTGGCCACAATTGAGTGAACTAAGAGATGGACACCAAAGCTGTGATTGAGCAAATTTGACGATGCACTTGGAAAATCGAGCAAAATGAGAAGAGAATTAGGTGGTGGTCAATGGAAGGCACACTGGGTGCTTGATGAGACTTATGTATCAGTTGGTTTACTCACAATCGTGGGAATGTGACGAGCTGCTTTTGCTTTTGAGCTCATATAGAGAGTTCACTGGTGGTGTGTGATCATATAGGGAGGTATGCTGGAAGCTGAAGCTACATTCTGTGGTCAACTCGTAATCTATCCGCAAAATGTATTTGGGTTGCTGGAAGCCATTAGGAGTATCTGAGAGGATGTGATGTGTAAACTTAGAAGCGTCAAATTCAGGAGAGTATCAGACCCAAGGAGGTCATTCCAGCTGGCCTTCAGAGTAACTGGGATCTCTGATGACTGGTGCAGGAGTACAATCGGAGTGATTGTGATACGTTTGGAAACACGTCAGAGCGGCAAAGGCATACCTAGGAGTATCAGCGACAAGTCTGGGAGCGCCGGCGACAAACCAGGGAGTACTTGTGAGAAGTCTGGGAGCACCTCGAATCACTGTAGAGCAGTTTGGGAAAAACAACTTCTTCTTTGGGAATGCTGCAGGTGCACCTGGAAATCATAGCTACTATGTAGCATTCAATGATTTTTAAAACTTCTGGATTTAGTCTGTATTCTTATCTCTGTATCAATCTATGAATGTAACTATATAGCTACCAAATCTACACACGGAATATCTGGACTGGCTGCAGGCGGTGCTTGGGAGCAAGTCGAGATTTGTCTGAAGATTAGATTGGAGTGAACACCGAGAAACATTTGGAGGCCATAATAGAGGAAGTTTGGAGATGAACTTGGAGGCCATAATTGAGTGAGTTTGGAGATGCACTTGGAGGCCGAGATCGAGTGAACTTAGAGATGCACTTGGAGATATGCGCTTGCATGCCATGAGAGTGCAAACTTCGAGGCTGTGATCGAGCAGGTGTGGAGATAAACTTGGAGGCTGTGCTCGAGCGAGTTTGGAGATGCACATGGAGGCCATAATCGAGCAAGATAGGAAGACTACTTGCTGGAGGTCGGTAGCTGGCATGCTGGGTGCTAACACTTTATTCATCAGTTAGTTACAGTAACTCGCAACCGTGGGAATGTATCTAAGTAATTTGCCTTTGAGCTCTTATGGAGAGCTGGCTGGTGGCAGTCGATCTTATAAAGAGGCCAGCTGGAAGTTGAAGCTACATTCCGGGGACAACTTGTAATTGTGCGAATGAAGAGATGACAGACAATCTTACGTGGATGCTGTATTTGGTGTATACTGTATTTGGTGTATGCTGTATTTGGTGTATGCTGTATTTGGTGTATGCTGTATTTGGTGTATGCTGTATTTGGTGTATGCTGTATTTGGTGTATGCTGTACACAGTGTTAACTCATGATCATGGCATGGAGAGATAAAGAGTGATGACTTAACTTTGTGTTCTGCAATAATGGTAGAGTTGTGGACGAGAAAGAGAGATGGGGATGAGGTTGGGAATGATTTGTATGATACTAGTGTATATGAGAAATCAGGGGTACAACTTGCCTGATTGGGTTAGGAAGACCTTGTATCAGTGTTATTTCCCACCAGATCGGGACTTGTACCTGCCATATTGGGGATGGTAAATTGACTTGCACGTGAAATTCTGTAAGTCCCAGTTTCTCAGGATGATTTGCCCCATCTCCTCTCATCTCCCTCTTTCTCGTCATCAACTCTGCCATTACCTGAGAACCTGAAGTTAAGTCATATCTTTCTATACCATGATTAAGAGTTAACACCGAGTACAGCATACACTGACTACAGTATACACCGAGTACAGCATACACCGAGTACAGCATACACCGAGTACAGCATACACCGAGTACAGCATACACCGAGTACAGCATCCACTGCGTGAACAGCATACACCGAGTATGGCATATACCACGAGTACAGCATACACCGAGTACAGCATACACTGTGAGTACAGCATGCACTGAGTACAGTATATACCGCGAGTACAGTATACGCCAAGTACAGCATACACTGAGTACTGCGTACACAGCATACTATATCATCCCAAGATCGACTGTCTCCCGCTCCCAGCCGGTCTTTTATCTCTTGGCACACCATGTTGTACTCAATTCTTTCCATTATTACAATTATGAGTTGACCAATGAATAGAATGTCAGCTCCAGTGGCGTCTCCCTCCCGACCGACCGCCTCCAGATTGACCACCTCCAAGTGCTCCTCCAATCTCGCTCGATCATGGCCTCCAAGTGCATCTCCATACTTGCTCGATCACGGCCTCCAAGTGCATCTCCAAACTTGCTTGATCACAGCCTCCAGGTTTGCACTCTCATAACCTCCAACTGCATATCTCCAAACTTGCTTGATCACGTCCTCCAAGTGCATCTCCAAACTCGCTCGATCATGGCCTCGGAGTGTATATCTAAGGTAAACTTGATCACAGTGTTGTGAAATGGTGGAGAGAGAAGGCAGAGAGCCCATCATGAACACTCTGCCGCATGTGGCCTGGAATCTGAGGAGAATTCTTGAGAAAGAGCAGTTCTGGCTCGAGGAGCATAGAATGTGGGTGAGAGGCAATGAAGGGATACCTGGCCATGATGAACCACACAATTGCGTGGATCTATGAATGCTTGCCAATAGTGCGTGAGGAACCACACAAATTGTGTGGATCTAAGAAACCTCGGCAAGAGTGCATGAGACCAAGTGCTGGAAATGATAGAGTGTGTATTTCATATAATATGATGATGTCTATCTATCCCGGGGTCTTCTAAATATATACTCCCTTTCGCTGAGTCTGTCACGGCGCAGATAGGTACAAGAATATTACGGGATAATGGAGGGAGATTCCTGGTGGTGTCGGAGGAATTGTGTTACGGAAGGGCGGAGACGTTGGAAGACGCGGAGGAAGCGGTGAGAAGGTGGCGGGATAATTTAGTAAGATAAAGAAGTGGTCTGAGGTGTTGCGACGTCGGGAGAGGTGGCGTGGTTGTTACGATAAGGAACGGTGGAGTGGTGTGTAAGATCATGGGATGAGATTCGGATGGTACATCGGAGCATGAGGAATGGTTCGAGGGTGGCAGACGGATTGTATATAAAGAGAGTGTTGTTTGTGTTGGAGGATTTCCTTTTCTTCTCTCTTTACTCGTTCTCTTGTATAGCAAAGCAAGTTACGACTTTGAAACAGTTTCGACTCTTGTCTTGTCTTGATTTCCTCGAAACGAATCTCGAGCCTCTTGCCCCGCTTTCAGTATAACATTAGTGTTACCAATATCACTTACGCCCGACCCCGCCCGTTACAGAGTCCATCTCCATTATCCTTGTCTCTCAGTATGTATAGATATAGAGAAACTTAGATAATAAATGCCATATCATAATGTACTGAATCTTGGGTCTGTAACAAATATGAATATGATAAACGACACGCCTTGTCGTAGTGGAACCCTAAGAGCCACCGCTGTGAGAATATGGCACTAAGACTCCCGCAAAGCTTTCACAGAGGTCTCAGCGGTTCCAAAATTTGACTATCCTAATTGTTAAATCTTGTAGCATCCTGAATGCACCTCCATAACTGCAGATGCTTTCAGAAGCACCTGAGAATGCTCTTGTAGAGTCTGAGAGCACATTGCAAAGCTCCAGAGGCGCCCGGGCGCATCTGGAAGTACTTCGAAGCGCCGGTGAGGGCTACTGGAGTGTATGGGAGGTTAGGGTATAGCTTCCGGACCGATTTACATTTTGCTGATGTTGTGAGATTAATGGCCAAACACACAATGATGGGTGGATGCTGTACTCAGTGTATGCTTTGTTCAGTGTATGGGGTACATGGTGTATAGTGTACTTCGTCTATGGTGTACTGGGTATATGGTTGCCTGGGTGTATAATGCACTCAGTATATGCTGTACTCAGTGTTAATTCAAGATTATGGCATGAAGGGATACAGAGGGATGACTTTGCATTGTATTCTGCAATGATGGTAGAGTTGTGCATGAGAACAAGCAATGGGGGATGAAGATGGGAATGATATGGAGGATATGAGTAGATATGAGAAATCAGGGGTATGACTTGCCAAATTAAGTTAAGAGAACCTTCTATTAGTGTAATTACCTGCTGGATCGGAAGTCAAATCTGCCAAATCAGGGGCAGAAACATTTCAGTGCACACAAAGTTCTCTTAAGTCCCAGTTTGTCATGATGATTTTCAACCTCCTCTCATCTCTCTATTTTTTGTCCTGAATTCGACTATCACCTAACAGCACAAAGTTACATTTTCCCTCTGTATCACTCTATGCCATGAGTACGAGTTAGCACTGAGTACAGCATACACTAAGCACTGCATACACCAAGTCCTGCATACAGTGAGTGCTGCATATACCAAGTACTGCATACACCCAGTTCTGTATACACTGAAGACTGCGTATACCGAGTACTGCATACATAGAATAATTCAGGTGGCCTGTACTGCATACACAGAGTACTGCATTCACCAAGTACTGTATTCACCAAGTACTACATTCACCGAGTACTGCATACACCGACTACCGTATACACTGAGTACTGCATACATCGAGTACTGTATAGATCGAGTACTGCATGCCCAGAGTACTACATCATACCAGGATCAACTGTCTTCCACTCCCAGGCAGTCTCTCCTCCCCCATTGCCTGGCAAACCTTGTTGTATTCAATTCTCTATATTCTCACAATTGCAAGAGAACCAATAAAGAGCATCACAGCTTGCGTTGTACCTCTCTTCCGATGGACCACCACCAGATTGACGGCCGCCAGATCAACCAAATTTAGATCAACGACATCCAGATCGACAGCATCCAAGTACTCCTCCAATCTCGATCGATGATGGCCTCCAAGCGCATCTCCAAACCAGCATTAGCTTGGCCTCCAAGGATATCTTTCAATTCACATGACCACAGTCTATTGAAATGCCAGAGCCCTTATGGCATCCGATGAAAATGTGAGAGAAAGTGTGATCCTGGCTTTAGGAGCTTAGGAAGAGGGTGTGAAGATATGAACATGTACAAGGCTGGGAGGAACCACACAAGTTGTGCAGAGCTATACATGCTTGGCAAGAGTGCATGGGAGCAAGTGCTGGGAAAGATTTTCTATGTATTTCGTATAATGAGATGATGTCTATATACTCATCAGATCAGGAAGTAATCGTTCAGGTGTTGAACTCTCACACATATTGAGGTTTTAGATTTCATGTAGTTTCAGTGCTCATCGGTTACCCTATTGCTCTCTATTTCAATCTTTGGCAAATTTGCTTTCATTTAACCCTATACTTGTCTTGTTGTCAATGGAATTGATGTAGATACAATGCCTTATGACATGGTCAAGCCAACCGCTATAGCACTAAGCATATGTTCCGCTAGGGTGAGAGGTAAACATACAACTGATTACATTCTGATCTGAGGAGTCCTCCCTGTTGCTCAGTCCATCTCCATTATCCCTGTATCTTTGTAAGTCCCCCACTGTTGCAGAGTTCATCTCAGTTATCCCAGTAGCTTCATATACACCCTGCCGGGTTCCCCTTGGCAAACTGAACGGTGGTGGAGGTGGTGGTGGTAGTGGTGGTGTGAAATGGATTTTCTCGACACAATGGCTTCTAACTGCATCTCTAAGTTCTATCAATTGGAGTCTCCAGGTGCTCCTCTCATTATGCTCGAATATCCTCTGTAGCCAGATTGACTATATGAATATATATTCAGAGGCTTCGGAAGATAAAACATTACATTTCATGATGCCACAAATCTTGTGACTATTACAAAGATAAGTATAATAAATGAAATGCCATGCAGTCATGGAACCATAACAACCACTGCTGTGAGATCACATCACCAAGTATAATATCTTATTCTGGGCTGTGCAGAAGTCTGAACTACTCTCTTAGTCTCCCACCAACTAGTGCCGACGTCTCATCTGCTGCGACAGTTGAGTATCCTATCAGTCAAATATCAGAGAATCCGAAATGAACCTCCACAACTGCAGGTATTTTCTGGAGCATCAGAGATTGCTCTTGCACTGTCTGGAAGTACATTTCTTAGCTCCAGGGGGGTATATGAGCATCTGTAATTACCTAAAAGTACTGGTGAGGTCGATCAAAGTGCGTGGGTGGTCTGTAATTGGCTTTCTGACGGATTTAAAGTTTGCTGATGTTTTGCCATATGAAAGTTCACTGGTCAACCAGATTAGCATTTTGTTGATTTGGTGGATTCTACAACATAGAGTTCAATTAGATTTGAATTGAAAGAAGAGTTTAAAGTTGGGGAAAAATACTTTGTTGGGGTTTAACGCAAGCTTGATAAAACTACCTATGGAGTAGCAAAATGTAAAATGATCTAGAAGCAATTTGGAAATCTTCCAAAAATACAAGTCAATCTTACTGATTCCTCTAAGTAATTCCACATATTTTTGAACCTTTTAAATATTAAGCACAGTGCTTGAAGATAATGGATGTGTATTCTCGTATGTTTTTAAAATGTAACTAACACAATGGTCAAATTTTATAGCAGCTGAAATCACTGTACAGATCTATGTGATATTGTGCAAGTAGCTCATACCTCTGTGAATAGTGGTGGCAGTGCTTACATTTGCCACTGTATTCTCACATCAGTGGTTTTTACGATTTGAGGTTCCATACATTGACATTATTTATTTAGTTAGATTTATGTTTATTACACGACTATTTGCAAATCATAATTTAGCATTTATTGGCTATCTGAGTTTCTCTATATATGTACATACAGTCAATCTATTTGCAGATAGTTATTGTGATCAATTCAAGAGGCAGCTGGAAATGGCAATCGAGTGAACTTGGAGATGTATTTGAACAGAGAAATTGTACAAACTTAGAGACCATAAAGAACTACAGATAGAGATACATTTACAGGTAACAATTGAGTTAGTATAGAAATACACTTAGAGGACCATAAATCAACCAATTTGGATATACACTGGGAGGTAATACTTATGCAAACCTGGAGAAATTGATTAACTGAAAATTGAACTATACCTCAAGACTGTGATAACACTAGTTGTAATATTCATGTGAAAATCTTGATAAAGTAAGTTTAGAGATGGACTTGAAAGCCATGATTGAGTATGAGTAGTGATGTACTTGGAGGCAGTGATCATATTAACTTATAATTCCACATGGAGGGGATAATGCAGCAATATTGAATGAATATTTGAATGTGGTTGTTGGAGACAGTGAATTGAAAGAGAGAGCAGTTGGATGCAGTAAATGTATCTGTTGTGACACTCATAATTGTAAGAATATAGAAAGCAAAGTAGAGTTTTATAACCTATACTGATAGATAAGACATAACAGACAAGAGACTAGCTTGGAATGGGAGATATTCAATTTTGAGTTGATAGTATACATAGTGTGATCATATGATTATGGGATTGGAGGTAGAGAAGAATCATGTAACTTTGTATTTTCCAGTGATAGTAGAGTTGTGGGTGGAAAAGAGAGAGATAGAAGAGTGAGATAAGAGGATATTTGCAAAGCTACAATGTGAAACTGTGGCATGAGAAAATTTAAAGTGGGTTAAATAATCATATCTGATAAGGCTGGTAAATCACTTGATCTGGCTGCTAACAATACCAATATGAGGTATTTTGAATTCAATTAGACAGATGGTATTCCTGACATCCCACATGTACTTATATTCTCTGCTATCATTTCCATCATTATCTCATATTTATCTCATTGTCATATACACCTGTATCATTATCAGACAGTGCAAAGTTAAGTTACTCTACTCTATCTCTCCATTCTATGATCATGAGTTAACAACAATCAAAGCATCCACCCAAGAGTAGGACTGTCTCCCAGCTCGTCTCTCTTGATTTTCATGCTTACAAGTGAACCTCTATGTGTGGCCTGCATCTTTCAAGCATCTCTACTGATTGACAACCATTAGCTACCTTTTCATTAAAGCTTTGGGAAAGTTATCTCTTCTCTCATTTCCATCATTGCAAGTTAACCATTCAATCCAGTCCCTGTTCCAATTAAGTTTCCATGTTTATCAACCACATTTGGATTAACCATCACTGTATTGATTACCTGCATATTGACCACCTTGTGATATACCACCTCCAAATTGACCACCTCTAGGAACACCTTCAATTTTGCACAATTACAATATCCAAGACAATCTCCTAATGTACTCAATTATAGCTTCCAAGGGCATTTTCATACATGTATGATCAGTAGAATCATGTTAGTATCAGTCATAGCATTGGAGTAGTTCACTAAACTCACTTGATGTATGTGAAAATTATTTATTAACTCAGTTAATCATTGATTCAAAGTGTATTTCTTGATTCACCTAACAATAGGCGTCAAAGTACGTTCCAAATGTCACTTATTCACAGTCTCCAAGTGAATCTGAAACTCCACTCAATAAGAGACTTGAAGTGTATTTGTAAGTTTACTTAATTATACTATTCAAGTGCATCTCCACATTTACTTGTTTGTTATCTCTAGGCATACCTCTTATTATGCTTAAATGTTACCTGTAGCCAGACTAGAAGACTGTGGATAGATCTCTAGAGACATATATCTGTATATACATCAAGATGGAGAAAAATACATCTGAATACAAAGGGAATGCATATTTAAATATTATTTAATGATAAGTAGTAACTAGGGTGTCTTGATGTACTAGCAGTATTTCCAAAGAACATGCAGTTTTTCCCAGTCTTCTCTACAGCCATTCAAACCAGTTCCAAGTGTGTGGCCTGTACTTTCAATTGCTTTAAAGCTTGTATTTAGCATTATTATATACTTCCCAGAGTGTTTTCTGTCCCTATGTATTCTTGCAGATTTGTCACCAGCAGTCCCAGATGCATCTGAATGCTTCTGTCAGGGTTTATTTAACTTTGAGATTTAACTATTTTTGGATTCTGGTCTAGTAACATCCATTCACTTCCAGAGGCTCCCAATGACAACAGTACATTCTGGTATTGTAAAATGGTAAGAAAAGTGACTGCTATGGCCGGAGAATCTATTTCATATCATCACTGATCACATTTGCAGAAATAGCTGGAGAGGGCAGAGGCGGGTATACAGAAATATAGAGATAATGGCAGCAAACTGAGTAATAGTAAGTAAATGCATTTGGGAAACAGTGGGGTATATAGGGAGTATCCATTTCAATGCACAATGAAATACGCATTTTACTGTACTAACTCTTAGTCCCAGGCACTGGAGTTAAGGGTTAGAAATTCTCAAAAATTGTGTGGTTACTCATAGCTCAGTATCAAATCAAATCTTATCAATATCTTTCTATGGTGCTTAGATACAATACATTCTTCTCTTATGAATTCACTTGGAATAACCCAAAAAGTGCAGCAGAATTTTGTTCATCAGCAACGTTCCGAGTTTCCATCGGAAACACCTGTGCGTTCTGGATGGCTCAGACAGAGCACGTCCACTCTGACAGCACCATTCGGCCTGGATGGAATTTCTTTTGCTGATGATTCTAGGATCTCTATATGATAGGTTAATCAATTACCTACAAATAGGGGCTAAATCTAGATTCTGATTGAAAAGTTGAGTATAGAACAGTGGGAAATACCCCCGCACAGTAATATGTGAAAATATGAAGAGAATTAATTAATTAAAATTACCCACCCCTCAAGCTAATGAAATATTCAAGAGAATGATATCTTTCAATATACCAGGATGAATAATATCAAATTGCAATCCAGGAGAGATTAGGATCTGGTACATCACCATTTGAAAGGAGAATAGTTTTGGTATCATATTTCATTAAATACCAAGAAAATATCACCAACTACACATATGAGATAAACTTTGAGACAAAGGACTTGAACTATGCAAATGTAATCAATACTCAGAAAAATGCCGCAATAATACAAATTGGAAAAAGTGCAAGAAAAAGTTTACTGGTCTCACAAATTGAATAAATATTACAACTGAGATACCAACCAACCAATAGGGTACCAGATATTAACCTTGCACATAGACAGAAGTTTGAGAGCATGCACTCACCTTACACCATGATCAGAAATTACAAGTAAATAAGACTGTTGTCAAGAATGTAAGGAAGACACAAATTTAAAGGAATACATGACAAGGGAATTGATGATAGGAATAGAATAATGAAGAATCTTCATGAGGATACTACCAGTGGTGGTAGCAGGGTTTTAGAGAATCCAATATGTGGGATAAAGTGCATAGTAGGAAATAGTAAGAGAGTACTTGATGAGACAACTCACCATCTGAGACGCCATCTAATCCCGAGCCTACAGCAGCTATGCTGATCAGAACATTAACTGACTACACCGCTTCTGCTCCCAGTTCTTTAGGTTTTCGTAGGCATGGTGAATCCTCTAGCAATACCGGTTCCTATGGTAGTGGGCTCTCCTGCAATGTTAGATATTGTACTGACATTTCACCCAACTATGTACAAGATCAAACTGATTAACTGTATTCTTGGCCCTTACTTTTCCACAAGCAAACAGCCAATTTCTACACCCAGAAGACCTTAGCATCCCAGTCTTTGGAAGAGCAAATGTTATCACACTAGTAAATGATATGTATACCTCTCATATCAAGTTGGAACTGAAATGGTAGCCAATACCATCATCACAACTTCATGCAAAACAGTTGTGAAACTGATTATCAGAACAGCAAGATGTCGAAATGGTATTTAAAGATTATTGTTGATACTATATCAAGGTACTATGTCATCCTGCGGAGAAAGAGCAAGTACAGAAGTAAGGAAAGAGCAATACAGAGGTAAAGAAGGATACCAATATACTGGATGAGAGAGATACATATTTGGAAAAATAAGTGAGAGGAACAAGGTTAGCAGTGGTTAGTATGTAGATGAAATATACCTTCATGGATGAGATAGGGAAGAGAATGCACAAGGTGCACAGGGGTGAAAATAAGCAGGCATATATTAAAGAGGAGGTTCCAGAAGTTTGCACAAGTACTTGCAACCAAAAACCACACAATCAAGAATCAAGTAGTTTTCAGCTTGCAATGAGCAAATGCAGACCCCAGAGACAGCTTATCTCTAAAGAGTATACATACTCAGAAAGTACTATGAATGAAAACACTAACTCTGTATACTGCTACCTATGAAGCCATTGGAAGTTGCTGACTCAATCATATTGTACTGGCACATCATCAGCACCTGAATCAGTATATTGGTATTTTGGTGCACTATATAGTACCAACATTGTCTCTGTCTCCAAAGTGAAGTGAGATTCTGTAATGACCCAGACTACAACAAAGAAGATCAGAATTATTCACATTTCGGTCTCCTCTTGCGATAAGTATTTCGTCTTATATATAAAATCCAATGTGTTAGAATCTCTGCAATCTTCCCTAGGGAGCAATGCAGATAGAATGTATTAAATCATGACAGATTTGAGATCTGTGTAATGTGTAAGGAGGTTACCAGAGAGTGCAACATTGAGTGGAAACGTACTGACTGGGCGTTAGTTGCAGCTGATAGTAATGAGTCTGACTTGATGAAGATCGCAGAAACCACACTACTCAATGTTCATGAAAAGGACATCTGTATATCAATCTTGAAGCCTACAATGTTGATCTGAACGGATTATGTTGGCTCCGTCTGGAATACAAATTCATTATAGTGTGAGCAGACTCTGGTCAATAGCAGTTGCACAATCACTGTCTCCTGTATTGATCGATTAGACCAAGTAATTGACAGAAAGGAGAACAGGAAGAGCTACAGTTTGGCAGTACAAAGGGTGATTGTTGGGGTTGTCAGAGAGTAAAGAGTGGAAAGTGACAAATTCAAATGGAAAACAATAAACTGAATAGAGATCATATTGGTGGAAAAGAGGAGTTTGCAGGGAATGTACTGGATTCATACAGAGGAATGGAGAAGGAAACTTGCACAAAAGAGGGGCAAATGTTGGTGTAAGAAGAGGGGGGGGCTAAAGAAGATACTGAGAATATTGATAGAAAAAAATATAAACTGGAAAGGGAAGTAGCCTGAGGAGAAAGAATTGGTAACAGATTAATGGGATAGGAGGATGACACGGAAGCAGTAGTTAATGATAGGGTTGACACTGATGATGAAAAATATGGTAATGGAAAGTTAATCTACAAGATTTATGTACATCATCAAAATGTAATAAGATCTGAAAGCTACCTAGTAATGTCACAGCTAATTTAATCAATCTCAGTGGGACTTCTAACGAAATTGAGATACTTCAAGACTCTGTGGGAGGTCATTGATAGAGTATTAGTTGCTGTAATGGGCGGGGTCGGGCATAGGTGATATTGGTAACTTAAATGTGATATCGGAAACAAACATGGGATGCTCAAAGTTTGTATCGAAGAAATCAAGACAAGACAAAAGTCGAAGCTGTTTCAAAGTCGTAACTTGCTTTGCTATACAAGAGAACGAGTAAAAAGAAAAGAAAAGGAAATCTTCCAATGCCAACAACACAATCTGTATATACAATTCGTCTGCCACCCTTGAACCATTCCTCATGTTCCGATGTACCATCTGAATCTCATCCTATGATCTTACACACCCTTAGCACAACTCTTTATCCGTACAACCACGCCATATCATCCAACATCGCAACACCTCTCGCCACTTCCTTATCATACTAAATTATCCCGCCACCATCTTGTTGCTTCCTCCGCGTCTCCCAAGGTCTCCGCTTTTCCGTAACACAATTCCTCCGATACCACGAATAGCTTCCGTCCTTTCCCAGCGCCGTGACAGTATCCCCCCCTTAGGCTCGAGGTCCTCCGAGAACTTTATCCAATGGTCCCGGCTTCCTAGGATACCGTTGATGGAACTCCTCCACCGCTTGTAGTCCATCGACGAACTTCGCTGGTTCCCACTTAAGGGAATCATAACCCGTCCACCGAATCAAATACTGTAACTGGTCCCGATACACCCGACTGTCCTAAACACTGGATACTTGGTGCTCCTCTTCTCCATCAACCTCTACTGGTGGGGGTGGTTCTATCCGCTGCCCCACCAGAGGATCCTCTACCACTATATCCAACAACGAAACAGGTTGAACTCGACGAATTCGTATTGACGCAGGTAGCTCCAACTCATAATCATAGGGAGAAACTTGTTTATGTACCCGAAAGGGTCCCAGGCATTTACAAGCCAATTTCCGAGTAGGGCGAGTAGTTCGTATATTACGAGCGTCCAACCATACCTGACATCCAACTTGTATATTGGGTGCCGGAGTCCATCCTCGATTTGCACCTTCCTTCTGTACTGCTTGACTCCGCCTCATCTCAACTCTCAGATGCTCATGAATCTGTTGTATCGTAACTTGAAATTGATTCGCTTTCAGGCGTGGTTAATCCCGTTCCTGCGTTGGTTCCCCAACGAATGACATCCGTGGATCCACTCTCTGTACTGCAAAGAATGGAGTACATTTCGTTGATTCAGATACTCCATTATTAGCAGCAAATTCCGCAAGGGGTAGCCACTGCACCCAATCATCCTGTTGATGATTAACAAACACTCGAAGATACTGTTCCATTCCCGCATTCATCTGTTCGGTCTGGCCGTCTGTCTGGATTGAACGCTGTAGACATTCGTCTGTCAATGCCTAACCGGCTACAAATCTGTCCCCAAAAGGTCGAAGCAAACTGAGGTCCTCGATCTGAAACAATTGTCTTTGGCAACTGATGAAGGCGTACAACCTCTCGAACAAACAACTTCGCCAAACCTACCGCATCTATCGCTGTATGACATGGGAGAAAATGTCGCATCTTCGAAAGCCTATTTACTACCACCCAGACTGCATCAAACCCTTCACACTCTGGTAACCCGACTACAAAATGCATCGAAATATCTTCCCATGCCTTGTCTGGTACGGGTAACGGTCGAAGCACTCCAAACTTTGCATGGCTCGAGGTCCTAGATCGTTGGCAACTATGGCAGTTTCGTACATACTGATGTAGCTGTCTTCGCATATCTTTCCAGTAATATTGTCTATCTAGAAGGTCAAATGTTTTCGCCCGTCCTGGATGTCCAGCCAACTCAGTATCATGGTGTTCCTGTATCAGTCGTAACCGTAACTGATCTCCCTCGGGGACATACCACTTTCCTCGATACCAGACTTGTCCCTCTTGTTCCGTACACTCTGCCACTGTAATCTCTTTCAAACTATCTCCCTGACGTATAGCCTCCAATATTCTGCTTGGCCACGGATCATTCTTATATGCTTGAGCAAAAAGGTCAGATATCAATGGAGATCTCTGTACGGGTATCTCATTGGCCGATATCCTCAACGGTTCTGGTAAATTATGCGGTTTTAAAACAACCTGCTCCATATCTTTTAATCTTTCATCCCCCCCCTCAGGGAGGTCTCCAGGCCTCCTCGTCAAAGCATCTGCTTTCCCATTCAATTTCCCTGGTCGATATACAATCTCATACTCAAACCTTGTCCAAAATTCAGACCATCGTGCTTGTTGCCAATTTAAAAGCTTCTTTGGCATAAAATATTCAAGATTCTTATGGTCGGTTATCAACTGTAAGAAATATGCGGCACCCTCACACTCGGGTCTCTATTTTTCAAGTGCCATAATCATTGCCATAAGCTCTTTATCATATATGTCATAATTACACTCAGCCGGTGAATGTTTCGTTGAATAATATGCCACCGGATGCAGCACTCCTTCATCGGCTCGTTGTGACAATACTCCTGCAGACACATAATCGGAAGCATCTGTTTCTATACTCACTTCCCTCTCATGGTCGAAATGTCGGAGTGCGGCTGCCGTTGTAAACGCAGTTACCATCATCTCAAAGGCCGACTGTTGTTCTACCTCCCATACGAATGGTTCATCCTCCTTCGTGAGTCTTGTTAATGGTTCCGCTTTCTCAGTATACTTAGGAATGAACAGTCAATAATTATTGCAAAACCCCTGCAATTGTTGTACCTCAAAGAGGTTATTCAGCCATCCATTTTTTGTTTTCTTCTCCCGGTGCGGCAGTAACCTATCAGCCAACACCTTATTAAACAACGGGAGGAATTCATGATACTGTTCCGGAACAATCTCCTCCAAAGGACGTTCCTTCAAATCTTTTGCTTCTATAGCTTGATTGATATCATATATGGATGCTTTAAACACAGTAAGCTTCTCCTTTTTAACCGTACGAAAAAAGGAAGCTCCATTTAGCATCACAATATTTCCTCGAAATGGTCTGAGGGGTCGAATCTGTGGCTCAAATATTTCCTTAACCTGGTAAACTGGTTCCGGGGGTTCCTCTGTAACTCCCTGTACCATTACAGATGTATCATGGCAATGTGTAATGCAATACTGTGATCCAAACGTAAAGGTATTTGATGCACAACGCATGGCTACATCGTGTAGACGTAAGCATGGAATTCCAAGGACAATTGGGTAATGTCCTAGCTTCGTAGTAAACATAGGTAGCTGTTCCTTATGTTCCTGTATCTGCATGCCAACTTTGGCAATATGCGTGATATCCCCGGATTTATTAGGCCTTCCGTCAATGACCTCGACCTGTTTCTTCCCCTCCAATTCCTGAAGTGGTATCTGATGATGGCGAGCAAAATCTTGATCCATAAATGCAATGCCCGTACCTCCGCAATCAATCAATGCATGTGTGGGTATCTCTTGGTTATTCACGGTCAATGAACAGGTTATAACTAAATATTTGCCTTCCATTGATTGTTCCAATACCTCCACCTTGCTAACTGATAATCGCGAAATTCCAAAGCATTTCAAAGCATTTAAAACAAAACTTTTTCCATCAACCAAAGCGGCATCCTGTTTAGGTTGCCCTAATATTTTCCTGATTCCTTGGAGCCTTCCTCGGTTCCTACTTTCTTAACCTCTGCTCCAGACGCCTTGAACGTTTGAGCCTTCTTCCTTGCCGCACACTCTGCTGCCCTGTGGTGAAACCCACCACAATATAAACATCTCCCATCCGCAAACCTCTTCACCCTCTCCTCAGCCGAGATCCTTCCTTTGCCTGCACTGAGATCCATTGGTGCGGGTCCAGTATATCCGGCAACCGTTCCAGCCGGAGTTGTTTCTGGAGTCTTCGGGGAGGGGGGGGGGGGGGGCCTGGGAGAGGCAAAACCAACCCCACCACCCTT
>Ga0307514_10000794_pt1 | contig 52065 bp, 45 predicted proteins | sample 16_EM_MG_FD_203088 | JGI IMG/M metagenome (GOLD analysis project Ga0307514, IMG submission 203088) | Populus trichocarpa ectomycorrhiza microbial communities from riparian zone in the Pacific Northwest, United States - 16_EM | ecosystem: Host-associated > Plants > Roots > Unclassified | place... | reverse complement strand
GGCAAGTCAACCTAACACTTCCATATCCTGAGGCAAACGATGTGACCCCATTGTATCCCTTCACCTTCTTCGTATTCGGAGGATATTCGGTGTAGGTGATGAACATTGATCGATGGCCGGAGATGTGAGTTGTGCATCCGCAATCGATAAACCAATCGCTGGATGAAGCACTTGAGCTGGCCACCATCCAATAGTTCTCGATCGAAGTGGTGAGAGTCGAAGTAGCCGATGCTTCAGTTGATGCTTTTGCTGCAGTATCGGCAGCCTTGGGAGGATCGCCGCGCTGCTTGCTCAAGCAGTTCTTGGTGGTGTGCCCTCGCCGATGGCAATGAAAGCACTTCCGGAAATCCTTCTCTTTGTCTCCCTTATTATCTCTCTTATCATCTCTCTTATCCCTCCTTGGACTTTTGCCGCCTTTACCGGCTTTACCGCCATTACCACCACCTTTCTTTGCAAAGAGCAGAGCTTCTGGAGCGAGCCCTTTCTCTCTCTTGATTGCAGCTTCCTTTTCGACGAGCTTGGTGACGATCTCATCGGGGGTGGCGGTCATCGTGGCGTTTTTGTCCATCATGAGCTCCAGGAAGACTTTCCACTCGTCGTTCCTTGGGATCCCGCGAAGGAGGTAGAAGATGTGCTCTTGCTCACTCATCTTGGCGATTGTCTTTGCAGACGCATCGGTGTCGGTAGTCGTTGGTCCTGCGCAGAGATTGTAATCCTTGACTTTCCGATCGATCCGCGATGCGTAATTGTCGACATCTCCGCAGTCCTGTAGCTTGATGCTCCAAAGGTCTTCCCTAATCTCGAAGATGTTGAGCTTTAGCTTTGACTTGTAGGCTGATGCTAGCTTCTCCCAAAGCGTCTTCGCATCGTCGACGACCGTATATTCCGCTTGTATCCTCGGTTCCATGCCGAGCAGGATAGTCGATCTGGCAACACCATGGCGATTCATCCAGTCTTTGAAAGCGGCCTTCTCTGTAGCGGTCGCGTTTGCTGCTGGCTCTTCCGGCTTGTCGTCGTATCCTTTGATGATACCGTACACTTGCTTCTGCTCGAGAAGTAGTGCCATCTCGGTTGCCCATTGTGCATAGTTCGTGCCATTGAACTTGGTGATTGTGATCGTCGTCGAACTCATCTCGTACGATCCTAATCTTGTATCGCAATCGTCAGTTATCGTAGTGTCTCGGACTGTACGTCATGGGTGACGTCCAGCAGCCACCGTCAGAAATACGGCGGGGTGCGAGGTAATTGCTTAGCTTGTGGAGATGCTTCTCCGTGACTATGTTGACTTCCACTCGACAAACGAAAATGGAAGTATTTGATCATCGGTTGCCTTTTTAAACGCAAGGGCTCATAACCTGTTGTACGGTGGCGTGTGCTCGAGTAGTCGAGTGTGCGCGGGCGTATGCGAAGGTGTCTATTGTATCGTGTAACGAGACATGTCGCATCGACATAAGGTCGATCGATGACTAATGGTGCTAACTACAAAAGAGGCAAGTTACATCAGAGTCCTTGGCATAGTGATATCCGTACTCCCAATCAGCTCAACAATTATGCTCTTTCTCAGTAATAACAGAAGTGCTGTTTTTACCTCTATTTTGCCGTTGCCCAATATATTCCTCTACAAAATTAACAACAGCAACTTTATAACAATACATATATACTATATTTGATTCATTTGCAGCCTCTAAAAGTGCATGAGAAGAGTATGCTATGGCATCAACAGTTGAACTTATGACTGTGAAAGTGTAATATTTGCCTTCATATTTACCTTAAAAATTCCTAACAGTATCTTTCTTTACTATGGTGAATTCAAACAGTACACAATAAATAGCATTGGCCCACAGTGCTAAACACTGTATTGATATAGATTGATACCACCTAACTGTGGTAGTCATGTGCCTGAAGCTATTGGCAGTGAAATAAAACTGATTATAAACTCAATTGTATATTTCCTTCCATAGAATCTACCATGTTGTATCTTTCTTGATCTTTAAATCATTGGCATTTTGATATAGTAGCATTCTAACCAGTATACAAAATTCAGTCACAGAGGGTGGATCCAACTAGTATTGACATACAACAGTGTTAGCTGCTCGTTTCATTAATTTCCATGCAAGGTGTCATTATTTAGTTTCAATATATATACGTGAGGGTGTAGTCAACACTATAAGTCTGACAGTAGAGTAATTAATACAATACAATCCTAACTGTTTCTCATATATGTCAATCTAGACTACAATGATCACCACCCAGCAGTGGACAAATGGATAGTTAATCTACAGAAGTGTCATTGAGTCAGCATTGATGAATATAAAGATTCGGAGCTGGTTTTAAAGCATCTTGGACAAAGTGGCACTTCATGTGTGATATTATCAGTGAAGCAATGTTTTAGAATACAAAGGTCTGGATGATACTTTCTGAAGCTTAAAAGTTGCATCTTGGAATTGAGGAAAATTAAGACTGCCATCAGTCTTCAGCTGTGGAATGCATTCAACAGCACTGGTCTGGGGTCATAGAGGCACCTAGATAGAAAAAATGTAAGACTCCTATCATTTGTAATGGGGTGAACATTTGTAATTAAACAATTGAAGTCCTACAAGCCCAACCGGTGTTGTCATGGCAGCATTTGATCCAAGGCCAGGTAACTGCTATTCAATTTAGTCAGCTCGCTATAAGACTTTGATCTCTAATAATAGTCTTACCTACATCAGCAAAATGTATTTTTCTCTCTGGGAGTGTCTGGAAGTTGTCAGACCAGAATCTCAGGGTGGTCAAAATCCAAAGCGTACTAGACTGATGATGTAGCCTTTAGGTGCAGCTGGGAGCACTGGCGACAAATCTCAGTGTCCATAGAAGGTCTGCTGACGACCCAGGGAACACCTGGGAGTACCTACAGCAAGCATGGAAGCACCTCGAAGCGCCAGCGACAAGCCTGGGACAACCGACAAGTCTGAGATCAACGATGACATGCCTCGGAGTGCCTACAACAAGCCTGGGAGCACCTCGAATGACTGTAGAGCAGTCTGGGAAAAACAACATCTTCTTTGGGAATGCTGCTGGTGCGCCTGGAAACCATAGCTACTACATATGGTTCCACGATTTATAAAACTCATGTATGCAGTTTGTATTCTCATTTATGTATCTATATAGCTACCCATCTACATACGGTATTTCTGGGCTGCCTGCAGGCAGTGCATGAGAGTGAATTGTGTTGCACCTGAAGATGACAATCGACTGAACTCTGCGATGCACTCCCAGATTGTGATCAAGTGAGTTTGGAGATGAACATGGAGGCCATGATGGTTCAAACTTCAAGGCCATAATTGAGTGAGGTTGGAAATACACTTCAAGGCTGTGATCAAGCAAGTGTGAAAATGCACTTCGAGGCCGTGATCGACCAAGTTTGGAGATATGCACTTGAAGACCATAATTGAGCGAGTTGGAGATGCACTTGGAGGCCACGATCTTGCTAACTTAAATGCTGTTATCGAGCGAGTTGGGAGATTCACTGGGAGCCCATGATTGTGAGAATATGGAGGCTGTAATCAACCGAGTTTGGAGATACACTTGTAGGCTGTGATCAAGCCTGTTTGGAGATACCCTTGCAGGTTCTAACTGAGCAAGTTTTGGGATGTGCACTTGGAGGCCACAATCGTGGGAACTTGGAAGCTGCAACCAAGTGAGTTTGGCGATGCACATGGGGGCTGTAATCGAGCAAGTTTGGAGATAAACTTGGAGGCTGTGATCGGGCAAGTTTAGACAAGTACTTGGAGACGGTCAATGCATGGTGTGCTGGGTGCTGAGCCACTACTCATCAGGTAGTTAACTCACAACCGTGGGAATGTGACAAGGTGACTTCACTGTTAAGCTCTAATGGAGAGAAGGAGGATGACACTCAATCATGTACCGAGGTACGTCAGAAGTTGATGCGACATTCAGGAGTCAACTTGTAATGATAGAAAAAAAGAGATGACAAACAACCTCGGGTTGATTCTCAACTCAGTGTCTGCTGTTCTCGGTGTCAACTGCAGATCATGGCATGGAGAGTTAGCAAGAGATAATGTAACTTTCTGTTCTGCGATGATGGTTGAGTTGGGGACAATGAAGAGAGAGATGGAGGATGATGATGAGAACCACGTGGAGGATATGAGTAGATATGGGAAATCTGGGGTACAACTTGCCTGATTTGGTTGCAAAGACTTGTTATCATTGTTATTACACCCCAGATCAGAACTCGTACCTGCCATACCGGGGATCGGAAATTTACTTGCACACAATATTCTCTTCAGTTTCAGCTTCTCATGATGATTTCCCCCATCTCCTCCCAACTGGCTCTTTCTTGTCCTCAACTCTACCACCACCTAACAACACGACATTTATTCATCCCTCTCTTATGTCTCCATGCTGAATTCAGGAGATAACACTGAGTATGGCAGACACCATGTACAGCATACACCGAGTGCAGCATACCCTGAGTGCAGCACACACCGAGTTCAGCATACACTGTGTACAGCATACACCATGTACTGCATCATCGCAAGATAATCAGCCTCCCACTCCTAGTTATTCTCTTATCTTTCGGAAGATCACGTTGTAGTCAATTGTCCACCTTCCCACAATTACGAGTTAACCAACAAATACTGTCTCAACTCCCATCGTGCCTCCCTCCCAAACTACTGCCTCAAGATTGACCACCTCCAAGTACTCGACCAATCTCGCTCGCTCATGGCCTCTAAAATCTGGAAAAAGTGAACTTGGGGTCCGAAAATGGACCCTACACACCAATCCTTCTCCACGACAAACAATCCAAACCTTCTATTTGCAATCTTGCACCATACTTCGAACCATTCAATGATGTGATCGCATCGTCACAATATCCTAGAAACTTGTTTTGTCATTTATGCTAATTTATTGGACTTGTTACTTTCATGTTGGTTCTCTACATTTTAATCGTTTCAACGGTTTTTTGAACTGTTCCATTCATATCCAGAATATTCTTTACTGTTGAATCCCTTGAGGCATTGATTATACACAAGCTTGCACAACTCCCATTACAAATATTAAGACACCCAGAGTAAACACTCATCATATTTCTATATATCGCTGCAATGAGTACTTCAAGCATCAAATCAAATAATCGACATGTGACACAATTTGAAATCATTCAAGTCAATTGTATTGCTCAGTACCACCACAAGCTATCTGGCTGCGGCATCAGCGGAAGAAGGTGTACAGCTCCTGGGATCACGCTTATAAGGAGAATATATGTGGTTCCAACACCGAAAAGATACTTACAACGGTAGCTTGCATCATGCAAGAGTTGGATCAATGGTGGATTCCTTTCCTCCGCAATCACCGTACCAGCAGTCTCACTTATCGGCCCTGTTGCAAACGTCTGAACCAAAGGAAAGAAGCCTTTTAACGCTCGATACAGCATCCTCGACAATGAAAAGACACTTCAACCATGCAGGAATGTATCCTGTAGTTGTCTTGCAGTGGCTATCTGGACTCATCCCCATCCAGAGAAGCACTGTAACAGTTCTTGGTCGCTTATACTTGCTCCACCTTGTGGACCCAGTGTAATGAACCAGATGAACTTCTTTCTCTTCACATTGAAAGACGTCACCGGAATTGCTACTGCATTGTATCGAATGCAGTTTGCATCGTTAAGACGACTAAACTACTGATATTGATCGACTACGTCTGTGAAATTGGGAAATCTCTTGAAACACTAAGCAGTGTGATTGTGTAGCTCCCCTTTTGGAATTGCACACCACTTGGCCAACTCATCAAGAGTTTTGATTTCAGGTGGTGGGTTTTACATCATTCACTTGATAGGTAGTTTGGTTGAAGGCATATCATCATTGCGGCATTGTTCTGCAGCGTTTCCATTCGGCTCTGGATACTGAAACACCGCCTTTTGGGATTTCGTTGGAATAATCTGGAAGGCGGCCTCAAGGCGATCCAATTGTCAATACACTTGTTTAAGATCTATAATGGCTTTTTCTGGGAGTTTAGAGCATACATTTATGAGGTTGCCAAGCTGCCGGATATGGTCAGAGAAGTGATTCAGGAGAAGCATTTTTACAAAGGTGAAATCCAATTCGTCAACAAGATGTTGTGCAATTTCTGACTCAATCTGCAGTTTATCTTTATCAACGCAACAACGCTTTGCAGCCACACAAAGAGTGTTCCAAGCGGGGTCACTGTCCAGTTCCTCCAGCTTGTTGAATATAAGCTGCTTTTTCAAGGCTTCCAAGACCATCTTTGAAGATTTACTAGCACAGAATCAACTGAAAACGTCCTTGTGATGGTCAAAATCCTCCAGATGATTCTCCATGTACTCGATCGTGGCGTCAGTATGATATGGGTACCGTGCCATAGTGTGAAAATACACAAAGTGGTAAATGCACAACACAACGTCTGTGAAGGGAAACCTTTGGCTCGCCAAAGGGTTTGAAACAGTAGCCGCAAAATCTGGATCGATGACACACCCAAGTGCTTTCATCTCCATACCACTCTATTGCGTCACCAGGCTATATGGCATGTTGAATTGAACGAAGCCAGGATATGGAGGCATCATCGCCCAGAGCTGGTTGAATATGTTCATCCTGGACTGTTGTTCCAGAAAGGACATTACCCAGTCCATCAAATGCTTAAATATACTGTGATGAAGGGTATGAAGAATATCGGGTATGATCATAGTTGTCAGAGACATGCATTTCATCTGCCAGAAGACGCCTTCTGAGGTTCCAATCACTCAATCTGCCAGATATTGTCTTCCTTCATGTCTCTCCATGTCAACTCCCTGAGTTGCGAGTATCATCTTTTGCAAGTATAGCCAATAGTCTCCCTATCGCCACGACTATAAATTCCCTTCTCCAATCGATCATTTTGGTGCTTCGCACACAGGGCAATTGGGCTGCTTGATTGAGTGCAAGTGAATGTTTTTGAAGTAGTCAGCCGTCAATGCACAGATGACCAGATAACATTGCTGCACCCGACCATCCGCACGAAGCATACACTTTGCAGTGTTGAAAAGCCTGTCAACAAAATGACAAATAAGCTCGAAGATGTTCATTAAAACCTCTCGATTGTGGATTTGCTGTTCCTTCCCAAGAGTTGTTTGTCCATGTCCTTTAAAGTGATATTACAGAGGAACGCGAAGAAGGGTAACAAGGATCCTTTCAAGTTTCGAAGCATTTGATCCAATCATTGAGTCGATGTTTCCGTGACTCAAATATACCGGCCACTCCTTGTGTTGTCAGAAAAGTGTGTAAGCTGTGGCTGGTCTGAACTGCCGAATGAAGGGACAATTGTAGCTCCAAACAGCCCCAGTAGCAATTCAAGCTGTCAATATCATCGTACCTATGACCAGATACAACTAACATACCTGTTTATTCAACCACCAGTCGCTGGATTTCACTACAGAGTAGATACGTTCCTCAGCATCGTAGCATTCCTTTGCTTGAGTATACAACATACATTCCCTGAACACAGGCTGTTGCATGAGGAACTCAATCTATTCAATACGATTGCAGTAAAAGAAACGTCGGTAATCATTGTTGCGAAGGTTCTTTCGATCAGCAAAGCAAGTGTAACAAACTGTGTCGCATTTCCAAGAGTCGATGGCCATCGTGTAGGACATCTCGTTCAACCTTTTGAATAAAGTATAGGACGAAGTGAAGTTGCTGATGGTTGCCATCGGTGGGTTCCTGAAATGCTCGTTGATAGTGGCTCGTCTCAAGGTGCATTTCACGCCCCAGTGTGCTAATCGATAATCCTCCTCGCAAGAAAACACTGCCAATAGATCAATTTCATGGTTGATGACATCGAAATACTCATTACCAATTGGCTTGCCGGCTGAATGGTTGTCCAAGTTTGGAGTATCATAAATAAGTGTCCGAACTGGAGGTTGCTCAGGAACAATACACGCATTCTCGCTGTCGGCTTGTGTATCACTGGAATCATCTACGGAAGGATGAAGAAAAGGGTAGCAATGCAGTTGATAAACGAATAAAAGCAGAATTCTAACATACTCAATTTCAAAACCATCATCTGCAAATTGTTCAGCTGATACGTATACAATTGTTTCATTCTGGTCGTGATACAGGTGAGTGATGTAAGCATCGATGCAGCAGTACATCTTCGAGCAGTAAAAACACTGTTGACAAAGATGCACATTTTGTTAGCAAAATGAAATGTCGCAACAACTTTAAGAAGCATCTAGACAGTCTTTTAGCTACACATACTATTAGAAGCCGGCTGGCTCTCAGAAAGAGCCACACCGTGATTTTCTTTTGCCAAAAGCAGTTCTACCACTATCGTAAAATTTCCCTCATCCGATTTCCATAGTATTTAATCAGTAGTCGCAGATGCTAGTACAATCCAGATGCCTACTCTACACGTCTGCGTCTTGGCTGAAAATGCTGGTGTTCAAGTCAGCCAATGGTGAGCAGAAACCATAGAGATTTGGCAGGATAAGGGGGGCTTGACAACACAATGGATAGATAATAAAGTGAGGGAACACGTCTGTGAGATTGCCCAGTGCATGCGCATCATCAACAGGCAAGACGCCGGCCCTCAGCAATGGGATCTCTTAGTCGATCGTTGAGTTACTCTAATCAGTGATCTGGAGTCTAAAAGGGCTCTTTGAACCAGTACATGCCACACAAGACTAGCCTCAATGATCAGGGACTTAAGGCAGCACTTGACAAGTTTGCGGAAATTGGCCTTCGCCGAAGGAAAAATAAACTCGAAGAAACCCTGGCTAAGAAGAGGAAACTTGTACACATTGCTATGTATTTCATTGCCCCAATGCTACTCTTCTTATTTCTGATGATGTGTAGGTATTGAAGACAACGATGAAGAAACCTCGGGTCACAGACCTTCTCCGATAAGGGTGCATTGGGATACCTCAACCAATTTCCTTGTTGAACCATTTCGCTTTATCATCGCCTATGTGGATCCCAACATTGCTGGAAAGAGGGTGGGTGAAAACCATACTCAGCTATTCTGCAGGCGCTGGCCTGGGGATGATGAAATGATACCGCCGATAGTTATATCAATCATTGATACAACCATATTATCAATCGTGAATGCTGCAATCACCGGTCTGCAAGACCCCACCCGGATAATCTGTGACCTTTGGAGCTGCTGGGAGGATCCCAATGGAGATGGTGGTCCATACACCTGTAATGTTACCCCAATTTTCGATCACAACGCTGCTGCCAGATGGGTAAAGGCAGCGATGAAATTTAGCAACCAAAAGCTTTTTTGTGTCGCATATCATGGCCAACAAGAAGATGGCACAGCTTGTGCACAGACGCAAATGCGTAGTGGCCCGAGCTACCTTCCTCTGAATGACATCCTCCCACCTCCAGCCAACAATATGATTGACGATATAGGGGAGGAATTAGATGATAATGGTGAGACGCAGCGCACAAATCCAAGAAGCTTCCCAACGACAGAAACAGACTTCCATATGTTTGAACGCAAGGTTCAAAAGATGATTATCAGACAACAATGATACCTTGAAGTCATCAGAAACCATGCTCTTGGACTCTGTGCCAATTACAAGCAAAGCCATGTGGCTTATGAAGATGTGGCTTTGCTACGTGAGCACGATCACATTGACAATGCTCCTGCTGTAGGCTCTTTGGCCAATAGGATGCGTACCAGCAGCCGCCCAGCTGCGAATTAGTTGTTGTGAGGATGGAATGCACTGACTGGATGGTTGTTTAAGGGTTTGCATCATGGGTGGGTATTTTTCTAACACTTTGGATGGTTGACAGATGGGTGATAATTTGGAGCTTTTTGGTGAGGTTTTGGGTCTCTTTTTGGTGTTATGTTTATTTTATTATTACATCATTTATAGTTATGCATGAAGGGCTGTGTTCAGAGTTCACGATGTTGGGATTAATCATAGAAAGATCTGTTTTTGGAAAAGGCATAGTGGCAGCAATAAGACTCCATGTATGGCAATAATATAATTAGTAGTTTAGTATGTTTACCCAACAGAAGTTAGCCCAAATGATTAGTGAAACCCGAACACTTTGTAGGTATTTGGAATAACGACTTTTGTCAAAGGAAGCCAATTCACAACCCAGCTGCATGCGTCTCACCTGCCATTCTTAGTTCCATGTACCTGTCCATCCAAGGAGTTGGAAGTGTCGGTGACAGGACAAGCCAAGATCCTAGAATCGTCGACAGGATAAACAGACGCATTACGACAATGCTTTTAATCATATCAACACTTTCTTTCCTTTACACACCGCTTTAATTCATTTACTCTACATTCATTTACCTTTCCTTTACTCACTCATTTAATTTTTTGTACTGATTACTCGCCGCCTTTTTAAACAATGACAAGAATCCACCACACCTGTCTTCCTCTTCCTCGTCCTTCAAGCACAAGGAGAGGCAAACTATCTATCCATGATAAGGATCTCGCTGACAATATCATCACAATACCTGACAATTTCAATGATTGTGGAGATGATCATTCAGAATCCGACAACGAGCCTCTCCAGCGACCATCCAGGGAAGCAATGGGCCAGCGGCCATCATAAGATTCCTCCACGTCCACAATTGGAGATCGAGTAGCGGTAACTCCAATCACTCATATGTGGGAGCAACCACTACATCCTCAGCGACAAAAGGTCTACATTGTCTCGGAGGAGGAGGATCAACGCGAACCTCTGCCAGTGTCATCCAAGCAAGAATCAAATGAAGGGTTTGAATGATTGAATTCACCCGCTAATGTATATATTTACTAGAGGAAGGATTTAATCGAAGCCGGTGAGCAATTGGTTGAATGCAATGCTGCAAATCTGTGGTGATATGATCCCTTGGTTGATGACATAACAGGCCTTATCATCAGCACAGAATACAATGCCCAGACTACCCTTCCAGGCATTCCAGCGATAGTCATGGCAGGTGTAAAACCTATAGCTATCAATTAAGCGATGATTATGAATCACTTTGCCATGAATGCGGTGAACACCGCCCAGATTCATAGTTGGTGGTATGAGGAAATCGCCAGGATTGATCCAGCCCGGAGAAACCCAGACTCTCCACGTGCATACATTTCAGTGCTTAATGAATCATCTTTATGATGGCTTTCTTTGCTGACATTTTACATCAGGCTCTCGGACAGATTACTTACTCCTGTTCAGCAATGGTATATGGCTGCAATACATCAGTGGACTCTATTTACAGATTTCGAACACTGTCCCCTACAGCTATCCGGAAAATTGTAGCCTGGCTATTTGGCAAGCAGAGGTTTACATGCCCCACGGATGTTCGTAAGGTAGGTTCAAAGTTCCCTTCATTTTTAATCATTGTGTTGGCAATCAATTTAGGAATGCAAGTTTGGATTGGCAGCGACTGAAATTGTGGATCTTATTCACCGGACATACTTGTATGGCATACTACAAATGGGAATACAAGATAGATCATTGATTGATAAAATCAATCCGACATTCATTGCCCTTACCGCTACGGCCATCGACTATTGTCAGTCTGACTGGAAAACTGGCGGGTTGAGGGTTCAGCCAGAGTTTCGACCAGGAGGTGGAGCACAACGTACGTGCGATACACGAAAGATTGATCATGCATTTAATAATGCACACACAGATGAATTTCATCCTCTCGATGTGGATTTTCGTTCTTCCTGACCAGAGGTTCAAGCCAAAATAATACACAATATCCACGGCATCATTTGGTGAAGGATTCACTCACCTGGTATAGACCCAGCGATGATACAACTGTACAATGATCAGGGCAGCGTTGATCATGACTTCCTTGATTACGTCTCAGAGGAGCTGACAGAGCAGCCTGACAATTGTTTTAATTGTCTCAGCAGCTTTATTGCTGCAACTGAAGCTAGCATGAAATTCTCAGCTGTTCTGCTGATGGGTGGGTCTACCGTTTCCAGCAGCACCCAGCCTGTCCCCTGAAGCAACAGCAACAGCAACAGCAACGTCATCACCAGCATTGAGAGTACAGGATTATTCGATGGAAGTACTATTAGAAAAGGTGCAATGTCGTTTGGAGGTGAGAAATGGTGACAGTGATCGGATTTAGGATTTTCTTTGTGTGCTATTTATTTCTAGGTTTCTTTGATATATCATAATAGTAGTAAATTTAATAGATCCAATGGTTCACTGAAGTCTGATATCAAATGCATGGAACCATAATCGTGATGATGCACAACCCTCCCGCGACAGTTCAAATGTAAGATACTGATGATCTTGTCACAACAAATTTAATATCATGAACCACTTCTGCATGGTTACTATCATTGGTCAAATTAAGCCATGAGGGTCATTAAAAACAACAACTACACGCTTCATTGAATGTATGGAGCTAGTACTATGATTATAGCGAGGACGAATCGAATTGGGTGACGTAGGAGTATGCTGTGAGATGATTTGTGATATTGCCACATGAAGTGTGAACATTTCGTCAAGTGCTCGTTGTCACATTCGCAAAAGTGGATACACTGGTTGTGACACTTGAAAACAGCATTGGGATGACTCAAAGAACATGCTGGGATAGTAAAGTAATGTCATATTTCAGCGAAACCTTGATTTCATTTTTGTGAGTTTGTGGGTACAATAAACAAAATATATTTAATGAAGGAGATTTAGTTTTTGCTGATGAAGTGTATCTCCAATCACACCCAATCACAGCCTCCCAGTGTATCTTTAATCCTGCGCGATTACGGCCTCCAAGGTTGTACACTCGCGGCATCAAACCTACAGTGATCACGGCCTCCAAGTGCATCACCCAACTTCCTTGATTATAACCTCCAATTGTATCTCCAAACTCGCTTGATTTCATCCTCCTTGTTTGCATGATCACAGCCTTCAAACCCACACCATCACAGCCTCAGAGGGCTTCCCTAAATTCACTTGATCATGGTGTTGTGAAACAGTGGAGCTAGAGGTCACCCAGCCCATCATCAACACTCTGCTGCACCTCACATTTCATCAGATGCGAATTCTTCAGTACCAACTTTTCTGGCTCAAGTAAAGTTGGAAGAGGTTTAGAGGATAAGAAGAGATTCCCAGCTATGATGAACCACATAAAGTGCGTGAATCTATAAAAGCTTCACAAGAGTGCATAACATCATAAGCTCGGAAAGATAGAGTTTGTACTTTGTATACTGCGATGTCTATCTCGCTCGGGGTCTCGCAAATTTTTACTCCCTGTTGCTGAGTTCATCTTTGTTATCCCTGTATCTCCATTTGTATATATAGAGAGAGACTAATAAAATACATGCCATATTATGATGTCGCGAATCTTGTGACTGTAACAAAGACCAAAATGATTGATGAAATACCTTGTGGTTATGGAACCCTAAGAACCACTGGTGTGAGAGAATCTTGTGACTGTACATCAGCAAAGTGTATTTTAGTCGCTGGAAGCCTCCAGTAGTATCTGAGATGATGTGGAGCATAAACTCCCATGCCTGAATTTCAGGAGAGTATCAGACCCTGCAAGGGCATTCCGTCCAGCCTTCAGAGTAACTGGAATCACTGATGACTGGTACAGGAGTACCGTGGGAGTGATTGTGACAAGTTTGAGAACACCTCAGAGCGCTGGAGAGAACTTTGGGTGCACCAGGGAGCACCTGGGAGCGCCGGCGACAAGCCTGGGTGCGCCAACGACAAGTCTGGGAGTGCCGACGACAAGCCTGGGAGAACCTGAAAGTGCCAATGACAACCCTGGGAGCACCTCGGATCACTGTAGAGCAGTTTGGGAAACACAACATCTGCTTAGGGAACGTTGCTGGTGCACCTGGAAATCATAGGTACTACTTATCGTTTAATGATTTTTAAAACTCATGTATTCAGCTCGTATTCTCATCTATCTATCTATATATCTACCCATCCACGCACGGTATATCTGGACTGGCTGGAGGCAGTTCTTCAGGGCAGTTCCAGGTGTGTCTGATAATGACAATCGAGGGAACTCAGAGATACACTCCGAGGACATGATCGAGCCAGTATGGAGATGCTCTTGGAGGTGTTAATCAAGTGTATTTGCAGATACACTTGGAGGCTCTGGTCGAGGGAACATATAGATGCACTCCAAGATCGTGATCCAGCAATTTTGGAGATGCACTTGGAGGCCATGATCATACAAACTTGCAGGCCGTAAGCGAGCGAGTTTGGAGATATACTTCGTGGCCGCAATCGAGTGACCATAGATTTCCACTCCGCGATACTGATTTAGCAAGTTTGGGGATGCATTTGGAGACCATGATCGTGCGGAACTTGCAGGCCGTAATCAAGCGAGGTTGGACATACACTTGGAGGCTGTGATTGTGCAAACTTGGAGGGACACTTGGAGGCCGTGATCGAACGACTTTGAAGATGCACTTGGAGGCCATGATCGTGCAAACTTACAGGCCGCAATCATGCGAGTTCGCTGATACACTTTGGAGGCCATGATTGCGTGAGAGTAGACCAGTACTTCAAGGTAATCGATGGACAGCCCACCCGGTGCTCAGCCTCTAGTCATCAGTTAGCTGACTTACAAACATTGGAATGTGGCAAGTTGATATTACCTTTAAGCTCTCAAGACGAGCAGCCTGATTGGGGTCGATCATGTAGGGAGGCATGCCGAATGCTGAAGCTACATTCAGGGGTGATCTTGTAATCACCAGAATGAAGAGAAGACACACAATGATGGGTGGATGCTCTACTAGGTATATGCTGTAATCGGTATATGCTGTACTTGGTGTATGCTGTATTTGGTGTATGCTGTAGTTGGTGTATGTTTTACTTGGTATATGGTGTACTCGGTGTCAACTCATGATCATGGTGTGAAGAAATTGAGAGGGATAACTTAACTTTTTGTTCTGCAATGATGGTAGAGTTGTGGATGAGAAGAAGAGAAATGGGGGATGAAGATGAGAATGATGTGGAAGATATGAGTCAGTATGCGAAATTAGAGGTAAAACTTGCCTGATTGAGTTGGAAACACCTTGTATCGATGTTATTACACACCAGATCGGGACACCTACCTGTCATATTGGGGATGGTAAATTGACTTGCACATGAAAATCTCTAAGTCCCAGTTTCTCATGATGATTTACCCCATCTCTTTTCATCTCTCTCATTCTCATTCTCAACTCTACCGCCTCCAGATTCACTACCCCCCGATTCACTGGCTCCAGATGGACTGGCTCCAGATTGACAGCCTTCAAATCAATCGCCTCCAGATTGACGGCCTTCAGATCAGACGCCTCCAGATCAATCGGTTGCTAATCAATCGTCTCCAGATGGATCGCCTCGAATTCAAACACCTCCATCTACTCCTCCAAATGTGATCGATCATGGCCTTCAAGTGTATCTCCCAACTTGCTCAATTACAGCTTCCAACTGCATCTCTGAATTCACTCGATCTCAGCCTCCAAGTGCATGTCCAAACTCGCTCATTCGTGGCCACCAAGTGTATCTATGAGTTCACTCGATCTCTTGGTCTGCAAGTGCATCTGTGAGTTCACTCGATCTCAGTCTCCAACAGCATCTCCAAACACGCTCGATCACATCCTCCAAGTACATCTTCAAAGAGGCACAGTGGTTGTATGGAGATACAGGGGTAACGGAGGTGGCCCGGGTGACAGGGAGTATATATTTGGCAGACTCCACAGTTAATAGACATCATCTCATTTCCATGTCATCTTATCATACACTGAAAATACACAGTCTATCTTTCCAAACTTTTGATCTCACATGCACAAGCCAAGATTTCGTGGATCCTCAATACTGGGTAGTATCATATCTTCTCACTCGATTCCTATGCTCCTGGAACCAGTACCACTCTTATGAGTGCTGTTTGGATGTCGCGAGAGGTGCGGCAGAGTGTAGATGGTGTACTCTCTGCGTTCTAGCTCCATTGCTTCACCACAACGGCCTCCAAGTGGCGCATCGTGAATTCTCACAATGCGAATGTCCAGATGCTCCTCTGATTATGCTCGAGAACCATCTGCTGCCAGATTGACCGTGTGTATATATGCTGAGAGAGTTAAATGATGCATGCCACAGTAAGATGTAGTGAATCTTGTGACTGTAACAGACGAATATGATAAGACGCAATGCCTTGTAGTTATGTAAGAATCACTGCTGTCTTAATATGGCACCAAGTCTACTTCAGCACTGCGCAGAGGTCTCAGCTGCTCTCTGAGCATCCGGCAGAGCTGCGCAGCAGTCGCAGTTTATCTCGAAGTCTCCTGCAGATCTGCATAATGGTCTGAGGAGCTCCAAAATTTGACTATTCGATCAGTCAAATCTCATAGCATTCGGGATGCACCTCTATAACTACAGTTGCTTCCAGGAGCACCTGAGAATGCTCTTGCAGAGTCTGAGAGCACTTTGCTTGGCTCCAGAGGGGTCTGGGAGCATCTAGAAGTACTTCGAAGCACTGGTGAGATTGCCCGGAGTGTCTGGGAGAATTGCATGTTGCTTCAGGACCAATTTACATCTTGCTGATATAACAAAGACGAATCTGATACATGAAATGCCTTGCGGTTGTGGAACTCAGACACCCACTACTGTGAGAATATGGCACCAAGTCTTCCGCAGAGCTGTACAGCTGTCTTGGGTCCTCTCAAAGTCTCCCACGGAGCTACAGAGTGGTCTGAGCTGCTTTCATAGTCTTCCTCAGAGCTGCACAGCTGTCCGAGCTGTTCTTGCAGTCTCCCACAGATCTGCACTAAGGTATCAGGAGCGCATAAATTTAACTATCCTAATAGTCAAATCTCGTTGCACCCTGAATGTACTTCCATAGCTGCAGATGCTTTCAAGAGCACCTGAGAATGCTCGTGCAGAGTCTCAGAGTACTTTGCAAAGTTCCAGGGAGGCCTGGACGCTTTTGAAAGTACATAGAAGCACTGATGAGGGCTACTGGAGTATTGGTGAGGTTTGCATGTGGCTTCCAAACTGATTTACATTTTGCTGATGTATATATTTACATCTACTATCACTGGCTTCCACGTTTGCAATCTTAAAATATAATTACCATACATATGCCCTTATGGCAGAACGAAGGCATAAGTACCCTTACAGGTATCTGGCTATTCAGCTGTAGAAGATTTGACATAATACTACCAGCCTGGCTGATGTTCTTGTCTAGCTGTGTTCTGGCAGTCAACAATAGCTTGTTGCAAAATGCCAGTCATTGAACTAGGACCATCTGTTGGCTTTTTAAATTGTCTTCCCCAATGTGTGAAGATGATGTAACTACTCCAGAGTCCTCACCTATATTATTACCAATCCTGAGGTTGGTAAATTTGTTGAGCTGTCTAATCACCATAAATAAAATCATGGACATTAGTAATCTCCAATATATCTACACAGAAAGGCAAGATTCAAAGTTAGACAATTGATGTACAATAAGTATTTGCTGTAAAACTACGATGGGAGTGCTTTCCGAAATTATACTTGAAGATATATCTACAACATTGGAAGAAGCTTCCACCCTACTGTAACTGACATTTACTATGGCTTTTACTGCTGAATTACAGTTGCTTACTGTGAATTATGATGCCATACCATATATTTGTACCATTATGGGGGTGTAATGAGAGTATTACCATATATCACCGTGTGTGATAACCATTTACAGAATGAAGCATATTTCTCATGCAGTATACCCTTTCGTCACCCCCTTTTTTAAAATTGGTAGTATCACCACCATCACCACCACCAACGCTACCATTGCCACCATCACCATCACCACCATCTCCATCACCACCACCAGGCATTATACTCTTAGATCGTTTCTCTGTTAGCTGCATGTAATACCCTCCTGCCAACTGTCAGCGAAGCCAGATCCACTACTACCAGCAAAGCCAGATCCACTGTTTCCAGCGAAGCCCTAACCTTCCATACCAGCGAACCCAGATCCACTGCTACCAGCGAAACCAGTTTTACCCCTACCAGTGAAGCCAGATCCACCGCTACCAGCGAAGCCAGTTTCACCCCAACCAGCAAAGCCAGATCCACCACTATCAGCTTGCTCCCAGCGAGGCCAGATTGTCAGAGGTGAGAGTGAGCACATCAGAGCGGTGAGAGTAAGCATGTCAGCGCTTTATGAGTGAGTATGTCAGAGTTGTGGGAGCAAAGCCAGATCCACCGCTACCAGCTTGCTCCCAGCGAAGCCAGATCCAAAGCTTCTTGCCAGCTCATAGCGAATCCAGATTCTCCGCTACCAGCTTGCTCCCAGCGAAGCCAGTTTCACCCCTACCAACGAAGCTAGATCCACCGCTACCAGCTTGCTACCAGCGAAGCCAGATTGTCAGAGAGGTGAGAGTAAGCATTCCACCGCTACCAGCTTGCTACCAGCGAAGCCAGATTGTCAGAGGTGAGAGTAAGCATTCCACCGCTACCAGCTTGCTCCCAGTGAAGCTAGATCCAAAGCTTCTTGCCAGTTCATTGCAAATCCCGATTCTCTGCTACCAGCGAAGCAACAACCACCCCAACCAGCTTGCTTCCAGCGAGTCCAGTTCCACTGCTACCAGCGAAGCCGGATCCACCACTACCGGCGAAGGCAGCTTCACCGCTACAAGCAAAGCCGTATCCACCTCTACCAGCTTGCTCCCAGCGAAGCCAGTTTTACCCCTACCAGCGAAGCCAGATCCACCGCTACCAGCTTGCTCCCGGAGAAGCCAGATTGCCAGAGAGGTGAGAGGAAGCATGTCAGAGCAGTGAGACCAAGCATGTCAGAGCTTTAAAAGTGAGTATATCAGAGTTATGCAAGCATATCAGTTGTGAAAGTGAGCATGTCAGTTGTGGGAGCAAGCTTGTTAGAGTCTTGAGAGTCAGAGTGTGCGCTTGAGCTTGTCAGAGTTGTTCAACCGAGCATGTCAGTGAAAAGAGTCCATGTTATAGATGCGAAAGAATATGTCAGAGTAGCAAATAAATGAGTAACAGTGATGAATATATAGTATCATCCATGAATTGCAGTATATAATACATGCCCTACAGTTGAATTACAGTAATAATTCCATTGTGCCATCAGTAATTTACAGGTGTATTATTGGGGGTTATTTGGTGATATTGGTATTACAGGGGGTTATTGTATGCCATATGGCCTATGGTAGATTACATGTAACAGAACACACTTTTCAAGACGAAATAGTAATTTGTAATATTGCAGGCTATAAATTCAATGTTAAGGAGGTCATGATAGAGTTGCAAAGTTAAGAGAAACCATATAAGGGTAAATATTAAATCATGTATAACAATATAATCACAAAATATTGGAAGAAAGTTACTCAAGATGAACAAGTATGCAATTAGCAGTGGATTTGAATATAGCAAATATGGGATAATTTCAGAATATCGTATTTGTATCATGGATACCAGTCATTTGTTGCGATATAGACTTGGTGAGATCACTAGAATATATGGATTACTTACCACCCATGTAGAAGAATTACCCTTCTATACTGTATGATATTGATGCTAGGATTGGAGGTTGGTCTAAGCCAATATTCAAAAACATAAATCTGACTTATCTGAACATCTTGTGACATTAAAGTGATGGTTATCATGTCAGACCAATGGAGCCAGCCAAGTTGGGAACTGATTAACTGAATGATAACAATTGCCCTTGCAAATAACATTTGAAGAGGTAGTAATTACATTAGTAGTTCACGTATTTGAGTAGACCACATACTATTGACAACTTACTACATTAAGAATATGTAGAACTCGGAGAGAGTTTGTAATATGTAATGGGCTACAGTTGAGTAACAGGGGTTCCCACTGCAGTTGTTAATATTGGGGAACAAAATATAGTTCCTGATGTGGAATATCTGTTGGAAGATTCTACTATATTCATGAAACTCAGCATGCTAAACATTCTAAAGCTATTTTGGCAGATAATATTGCAATGTCATGGGTATTGCTGTACTGTCATAACTTCATTTGGGTCATGTCGGCTAGAAACGTTCAAACCAACATTGCATTTATTATAATTGGTAGACTATCTGGAAATTCATATGACAAATACAATCTACACAAAAAATAACACGGTCTGATAATACTTCAGAGATAATACAATTCAGTCAAAATTTTCATTAATTTCAAGTAAGCATGCTAGTACGTTCTAAATACTAACTCATTCAGATTTTGTACCCAATATCTATTCCAGAGCATATTGTTGAATTTAAAATCCAATATAAGTCTCACTACTACAATATTATCTTAACATTAATATTGGAGTTGAAAGTTGCATTTAAGATAATGCTAATTTACAGTGTTTTACCTTTTCACAACTAGCAGATAAAAGATTGCATATAGTGCTAGATAATTGATATTGACTGTGACTTGAATGAATATGCTCGATTCAATCTAATGGCTAGACTGACTGACTAATTGTGTACTGACAGTTACATTCACTTTTACAAGGTGGCATATCTTTAATCAAGCCAAAATGGCAATTTATTCTTTATTCAATTCTGCAATATTGGAACTTGCATGAATCAAATGAGTTAGTAAATGATTTATTGGAAACTTAGCATTGTTATAATCAGCAACATGCCAAAGTTGCCAGTCAGCTACTAAGTGACTCAGCAGAGACAGCATTCCAGAATCTATCTCTCCACACTCTCCACATTGTTATATTATGAGAATATCAATTATAGACTTCAGCTATTGAACATCCAAACTTATAATTTTGCCACTATAAAGTTCCCTCAGCATTAGGTATATTGTTAACTACAGTCTGCTGGACAAATTGCTGCATATAGGGTGAGTTCAAGTTGCTGGTTGTGTACACAGTCTCTAAGCAGAAAGAGTGTTATGATATACTCTCTCTTATGTTTTAGCTCTCTTAACAGAAGCCAAACCATTATAGCTATGTAGGATCTGGAAGTACAGGTTAAACAATAACTACTGATTAAATGTATAGTTAAGTAACATTACTGATATGCTAGAGCTGTACATTTGAAGTTTTATATGCAGTGGCTTCTTTCCTCCAAAAGATAATTGAAATAAAGCAGGACAGTTAAGGTATATTACCAATGAATATAATTTTTGTAACAAGTAATGATTTCGTAGTCAGCAGAGGCAGAGCTGAATCTGTTATCAATTTATAATTAGATAATGTCTCATGAATGACAATGTCAGTGCACTGCTTCTACTGATTGAGATGTGATTACAGTTGATAAAAATATGTTTCAAATATACAAACCTAACAGTCAGATATAATGAAAATTTGTATTATATACTGCGCTGGCTGAAATTGGTGTCTATAGCATATCTGATCAGGATCAATTGATTAGTAATGAATGTTGCCTGATTAATCTGACAATATTACACTTCACTGGATTACAGAACTGAGGTACACCAAACCTCATATTACTATTTAGAACATATACGGCTGTATGAGCTTTGGGTGTATAAGAAATACCTTAGCTGTGATTCGTAATCCAATAATGGAAACATGATATAGACTGGTATATTATGATATCACACAGTAATTACAATATACTCATTTTGATCTATCAGAATGAGAAATTAAAATATGCATCGTTTCTTACATTACCTGTTATTTACTGCATGAATCCATAGGATATACGGAATTTCTGAAGTCCTATACAGTTTCAGTGATCTGGTACACTGTGAATTGACCCTTGAAGAATTCTTCGAACATTGTTGCTGAATTGTTCATTATGAGTACACTATGACCAATATTTTAATAAATCAGACATCGGAATGAAGCTACCATCTTACTGTATTTTGACTATTTCCAACCTGGCAAATGAATAATCCTATTCAGTGTGAATTTGTGAATTGTTGCCTACCAAATGTCTCACAACTAATTGGTTGTTATGCCTGCTATATTACCAAATTAATGGTCCAAACTGGCTGGGTTGTAGTTTATGAAATAATTGCTTATCAATTAACTTTATCTCTTATTTATCAGTAACAATTAAACTCTATCCAATGGCATCCCATGGTAAATATTACATATCTGTGAAACTACAATTTTCACTTCACCACTGGAATAACTCCAATACAACAAAGGGAAATAATTTATTTATCCACTAGAGTATCTTATAACCAACAGCTTTAGATAATTGTTAATGAGTTGATAATTTGTATAGATTGAATATTAAAAGAAACATATCTAGATCTCACTGTACTAATCAATGTTAACACTTCATACTGTTCATCAGACTGCTAGTTATCTCTGCTCTCTGGAATCAACTTCATCCAGACCTAATAAGACTCTCGAATCTATGGAATAATTAAGGCCATAAAATTTAATAAACTTATAAAACTATAAAAGATGTTTATTTCAGTGTGTCGTGATAATTCATGGCAATAACTTACACAGTTATTATAGCCATTGGAATACATTCTAAGCAGCCTGGTGTGTGCTATTCTGTATTGACAATATCAGACATTCTGTGCAGATACCTGTGGTTGATTATTCACTATCTGGATCTTTGAACTAACTTCTTCATTATTATTGACAGTATGATTATTTTTCGTTGCTGTCAGTTGGGATTGAGATATATCAATATAGAGATTGGGTGGAACTTGGATTGTAAGCTATATTACTGTGTAATTACGATTACTCAGTTCTTCATGCAGGTTGATACTGGCCAAACAACCCACAATCAACTTCGATGTCAGTCACTTTATATCACAAATATGGCTACAGAGCAAACATTGTGGACCATAGTTTGTGGAGAAGCTGTATGGATCTTGCTATGTTAAGGTATTGGTTTATGCAGCAGTATTTCACTTGATACATAATTATAACTGAGTTCAGAATACTGTACAGATTTGTACCCAAGTTTTGGCAGCAGTATTTCTCTCGGCCATTCAAAATTGGCGAATCCAGACAAACAGGCTGTGGCCATTCGTCATATAATAATTCGGAATGTTTGTTGCCTTTATTGGTACCTCTCCAAACCAATACACAACCTGCTAGTTGCCATCTTGATACTCTTGAAGCTTGTAGTACAACTTGCAAAGTGTTTTGCTCTACAAGACTCTGTAGTTGTGCTTGCAATTCCGCAGTGTACTCAAGATCAGGAAAGAAGGCATTCTTTTTGAATGTTAACTACTGGTTTCCCAGTGGCAATGTTCCACTCTGACAATCTTTTGATTATCCAAGGCTTTGGAATTTATCCAACTTGGTGTTCCAGATCCTATAGAGCTTCAATTCCTTCAGTCTAGATGCCACATATCACACATATTAGTATGTTAAAGAGTGCATTCGCATCATGCAGGGCAATTATGGAGTCATCCTTTGGATCCTCAGTAGAATGTGGTAATGGCTACAAGCTTTGGTATGACTATGTAAAGTGTAAATCGAATCCCACCTTTGTACAGACTAGCAGCTGGAAGCTAATCCTAGCATCAATCTCTGGTTGCCAGCCTATATTGCATTTTTCCATGAACCAATGTGACTTATCAAAAAATTCCATACTTTATAGATAATTGGAGAGTTGGCTATTTCTTGGTGGTGATACACTGAAAATTTTGGCAATATATGAAACCAGGTGGATGCTGTATTAGATAAATGCCTTGTTAATACTAGTATTTAGATTCTCCTAGATATTACGTACACTGTCTGTATTCGATACATCTACCAGATCGAAAACTGTCCCATACTTCGTCTCATTTATAACACTCTTGAATGTCTCTGTTACCCTTGGTTTCGAAACTACCAGAATTGGATTATCAGCTGAAGCAAGTATGGAACGGCCTAGAGATGGAGATGGCTGGACCTCTACAACGTGGTGGGGAATTGAATTAATACACTGCAATAGGGACCAATTTCATTCTCCACTAATCAAAGTGGTATATATATTCTCAGCTATATTTACTTCTTATTGAAGGGTAATCCCCTACAATGTTCACTATAGCTTCTGTGCAACAATATTTTCATTTAGTAATTTGCATGTTATAGCTGCTCTAGTGGGAAATTTTATTTCTGACAACACTTCTATAAAATGACAGGGTAAGAAACTGGATAACTGGAGGGTGTACCAAAATACTGAGAAGATATGGATTAAGTCGGTAATGGGATGTATACATATTTGGGAGACCTAAGATCAGATAGAGTAATTGTATTAATTTACATTCAATGGAATTTACACTCTATCATTCCCAGCACATAGTTTTACATATGTCTATACAGCTTTTGGCAATCCACATAACTGGTGTAACACCAGGGGATCCACACTAAGTCCCAATCAATAAAAGCGCCTAATGACTTCCGGACTGATAGAGATGGGAATGGTAAGGCTTTACTCAGGATGCATATAAGAAGTACCACCCAAGGGGACACAAGGTAACTGTTCTGTTCTCTGCTCCATATAGATAGTATTGACTAAAGATTATCGTCTTATGCTAACGGTATACTGATGTACACTATTCAAGTGTATTATACACAGAAGATCCTCTGAACTAACACACTATCATGTTGGTCCTCAGACTCCCTTTGGACTCAAGAGTACCATCCCAGCAACCGGCACATATACTGCATGACCGACAGTCCCCAAGTGCGACAACCCCAAGTATGGACTCGTCTTATAAGAAACAGGAAAGTAGTTTCGCCTCAGCAGAAGGAGTTGTGCCGACTCAAGAGAATCCTAACTGCAGTATCCTCCGGAATGCAATGCGAGGAGGTTCACCTCGGACTTCCTTCGGACTCGAAAGTATCATCTTGCTCTCGTTCCAATCAGTTACTTGCCTCGATGATGGTACTAAGAATCACTAAGTATACTAAGTGATAAATATATCCATGATATAGAACTCAAGAAGGAATGTACAACTCTGGACTTCAAGAATAAAGTATCCTCATTGACTTTCATAAAGAACTAATAGATACACCACAGGAATAATGTTAAGAATTAACCTCCAGGTTGAAAAGGTCAATAGCTATCCATAGATAAATGTTAATGTAGATTACATGTTCGATAGCAGGTTATCAACGTCCCTCCTCCATGTCGGTATTGGTGATATATATCAGATAATCCACACCCTGAACAATCTTAAGACTGTGAAAGCCTGTTACAGAGTATACACACGTAACTGCCTGATCATCCTTGCCATCTACCATTGGTAGTTGAGTTCTAACTCCCAGGAATATTAACTACGTCATCAAGATGATGTGCTTGCATTGTGACCCCATTGCTATTGGCAATACCTTGTACAGATAGAAGTTTATCTGAAGCCAATTATCAACAAGTAGGTACGTGTCACAAAGAGCCAGTGAAAGTACCCTCTCATATACCCACTGTCTATGTAACGGTTTAACAATCACGGTGAACAACAGATCCCTTAATTTGAGTACACATTATTGGAGCCAAATATACAGCTACCTGGAACGGAGCTGTTTTGCCATATATTGAAGAGAGAGTATCCGATGCCACTCGGGACATATGAATCTCAAGTCCTTTTCGCCCGAAATGCACAAGGTGTGGTTGAAGTAAGGTCCATTTTGTTGATAGTGTTCCGGTGTATCGATTGTTGCTTATAAGCATATCTCCTATATAACTCAGCATGTCTCATGATGTCATGGTGCTCTGTTATTCACGACACGTGATCATATTAGGAATACCTCATTGAAGCTTGAGTACGTGGTCGTTTGTTCAGCAATAGGGAATAAGGTTTCCCACTGAGACGGATTCACTATTGAGAATGTAGAGCCCACAACCATTTGCGATCCACAGATGATACACATGTTAATTGCACTTGGCTTGACCGTAGTCATGGATCTATTGATATGAAGGTCGGGTGATGCAGATGTGACTAATTGGTGAACAAATCCGGATGGTAGATCTGATTCGGAAATCCGAGTGATAATCTGTGATTCTGGATTGAGTATCCATAGTAGGATCGCCGAGTGATCCTGTATAATCCCGGAAATATACCTGTAACACCAAAGGTGTAAGAACTAGTGTTGTTCCACATGGCCAGGCATTCTATCATATCCTTCTACAATATTGGTACACTCCTGGACTCAAAACCATGTGTATGTTATGGATCTTCATATCAGGCTATCAGAGGTTCAGCAGGGTGTTGATCATCTGCTCACTACCTTTCAACTTTACCATAGTACTACAAGTAGAGCTGATATGCCGATTCTGAATCAGAGAGCTGAGCTTAGTATTACTGCAAAGACACTAACAATTTCATTCTATTAATTAGGGAGAGAATAAACTATTAAATGATTTCTATATAGTGGAAGGAGTCAGCACAAAAGCATAAGATAATATTCATACAATCAGTACAAATGGGACTGAATTGAAAAATTTGGTGTTCTATAGCCAGGAATATTGACACACCAATAAAAATGGTATTTACCTTATACAGGGATAAACAAAGTGACAATGAGATCTACCTTATATGTGGATTGAATACAACGATACTGATGACAAGCAATTTCAAGGAGGAGAGGTACCGAACTCACAAATGAAACAAATACAAAGATTCAGAGCACCAATAGATAGAAAGGGATGAATTTTATGGCAACGGAGATGTTGTGATATCCGGAAAGTCACAGTGAGAATGGCACCATCATCAGGAATGCAACAAGTGTCTACATATTCACACCAACAGTCAATAATAATAAACATAATAATGATTGCATATTGTTTACACCGTACTGAGAGACACTGAACTTTGAAATTGACTGTATGCTGGCAGACTAGCCACCAACCTAGCAACCAGAATGAACATGAAGATAGAGCTACAAATCAGTAACAAGATTGAAACAAACCAACCTTTGAGATGTGATGACTTCCAAGATATAGCACCAACTGTGTCCCATGATGAGACAACACCTGTGAAGAGGAACATAACATACAGGTTCAACAAGATACAGATAAAGAGGTATATGAAAAGCAGAATACTATGATACATGGAGAATTACAGTGAATGATAATTCGGATATAACATTTCATGGAGAGGGTTAGAGTGAATAGCAAATATGGCATAGATGACATGATAGATGGCTAACAAGCAAGAATAAAATATTCAATTTGCTACCAAAACCACTATGTAATTGCCAAACCACTACCGAAATGACAATCAGAATTTTCACTTACAATTTTTCATCTGTTTCTGCCACTGCTGGTTCTTCTTGATGTACCAGATTCTTCAGCAATGTCATTCATTCTTGGGTTGAGCTCTTCAACAATACTGAATCTTCTGTGAATTTGCTATTCACATTCTTCCTTGTTTTATAGGAATTTCTCAAGTTCTCAAACTTGGCTATTGCAAAACAATAGTCCCAACTGCGATGGCATGTGATAATGTGTGCACCAGTGATTGAGGAAGCAGATGTTACCAAGTTGATCAAAACAGATAAAAGCCTTTCATTGTGCACCGGATCTGAACATGTAGCCAATAACATGATAGCAACTGTCATGTAGTACTGCTCTGGAATTAGCTAGGTAACCATCCAGTTGATGAGCAGATATGTGAAGTAGATAATGAATAGATTATTGAGGAACAGAGTTGGGAAAAGAATTAGCAAGAAAATGTACAATGTATGAACCATTCAGCAGAAGTAGTGGAAAGTGCAACTGAGTGGAGAAGAGCAGCATGTGTAGTGAAGAATAACAGAAAAATGGCCAGCAGTTTTACATATGTAGACAGGATAGACAATCATCATTGAAAGATGTAGGAGAATGGTGAAGGTCACTGGTGGTTGAGATGAAACAGTTGTTATAAACCTGGAGGTTCTGGAGAGTTTACCCAGTAGAAATATTAAACCAAAGAAAACTATTAAGAAAGGAGTGGTATTCAGTAAGTGACGAGCCAAGGCAATCCTACAAAGAGCAAAGCTGCAATGCCTTTATAGAATGTAAAACCATGACATGAGAATGCACTGGCCCCCAATTCTGTATACAAGTGTTGGATCTATCCTGGCGATGAGGGAAGCATACATTGAATTATGGTTCAGCTGCAAAATTGGTAATGTGTATACTGAGGTGTCTATTCATCTATATGACACGTACACAAGAGGTAGAGTGAATGGGGCTCTGCTGCTCAGCTGTAACACAATGCTGTGAGATGACTGGATGCAATGTCCACCGAACAATCCTACAGGGTAGTATCACAACCGTATGTCTTAACCACAACACAAAGCTAACAGTATACTATGCCAAGCTTCTTCGAAGTGATCAGGAAAGCCAAAAGCTCCTCCGAGACATTACCCAGCCTGCAGCTCCTCCAAAACACTTTTTCTCCCAAGAAACAAAAGATTTCAAAATTCCATCTCCAAAATCACATATGATTTGCAGCACAGTTTTGTCCTGGACTGCTCAATCCGCTTCTGCGTGCTGGGCATCCAGTGGACTTCTCTCCTCCGATGTTGTTCAGTTCGGCTCCTCCTCCAATAAGAGCCAGAAAGTGCTTTGCATTCACTTCCGAGATTCCCTTTGAGGCTTGTGAATTTCCATGTGAAGCAGGACTTCTTGGATATGTTGATCACTGCCAGAGGATGTTCATCATCCTCATCCTCACTCTCATCCTCATCATCTGGTTCATTGCTAGAACCTGTGTGATCCTTCAACTGACCGCCAAAATTACAGCCTGATATTCAACCAGCAGCTGGTCGCCGGATTACTGGAGTCAATGCGATCAGTACTGTTTTTTCCTGTGTCTTCAGCACCTCCGGCTCCAAGATGTCTGTAAAGGCATGCTCATTCGGAATCACATTTGGTGCTCTACATTCCTTATTCCTAGATACATCTCTTTGCCAACAACACTGTATTGCAACATCCACATACAACCGGAATACACCTCGGAACTGTGGTGCCACTGCAACAAGATTTTCTTGTTCTGCATGACCCGTCCGCATTGCTGGCGCTTTGTTGTGTGTCCTGATTCTATAGCCATTGATGGGGACTATCCATAATCCCCTATCCATTAGTTCTAATTGGCAGGGCAAGTTGTGTGCTCCTTTCACATGCAGAACATCTCTCATAACTACATCATGCTGAAGATTTTCAGGTATGCAAAACTTCAGTCGAATATCTCCTGGTCATACTAGCTTGCCCGCTACCCTCCCAGTGAATTCGGAAATCTTCTGGTTGTCCTGCTTGGTGAATCCCATATAACGAGTGAACTTCCATTGATCTCCACAAATGTGGGTGGTTGCAGAACAATTGAAGTACCAACTCTGCTCTGAAGGGGCCATTTTTCTGCCTGTATCTATCACCCAGTAGTTATCAATTGTAGTTGTCATCTCTGCTAATACCTTGGTGGCGGTAATGCTATCATCTCTGGCTGTTATTTTCGTCCTTTGCTCCGTGATGGGAGGATCACCACATTGCATGCTCAGGTAGCTCCAGAATTTATGCTCTTCCTCATGGCAATAGAAACAGGTCAGTTGACTTTTCCTGTCGGCCTGATCCTCGTCACTCTCATCACCTTTACCTTTCTTGCTGCGTTGTGTATTCCTTAAACATTTTCTTTGGAATTTCCTTTTGTAAACAGTAGGGCATCCTGTTCTAAGCCTTTTTCCCACTTGATTGTACTCTCCTTCTTGACCAACTTGATGACAATCTCATCCAGTGTAAACATTGCTGCCGTATTTTTGTCCATTATCAATTTGAGAAAGAACTGCCAATCATCATCCCACGGTATCCTGCATATGAAATAAAACACATGCTCCTGGTTGGTTATCTTCACAAAAATCATTTTCGCATCTCATGATGATATCGATGGTTCACAATGTACATTGTAGTCGTTCGCCTTCTGGTCCATCGGCCAATGTGCAAATCGACTATGGGCTGCGCTATGTGCCCATGCGAACACATGCAGCTCATAGCAAGCTTCCTGTGGACCCCAGCACAACGCGCAGTCTATCATCATCTATAGTCGATTCATAGAGATATGCATGTGGGGCTATGGAACAATACAAGGCTGGTGGCCTATATCTGTCTCCGCTGCCTGGAGTGTTTACTGTTATACCAGTACCATACATTATTACAAGGAGTCTGCTTGAGAGCCCGCTGGTGATTCGCAGCCTGCTCAAAAGCCTGCTGGATAGCCTGCTAGAGAGCCTGCTTGATAGCCTTCTTGAGAGTCTTCTTGAAAAGGTGCGTGAGAGAGCCGCGCTTCGGGAAGACTAGAGTGTTCCACAGGAAGCATTTGGCCGATAGACAACTCTGAGTTTGTGCAAGCTTTGGCTAATAGATGGCTCTAGGTCTGTGGAAGGTTTGGCTGGTAGAAGGCTTTAAGTTTGTTGAAGCTTTGATACTAACGTTGATGTAGCAAACCTACTTGCCTAAGTACTTCTGGTAATAAGATTACCATCGCCATCACCGTGGCCATGGCCATGGCGATCGCGTTCACCATCATTTCCAACAGCCCCAGACGGAATGTTCAGACATATGCCCACATTTCATGGGAAGCAGACACTAGATTCAGCTGGAAAATCTGAGTGGGAGATCTGCTCTCCACAAGATCCAATTGCATACCGTTCATGCAAAGTACAAGGCTACAATTGTCAACACCATAACCGTGTGGCATCATGAGATCTCGTTGCCGTGGCTGTGTTAAATAAAAGGTTCAGACTATGCTATTGACTGACATCATGATTTTGGCCACCATATGCAGCCTGCCACCTGCCACACACCGCATGCCACATGCCACACCCCGCATGCCACCTGCAGCCAGCTAAACACTGCCTGCCATACACCATCAGCCTGATGCCTCCCGGTGCCTGGCGTCTGCAACCCACCAAGTCTCTGGATCGAGCGTGAAGGAGAATATAAGGGAGTATATCAACAGGTGAGATTGCGAGTGTCTTCCCTGTTGAGAGTGTACTTGGCAGAGTAGAGCCAAGTAGGCTGGGAGTGTACCATCGAGTGCAATTGGGAGCATCCTGGAGAGCATGCCTGGGAGTGTACTTGCGAATGTACTTGGAGGTGTACTTGGGAGCATCTTGAGGGCTTACTTCAGAGCATAAGTCAAGAAGGCTGGGAGTGTGCCATAGAGAGCAATAGGGAGCGTACTGTCAAGCAGGCTGGAAGGGTGCAATTGAGTGCAATCCGGAGTGTATGTTAGAGTGTACTTGGGAGCATGTATCGAAGTGCATCTGGCAGCTTGCATTCAAGATTGTGGTACCCAGCATGATGTCTAGTATGTGGTGTGATGTATAGTATCCAGTGCACAAAATCGCATATGTACCATAGTAATCTAGTCAATCTGTAGGTCCATAGGAACTCACAGAGCCACGCATCAAATATGCTCTGAATTACCGTCCCAAAAACAGGTTCTCTATGAGTTACAGGTTGCGTAACGTTATTTCTCCCGGTGTCAATCTGTAAACCATAACTGTCAATGTCGTCATAATTTGTCGAGTCGATTCCCTAGATGCTCCTACCTAATCTGAAACACGTTGAACTCCAACTTTGACTTGTACAGTGTCCCCAACTTCTCCCAAAGAGTCCACACATTTGCAATCTCCAACATCAGCAAAATGTAATTCGACCCTAAAGTCAGATGCAAACCTCCCACACACTCCGGTTGCCCTCACCAGTGCTTTCAAGTTCTTTTGGATGCTTCCAGGCCCCCCCTGGAGCTTTGCAATGCGCTAGCGGACTCTGCAAGAGCATTCTCAGGTGCTCCTGAAAACACCTGCAGTTATGGACATGCATTCAGGATGCTACAAGATTGACTTTTACGATATTGAAATTTTGGATTTGCTGAAACCTCTGCACAGGTCTGCAGGAGACTTCCAGAGCAGCTGAGACCTCTGCCCAAGCACTGCGGGAGTCTTCGTGCCATATTCTCACAGCAGTGGTTCTTAGACAGTAGTGGTTCTTACGGTTCCACAACCACAAGGCATTTCATTTATCATACTCATCTTTGTTACAGTCACACAATTTGCTACATCATAATATGCCTTGTATTATTTATGTTTCTCTATATCTATACATACGGAGGTACAGGGACAGTGGAGATGGACTCAGCGACAGAGAGTATACAGTTGGGGGACCCTGGTATAGATAGATATTATCACATTATACGAAATACATCCTCTTTCTTTCCCAGGTCTTGGTCTCACGCACCCTTGCTGAGCTTCCATAGATCCACGCATTTTATGTGGTTCCTCATACACAGTTGCCAAGCGTTCATAGATCCACGCATTATATGTGGTTCATCATGGCCAGATATCCCTTTATATCCTGCCACCCTGTTCATACCCTCCTTGTGCCAGAATGGCTTATTCTGAAAAATTATCTTTGAATGCTATGCGAGGTGCAGCGGAGTGTTGATGATGTGCTGTCAGCCTTCTAGCTCAACCGTTTCACCACACCTTGACTGGGTGAACTTAGACATGTGCTTCAAGGCTGTTATAGTGCGAACTTGGAGGCTGTAATCAAGTGAGCTTGGAGATACTCTTGGAGGCTGTGTTCGAGCGAGTTTGGAGATGCACTTGGAGGCCGTGATTGTGTCAACTTGGAGGCCGTAATTGAGTGAGTTTGGAGATACACTTGGGGGCCGTAATCGAGTGAGTGTGGAGATGTACCAGGAGGTCGTGATCATGCAAACATGGTGACTGTAATCGAGCGAGTATGGAGATGTACTTGCAGGCTGCGATTGAGCGAGTCTGGAGACATGTACTTTGAGGCTACAATTGAGCGTGATAGAAGGAGTACTTAGATGGAGTCAACCAGTAGGTGGTGGTTCGGGAGGGAGCTGTGATGGGAGATGAGACTCTATTCATTGGTTAAGTTGTAATTGAGGGATTGTGGACAATTCAGTACAACATGGTCTGCCGAGAGATGAGAGACCGGCTCAGAGCGGGAGACAGTTGATCTTGGGATGATGCAGTACGTGGTGTATGCAGTACTTGGTGTATGCTGTACTGGGTGTCAACTTTTGATCATTGCATGCAGAGATCATGGGGGATGACTTAACTTCGTATTCTTAGGTGATGGTAGAGTTGAGGACGAGAATGAGAGAGATTGGAGGAGATGGGTGAAATCAGCATGAGAAACTGTGACTTCAGAGAATGTTGTGTGCTAGTTATTTTACCATCCCTGAATTGGCTGGTAAGAGTCCCGATCTGTGGTGATATAAAACCGATATGAGGTCTTCCCACCCAAATCTGGCAAGTCGTACCCCTGATATCCCATATCCACTCGTATTCTCCACATCATTATCATCTTCATCTCCTATCTCTATCTTGCTCGTCCACAACCCAACCATCATCGCAGAACACATAGTTAAGTCATCTCTCTCTAACTCTGCATGCCATGATCATGAGTTGACACCAAGTACAGCATGCACTGAGTTCAGCATACACAGAGTACAGCATACACCGAGTATAGCCTACACCGAATACAGCATACACTGAGTACAGCATCCACCCAACATTGGTGATCTTTCCTTCATTGTCATGACTACAAGTTGACCCTTCAATGTAGCTTTAGCTTCCAGTGTGCCTCCCTACATAATTTATCGCCATCAGCCAGCTCTGCATGGGTGCTCAACGGTAAATTCATTTTGTCACATTCCCACTGATGGGAGTTAACTATCTGATGAATAGAGTGTCAGCATCCAGCATGCCTTCAATCGACCACCTGCAAGTACTTGTCAAATTATGCTCAATTATGGCCTCCAAGTGTATGTCCAAACTTGCTTGATAACGGCCTCCAAGTGTATCTCAAAACTCGCTTGATCATGGCTTCCAAGTGTATCTCCAACCTTGCTCGCTCACGGCATCATAGTCCATCACCCAGTTCACTCGAACATGGCATCCAAACATGTTTGAGTACAGCCTTCCAAGTGCTTCCCAAAACTCGCCCAATCACGGCTTCCATGTTTGCATGATCATGGCCTCATAGTGCATTTCCAAACTCGCTCGATCCCAGCCTCGGAGTGCATCTGTAACTTCAGTCGATTTCGGCCAATGAAGTCACTTGAATGATGCCTCTAAGCTCGCACGATCATCGCCTCCTAAGTGCTTCTCCAATCACCCTCAATCACGGCGTCCCAGTTTGCAAAATCATAGGCTACAAGTGTATCTCCAAACTCGGTCAATCACGGCCTCCAAGTTCGCATGATCATGGCCAGCATGTTCATCTCCAAGCTTGATTCATCACAGCCGTCAAATTGCATCTCTGAGTTCACGCGATCGTCACCTTCAGGTGCACCTTGAATTGCTGTCAAGCACTGTCTGCAGCCAGTCCACATATACTGCGTGAAGATACGTAGCTATATTGGTACATAGATACATAGATACATCGATGAGAATATAAACTGAATACATGAGTTTTAAAACTCGTTGAATGATAAGTAGTAGTTATGATTTCCAGGCTCACCAGCAGCATTCCCAAGGAAATTGTTTTTCCCAGACAGCTCAACTGGGATTCAAGATGCTCCCAGGCTTGTCACTGGCGCTCCCAGACTTGTTGTCGTTGCTTCCAAGCTTGTTGCCGGCGCTCCCGGGTGCTTCCAGGTGCAACTAAAGTTCACTCTGGCACTCCGAGATATTCCTAAATTTACTACAATTACTCCCATGGTACTCCTGAACCAGTCATCAGAGATCCCAGTTACCCAGAAGTCCGACCGGATTGCCCTCCTAGCGTCTGATACTGTCCTGAAATTGACGCATCAAAGTTTGCACTCCACATTCTCTCCGACACTCCTGGAGGCTTCTAGTGACTAAAATATATTTTGCGGATAAAGTATGATGCCTGCAGCCATGGCTCCATGCCGAGCAGGATTGTCAGTGGTGCAATACCATGTTATACCCGATCCTTGACTGCAGCCCAATGTGTCAATTTCTCCGCTGCTGTAGCATTCTCTGGCAGACTCTCAGGCTGCTCATCCTTCCCTGTGGCAATACCATAAACCTGCTTCTGCTTCAAGCGAAGCGCCATCTCCCTTGACAATTGATTGTAGTTGGGCCCGTTGGACTTTGGAATCAATATGGTGGTAGAGGTCATCATGAGGATGTCACTGCCAAAGTCATCAATTATACTCAGCTGTTCATCACAATCTGTCTCCAAAAGTCGCGTTTCTGTATAAGTCACCGGTTTATAATTACCAAAGATACTCTGTGACCAGGTTAATAACCTGTTGGACATATACTGGGCCAGAGTGAAGTGTACATCGACTTATAGTGTAGCTGCCAAGTTGATGATTTGTATATTGACTTCTCTAATCCTCAATTTGACAGGTACACAAGAAGTAGAGTGAATGCTGCTCTGCCACTCAATCCTGACCCAATGCCACATAATGACTGCACTTAAAGTCCACCCAAGAACTACAATACTCTCAGCTGATTTTGTATAAAATTATTAAATACTTCGTACTTTGTAGAGAGAACCTTGCCAACTGGAAATTGTACTACTTCCACAGTGTACATAGGAGTCAATCCCCAGCATGGAATGAATTGCTGAGGAGACCTAAGCAACAACAATAGAAATCGATATTTTAAACATTCTACTGCTTTTTGGCCAGAATGAAATGATTGAATACACTGATTTCAAATTACAGCTTATGGTGATTTGTCTAATTTGGGAAAGCTCACAATATTCAAGCCTGCTAATATTCAGGGAATTGTCATTCCTGTACCTATCATATAAGTGATATGTGGATCTGAACTAGTTGTTTTACACAATTCATTATTAATTAAATATTAAAAAAGTGGCAGAAATCTTGATTCTGGGAGTTTTAAAATATCATTTTCTCAGGCAATAGTGAAGCACAGGTAACATTCATTCCTACTGTTTAGGAGATAATGATATATTCTTCAGCAGTTCAGCAAACATATTTATCCACTTAATGAAATGGTAAGTGAGATAGTTGCTACTCAATTTGATAAAGGGTAATTGAAGCGATATCCACAGAGAAGTGTTAGAAATTGGTATGGTTTGAATTGCACACAGAGACACTGGAGTGATCAGTTAGCAGTAAGCTGGTATGTTGGATAACTGTATAAGGTTGATTCTGTAGGAAAGAGTACAGATGGTCTCAGTTAGCAATGGAACATTGAGTTGGAGCTGAGGGGCTATTTAAGGTAGTAAGGAAGTTGCAGGGAACTGGTGTAAACTGGAAATATGAGTAGAAAGAAGAGAATTTGCTGCCATTCAATGAGCTAATGAGGAGCTTAGTGACAGCACTAGGTGAGCTGAGGGGAGAACATGGTTGATGATGGGAGGGTCTCAAGCTGTAATTTGACAACTTTTTCATAGTATCTGAATATGGCATTGGTTTGGAACATGTTTGTATTCAATTTTTTTGCTCACACTTGGACTTCTAGAAATGAACCGTAGACAGATGCTCAAATGTAGATATGGTCCATGCCCATCAAACATGTCTTACTCAGACAGTGATTTCTATATCCTTCATGGATGTAAGTGGTTGACATATTGGACTGGAATGGAGAAATAAAGCAGTAGGTGGATGGCTCTGTTCATGTTAAGGTGCTGCTCTCCTGCATTGGTTGACTCTGTTGGAAGCTCGCATGGTAGATAGTTCTAGCGAGACATGAGCTTGATCATCGGTAACATTTGTTTCTAAATGTATAGTCAGGCTATTTGCCCACAGTGTTCGCAACACTCAACTTCTGACAGCCAGACAAGGATCAGAAGCGATTGAAATTCAACGTATATGGAACGATTCTGTGAGACGGAGGAATGGTTCAGATAAGGTGTGGCGCTGCAGAGCACTTGAATCAGAAATGAGAGTCTGTGTATCCCCGCAATTGTGTGAATCGGCGGGATGATAGACATCACTGGCAGAAACAGAGAATTGCCTATCGTCACTCCATAGTACCACATTGGGAGCAACACTCTGAGAATGGCTGCTCCTCCACTTCATACGTGCCCCAGCTCTAGTGTTAGCAATGGTTCGGGACCATTAGTTCGGGTCCGGATCCAGGTCCAAGCCCAACCATTGTCAAATTGGCAGTCCGGGTTGTTACATAAACCCGAACCGCCAACTTGGGTACGGTTTGATGGTAAACTCCCAACCTATCTGAAAGGGGTGGTTTGTCAGCGGGTTGCCCAGCGGGTCCATCTATAGCTTCATATAAGGATCTTGTTTTTGCAGTTTGTTAATAATATCTTATCAAAATCGTGTTTTCAACAACCAATAATACGTTTTTGCATGATTTGTAGCTTGCAATATCAATTAATTTGGAATCGGTGATTTACCTTTAATATATTGTATTTTTGTTTATCAAGGCGGTCAATAATTCCGTTATGAATACGAAGATCTGTGCGATGCTTTGATTATGAAATATTCAACACCTAAAACAGTTGACGCTCCATTGACGCTCAATTTCAGGATGCGGCAAGAAGTATTTCGCCATTGTTTTTGCCAGTAAAGGGTGCCAATATTGGAGAAATGGATGTCTGCAACCAATCGGAACAGAAATTACACAAGATGCCAAGCTAAAAATTGTTGATGCTCTGTTGACCCTCATTTTCAGGATGTGGCAGGGAGCATTTCGTTGTTGTTTATGCCTGTAAAGGCTGCCAATAGCTGATAAATGGAGGTCTGGAACCAATCGGAACAAAAATTACCCAAGATGTGAAGATAAAAATCGATGATGCTCCATTGACACTCATTTACAGGATGCGGCAGGGAGCATGTTGCTGTTGTTTATGCCTGTACAGGCTGCCAATATCTGATAACTGGATGTCTGCAATCAATCGGAACATAAATTACCCAAGATATGAAGCTAAATATCGGTGAGGCTCTGAGGACGCTCATTTTCGGAATTGGGCAGTTACCGTGTTCCTGTCTCTTTTGCGTATAAAAGCTGCCAATATATTGGTTATGCATAACAGTGACCAAATCACTGTTTAATTACAATACTTACAAAACTACAAATCGTTGACGCTCCGTTAACGCTCATCTTAATGTATTGTCCATTCAACATCTGCTGCCATCAATGATAGTTTGCATCATGATTTGACCGTATTGGTAGTCTTTCGGGCTGATTGAGGCTTGGCCCTGTGGCAAAGCCAAGCGCAGTAACATTCTTGCACTGTTCGCTCTCAGAAGACTAAAATCTATATATTTTGCCAAAAGCTTCATTGCGTCTGCTATACATCTGTTTATCGACTGATATTCACAAGCTACTGCTCACCCTTTGCCCATAGTATATCTCTAACTAAAACTCACTGTGAAGATACAGAAAGAAGCTGGTGAAACATTGTCTCAATCTGTCCTACTTTTGCTTCACTGCCTTATTCCTCCTCGTTTTGATTGCATTGACCTTCACCAACACCTATTCAGCCTGTCTTTTAGATTTCCGTGTAGGCCAAATCAATCCAGGAACATTTGGCGTGGCACTCAAATCCCGCTGCAATGGGTATTCCCAATTCTCGATGCCGTTGGCTTGTCCAATATCAGATTCAATGTCTGCCGTGCAATCGTATTCGGTATCATTTCAATTATCCAAGTTGCCATTCCAGTTCAGCCAATCTTCGGTGTCCGAAATTCTTCCGGGTGCGCTATGCTCATCAGTTTCGACCAGATGATGGTTGATTCTTCGGATTCGGCGAAAATTTAACAATTGAGTTCGTCCTCCAGCGAGGTCTTTTGCAGACAAAGCTGGTGGCAAAGGAGATCTTTCTGACAGTTTAAATGCGGCTGCACCATCATGTTGAAAGAGTGACCAGGATGCTTTTACGATCTGTTCAGTGTCTGAAATGTATCCTACGGGAGTCATCTGCGTGTTTTGAGTACGAGATTCATTCTGCGTAGCATGTAAATTTTGGCTGCCCTGTCACATCTCCAAAATGTCATGAACTTTGGCCATTCTGTGCAATTTCCTTTCATCCGCCTCTTTCTTCATTTCCAAGTCGTTTTCTGTGTTCAGGGTATCCAATTCTGGGTCAGTGCCTGCCGAAATCACTTTATTGGCTCGCACAAACTGCCTTACAATGACTTTTTCGCAAAGGGTCTTGGCTGTCGTTTTTGACTGCCTTCAGCCAATAACATCTCGGCCAAGGGAAAAACTGGCCTCCACTCCGACACCGTGTGGTATGATGGAGAATATGTCGCGCGCCACATTGGCGAAATCTGCATACTTTGAATGTGTTTCCTCCTGTTGCCGCCACCAGTTGGTAATATCCGGTATCCAAAAAGTACTGCTATTCTCCATTGGGTTGGAGTGGTAATCATTGAGATTTGGATTAATTTGCCCCTAGTTCTGTGGTGCTTCAGGCGGTGAATTCAAATAGAGCCTGGCGGCGGTCAATGAGCGTACTGCGTGATCGCTTCATCCGGGTGTTGTTTCAGCCACATTCTTAGGTGTCAGGGATTCTTTATCATCGCCGAACAAATCATATGTATCAAAGGATGATCAACCAGATCCTGATGCCATTGCGGAGGGGATGAGATTGCTACTCGGGACGCTCTCTGGTTTAATGACCGGCACCCGTCGATGTTTGGCACAGTATTCATTCTCCTCATACTTCAGAAAGGCCTCTTGGTATTGGGTAGTATAGGATGTTACATCCTCAGGATAAATATCCATTCCCCTGTCCCACTTTCTGAACGATCGCAACTTCCGAAAAGGATCGAGGATATGTGCCAAAGTGGGAAACATACCCGTGGAAGGATGCACTTCAGCATAGTATTTGGACAGCTTCTGTCGAGCTAACTTCATGGCGAAGAAAAAGTCTTCGTTCCACAGAGTCTTCTTCTGGGCCAAAGCTCGCATTAAACCGTCCATGTGATCAAACATGTTGTTGTATACTGTGATGACGTGATGGAATGTGACTGTATGCCTCTTCGACATCCACAGGGTCCAATACCGAAATGCCCTCAACACTTCCATGATATACTTTACAATGGTCCATTCGTCCAGAGTTGTGAAGAGTGGCTGGAATTCACTGTATTTTGGATTTTGAAGCCACTCGCATGTGAATTCCCATAATTGGTAGACCCGCTCGAGCAACTCCAGTGTCGAGTTCCAACATGTCTTTAGGTCTATAATTGGTAGTACTGCAATGCAGACTTTGGCTTTTTGACAGTCAATGAACTCATTTCGACGACCAGGTGTTAGCGTAATCAATACAGCAAGTATTCTAGGCTTTATAAAAGTCAGTATCAGGACTTTTAAAATATCTTGAAGTATGTACTTTCTCAATTATCTTTGCTAAACCTGGTCTCATGGCCGACACCTTATTGACTATAGCATTGCCCCCCTTGGGAGGTCTTTGACTCTTCCCATTATCTATGCTTTCATTCTCTCCAAATTGCTGATCGTGCTCATGGGCTTCCCAAGACCTGGTGCGGCCTTTTACACCCAGACTGCTCATGAATGCCCCTAGAGCCAGCTGTATGACGTGGGCCATGCATGGTATGTGGTTCCTCAATGCAGACCACTCGATTCCGGAGTCCTGAAGTATTGATTGTAGCTCACCTGTCATCGAGTGATTTGAGGAACCATTATCAGTCATAATTACAAGTAAACGGCCGTCAGTAAGCTCGAATCGATTAAGAACATCCTTCAAACGCACAGCATGTCTTGCTCCAGTATGGTGGCTGTTGACCTATCATCCTGAATTAGCTTTCGAAACAGGAAAAGCACAGGCGATCAACCTCATTCAAAGCGTGTTGTACTTCACGCAATGCCCAATTTCGATCCATATAGTAAGCAATGACTGATGTTATGGCAAGTTTGTCAGTTGATGTCCATCCGTCCAAAGTTAAACTAACTATATTTCGTAATGGCAATTGCTTCTTAATTGCATCCACGGTCAGCGCATATTCCCTCCGCCAGATGATACTAAGGGTTGTGGCTGACGGCAGAACAGCCTCCCTGCGCAATGTTTTGTATGACCGTCGTAGCTGGAGATTTGATATAGCATTCCAGCGAATATGAGCCGAAACATATCCTAATATCTGGTCGCGATTCCATGTGTCTTGGTGAAATTCGGAAGTTTTAAAGTCTTTAGCTGCCAGTTTCGAACGTTTTGTTTTTCATTTCTATCAATATGGATTAAGCGGGAGGTGAGGTTTGAATTTCCTCTGCAAACTTAATATTGTAATTACTCGACTTCCTTGCCTCTTTAGGATCGCCAAAGCTGTTTCATCGACCGTTGAACTAGTCAATTCAGAAACTTTTGACTCTGTTAACTTGTTTAGCTTTGCGAGGTGCGTATTTGCCAGCAGGTGTTTCCCCATTCAGCTGGTCCGATGTGCTGATGGATGGCGAAGAACTTGATGACAAACGATACATATGATTGCACGGCTACCAGTTTCCTCCATTCCCCAGTCCAAATATAATCGCCATGAAGACGCATGTCTAGAGTTATTCATGTCTAGAGTTATTCCAAGCAATAGGACGTTTGGAGGCTACATTCATTGAAGCCCACCAAGCATCGAAGATATATTGTAAGGTAAGGTCACTTAAATCACGAATAAAGACAAGTTCATTTTTGGAAGGGATCAAAACCTCTAGCAATGAGGTATTTAAAGATTTTGAATCTGATATGGCTGGAGGAATTGGAAAGCTAGGTATTCCGAATCGAGAGACTGTCGAAAGTAATATTATAGTAATGCGGAATGCGGGTTCTTACATATTGGCTCAAGAGCTGCAAGCAAAAAAATCAGAACTGTGAGACATTGCATGCATATTTGTGAAGTTGTATACAAGGACAGATAACAAAGACTGACTGTGGAAGATTCCATTTAGGAACAGTGTAATGCGCATCATTGCTGTGTAGGTTGCTGAGCATCCACCAAAATTGCTGACGCTCTGTGGACGCTCAATTGCAGGAGATGGATGCAATATTCTCAGTAGCATTTTTGAAGATAAAGCCTGCTGATAGGTGGATTGTGGGTTAGCTGCGTTCCACTGCCCTCAGAGTATCCAAGATGCAAACTCAAAAATCGTTGACGCTCCATTGATGCTCCATTGATGCTCTGTTGACACTCATTTTGGGACATAGTAACCATATTGTGTCCGGCATCTTTACCCAGTGAGGCTGCAGATTGTACGATTATGGATGAAAGTTGTCGCACCGCCTCATTAGTTTTGAAGATGGAAGACCTAAAATCCTTGACGCTTCTTTGACGCACATTTTCAGGGCATAGTAACGATGTTGTCGAATGCAGTTTTGCCTGAAAAGGCGGCCGATAGTTCGATTTTGGATCAATGCTGTGGCACAGCCCCTTGATTGTCTACGATGGAAGGCCTCAACTCGTTGACGCTTTGTTGACGCTCATATTTACAACATAGCAGGGATGTTGTCACATCAATTTTTGCCTAGAAAGACTGTTGATTGTTTGATTATGGGTAAATGTTGCCGCACAGCCGTTGGATTTTCCAATATGCAAGGCCATAAGTTGTTGACACTCTGTTGATGCTCATTTCTAGGACATAGTACGATTGTTATCACAACTATTTTTGTGTAGAAAGGCGGCTGATAGTTCGATTATGAGTTAATATTGCTGCGCAGCCCATAGAATTTTCCAAGATCCAAGGCTAAAAATCGTTGACACTCTGTTGACGCTCACATTAATCACACCAAAACAGCCTTCGTACACTCAATACTTGTACCCAACAAATCATAAACCCAGTATTGACATACAATATTGCATTTGTAAGTATTATCGTTTGCATCCAGGAGCTTTGTTAGCTCTCAATGTCTTAACAACCTCTATCCACGATATCTGTGTGAGAAATGACGTGGCCCTATTACCTTCCTGCGCTTTCGGCCGGCAGTTTACGCCATGTAGATCATTTCACTAGTTTTTGGTAAATATAGCTCGACTTCCTTACTTTCTGCATCCAGCTCCTTCTCCTTGATATCCATGACGTACCATAAGCAATTTCAAATATCTCAGCCATGCGCACCAGGTCTGTGCGGAGAGGTATGCAGTTGGATACATGGGTGAATGCTGCATGATGGTCGTCATGCAGCCAGATTCGGATAGAGCACTGACTGCTTATTCTATGACATTTATGACATCACTCACTGAAAATTTGTTTCTCCATTTTGTCATTAATATAGCTTTTGCTTTCTCACTTAACAGTAATCGGCAAACAGTAATTGCACGTGTTAGCCATCTTGCAGCGTGATTTGGTTCCAAGACCTTTTGTATGGTGCATTCGACCCTTGCACATGCACAGATACATCACCATGTCTCACAATTTGGTCACTGAAATCAAGAAAAAGCGGACATGTAGTACAATTGGTACACAAATTGCATCTCACAAAGATATGACGTCAAAAATATAAATTTGCCTCTTTATTCGTCTGTTGATGCTGGAGCCGTCACCATTTCTTCGTCAGAATTCAATATCTATATGGTGATTAGCTGGTGAGGCTATATGCAGCGGTCAAAGCTTATGAGTTCAACAGGCTTCGTATTTTGAATGAGTGATGAATCAGGCTCCATAGTTGGTGCAAGCCAGGGTATGCTCAAGTTCCACTGCGGCTTCCCAGATCTTAGCCTCATATGACTACTTCCTGGGCGAGAAGTCCCTTGCGGCATTTGCAATATTCCGGGGACAATGTCAAGATACTCCATTAGCTCTCCAAATGTTGTCGGTGCAGATGCCACTGCATCATCATCCGTTTGGGTTGAATGATTGCCGGAACCCTGCATTCCGATGTGCCGGACGTCTTGTCTGCTTCACGGAAGTAGTCGGCTGCGTCCTCCCATCACAGTTGGGACAATTCGTCATGCTTCATCTGCTTCTGCCGAAACCTCTCCATGCGCTGCTCCAATGTTTTGGTGATTGTGCCCATCACCCAGCCAGGTTCTTCAACTTCGCTGAGCTGGCCCTGCTCTGTCTCTTCATTATCCCCATCTTCCCCATCATCGCCATCATCGGAACTTGCGATCTCGCTCAGACTGTCTCCGATAGCAACCACCATCTTGTGAAACATTTTTTTGGGCTCTCTGATTGTCAATAGTGTGTTTTCAACTTCCTCTGTATCTTCCTGCTCCTGCCTAATCGCTGCCTCTGCGTCTTCAACTCGCTTTCTTACCCCAGGGGTCTCTCTCTCAACATAATGCTCAATGCATTTCTCCTTCTTGTCATTGCTTAAGGAGTGCGTTTCTCGTGATTTCTCAGTCGCAAGCTGCTTTTTGGATCACAAGTTACACAATGCCCCAAGGGCTCGGACTCTGTCTGCTTCCAAGCCGCTCTTGCCTTCATTCGCTTGATGATGTCATTGGGTGGATGGCTGTGTCGATTGGCCATGTTTGCCCGCCAGGAGTGGCGAAAATTTCTTTTTCAGAGCATTGACTATTGTAGTTTGTGCTGACTTTGTTGTTGGGCGAGATGTTGAATGTTGCAAGCTATGGACAATATGGAGGCAAGCTGCATCTTTTATGTCAAGGTTGGTATGTTTACTTATCTTGAACAAAGCAAAATTGCCCTCTTGACTGTCAATCAATCAGGAATAGTGATGCTAACCGTAGAACATGACTTGATTGTTAGTGTCAGTATCATGTAACATCCTGGGGATTATGTGAGACAAACATCAGCAGACGTCTTTTCTCTCAAACCATTTCCTATTAATACCTAACAATTAGGCGATTCCAGCTGTCATACACCGCAATATATCCCTGGTAATAAATAAACAACATCAGACCGACTTATTGCAAATTGTGGGGTGGTGGGAAACCCCTGCAACTTGCAGCCATACTCAGCAGGATTCATCTTGTGTATAACAATCATGTTGGCTACTATTGATTCCATTCTGACATGAAGCTAACTATATAGTCCTCAGGACTTCCCACTTCCTGTTGTTATCATCTTGCTCCCCTATTCTACACCGGCACATCATGGATACACAACCACTTCCTCCAGGTGAGAGCGGATTGAATTCTGGCTGATTGGTGGGCGCTACCTCAAATACAGCAATTCTTGGCGCACATCAAGAGCGCAGACACAGGTTAGTTCACCGCGATGCTGCCAATGCAGCCACGAAACATATGACCCAGGATGCACATTTAAAAATCGTCCGTAAGACTGGAAGCAGCAAGAATAAGAAGCAGCATGCAGTTGGATGTGAAAATGTCGATATCGAGGTAAACGGCCGTCAATAACCCCGATAACGTACAGCTGGTATCCATAGACACCTACATAACCAATTTATCGCTGCCCGTAACGGGAAACCTCCATGGTCGACATAGGCATTTGTCCGCACAGTCCATGAAATGGAACATCATGATGTTATCAGCTCTGGGATTTTCGCGGATGAATTTTCTGATAAGCATCCCCGTGAGTGGACGAAACAGGCTTTAATCATCTTTGAGGAGGCTACAGAAGAGTTTATGGTAGATGTAATAGCTGAATTTCATTGTTAGAAGCAGCAACTAATGGCTTGTAAGTTTTCAACATGTCTGCTACTATGGCAAGACAAGGAGGTCGGGTACAGCTGGAACAGTCCGACATGCCCCTGGCATTGAATATGGCCAAAATGGCCAAAGAAGCCTTTTTGCGCGATGCAACAGAGGAAACAAAATATCTCTTTGAGAAACCACGCACCGAGGTCCGAGAAGAGAAGAAGCGGGGTGTTGAGTTTGGTTGGCACAAAAAGGTGAAGGCTGTGATACAAAGACACCCGGCAATGCTTCGTCAAAACCACACGTCCGGCTGCCTTCCTTTCCAAAATGTCACCGCAATGAATTCTCAGACACCCTGGAGACGGAAAGGAACAGGTGTACCTCCCCCCAACCGACACAGACAGCGGAATCCAGAGCCGATGCCACCTCTCCCCGGCATGCCACCCGCCCCATCCGGTAACTCTTCTGGAGCTCAACATTCCCAAATCATCAATTTGCCGGCCGGATATATGTATTCACATATGGATCATCCCTTTGCGGAATTTTTCCATCATGACGAGGATAGCCCGCACGATACCGATTTTGATCCAGATATGCTAACTGATGAAGGAACATACAGTGGTTAGTACACTATCTGTTGTGTCGTAATGCAGCTAACATCCATTTTGAAGACGGGAGCAGCCAATTGAGCGATCCTGCAACTGATGACGAGCATTGACCGAAGGTCTTGGGATTTTCGAGATTATTATTAAATATATCTATGTATTATTAAAGAACAATGTAGTGATCAAGAAGAAAGTAAATGAAAACAGCAGAAAGGCAGCCAAACCAATGTGAATGATGGACTATGCCAAATTAAATGATTGCATATTGCAGGTTGTAGTCAGTCATAAAGGAATTTTTGGCCGCCTTTATAGGCAAAACAGATTGCAATACCCTCTCTGCCCCATCATGAAAATGAGCGTCAACAGAGCGTCAACGATTGTTGGACGTGTATCATGGGTAATTTGGGGGGCGACAGGTTGCACATTATCATAAACTGATCATTGGCTGCCTTTATATGCAAAAGGGAATGTGAAACGCTCCCTGCGCCATCTTCAAAATGAGCGTCAACAGAGTGTCAACAATTGTTGGCCTTCCTTCATGGTTAATCACAGCGCGATGTGGCTCATATAGTCTATATACATCATTTTGACTGTTATTATTCACTAAAAGGCTCATGAATACTTAGTGGTAGCTCTGTAAATGAAATGAGTTGTTACTGTCCCGGAAAATGTGGTGGGAATATCCCATACATATCTGCCTATAAAGGCTGCCATTTCCTTTTTTATGGATGCTTGTGATCAAGCGCCACTCATATTACCGAAGATACAAGACCAAATATTGTTGACGCTCAGTTGACACTCATTTTCAGGATATGGTAGGGTGCGTGAGTATGCTTGTTTTGCACATCAAGGCGCCTAATACATCGAAAATAAACTGTGACGTAACAATGTCAATATTTTACGATTAACTGTATCATATTTGAATACGACCATAAATGTGAAACCCGAAACACAGAACTGGACATTGGAACCAACAGGTCTAGCCAAGCCCGGCGAAACTTGCAGGTTGACAGGTAAGGGTCTGGGTTTGGCCCGCGAAAAGTCAGCGGGTCAGGTTTTTGGACCGGTCTGGAACCGAACCGCCTCATTTTTCAGTCCAAACCTGGCCCGCTGGCGGGTTACCCAGACCTGTTGCTAACACTACCAAGCTCAATGTTGATTGAAACATTGGTTATCAATAGAATCAGGGGCGACCTTCCTATGGAGACAATGATGTATCTCACCCTAACGAAATATCCTAATAACAAATAAGATGTCTGCTGTTGTGTGCATTCACCTTGCTGGAGGCTGAAAGGATAATGGTTTAGAAGAGGCGCATATGTTGAGCGCTTCAATGGCTAGTGGTGACAATCCCAATGAGTGGCCAGAGGGATTAAGCATCTCTGGATAGTGAACTGATGATGACCGGGTCCACCTTGAAAAGATCAGTTATCACAAACTGGTCGTCACCCAGCTGGAGATCTCTCACGAGATTCGTAACTGGTTCTCTGTAGTTGACGATAAGTACCATACCCAATACAATCTTTTACTCCGAATATATGAGAATGCTGTTTGGGAACAGGTCACATTTGCTGCTGAACTTGTTGATTTACAGAAGCAACTGGATGACTATGTGCAGGCCCTCATGGTGCAACAGGTGGAGTGATGGATTGGTGCAGCATGCCTAAAGTGACATACAAAATACTGTGGTGTCATTCCTGGTTGATGATAAAGCAGCAAAGAAGATGGTGAAGCTGAAATGACAGATAACAACCAAGAACACACTGCATAAGTCGATGGAAGCCAAACTGGGTGCGGCATTACATGTAGTCAAAGAAATGAAAAAAGCGTAGGCAACCCCTGAAGATGAGTGAGGTATAATTAGTGAGTAGATGGAGCCGGCCATAATGAAACTGAATGTTACAAATGAGACCTTATTTTGAGTAAAGGCTAACTCATCACCCAGCTGCACTTTCCAAACTATCTCCAGTGACAAGATAGTCAATGTCAGGATAACCAGATTGCCAACTTAGGATGGTACGGGAACCCTTGATGCCATCCTCTCCTATCCACTCACCTCACACCACCACTTTGGATCTTGTGACCAGCAGTTAGGCTTCACTGACGTGTTTGGAATTCCTTGGACAAATGGTTCGGCCACTGCAGCACTACTTCAGATTCGCGACAAAGCTGCAGATTGGGTCAACCACCGCTTCCTGAAATATACCAGTGCAGGCATAGCTTTGCACAGGCTTCTCAGCTACAGTCAAAGAGGCCTTTATCACTCCTGATGTGGTGACCAGGTTGAAACTGCATTGGGAGTCACTACGAATCAAAGGTGGTTAGCATGTTTTGACTGCTAATAAATATTGCTGAGTGCGTCAACACCAGCTCGGACCTTATGTACCACTCGCTGATGAACACCTTCGCAACTTGGATCAGTTCAAACCTCAGAGCGACCCAAATGCATCCAATGCGTTGATTGACAAATTGGAAGCCAGCCTACTGTGTTGCTCAAAGATATTATAGAGCATGTCACTGACGTAGATGCCATGCTTAACTCCAAGAAGTGACTAACACTAGTGACTATTAAACAAATGGAACACAAACTGAGAGATAACAGCAGCGGAGGAATCAACAACTTGTGCTGTTACACATGTGGGGAAGTGGGCCAACCTGCTTGCATCCACCCCCATATGTACATGGTCTTGGCCATGTAGACAGAGAGGGAAGTTGCCATGAACACAGGCACAGAGAAGAAAGAGAAAAATGGGGAGGTTAGGCACAGAGGTTCTTGTGGTAGTCGCAAGAAAAGCAGCTATGGAGCTAGAGGTGGAGGAAAATAATAGAGCCTCCATTTAGCCCACACTTCAGAAGGAGAAAATGAAAATGCCCAGGTGCTTAAGGAGCAGGAATTATCAGATAGCGCATGCAATGTTGATGATGGGGATGATTTGGACTTGGGAATTGACAACAGGAGTGATTAGCTGTGAATTGACTCTCCAAAATTAACACTACAACTTTATCTACAATGAAACTGTTGATTTGGTATCATCATCACTGAGTGAGCGATATTGAAGCCATAGATCTTCTCAGTTTCGACCAAAAGCTTTGGTACAAAATGAATGAAGACACATATGGCCGTTTAGCAGTCAAAAAAGCTGGAGATGACTGGGTACCGCAGAAGTATGTTCAATGCGAGACAGTGGAAACTTCGAAAAAGAAGAGTGTAGTGTTTCACAAGAAGAATTGCAGCTGGATGATTGTGGAGATGGCAAATGATGATGTACTAGTTGGCATTGAGAAACAGCAACAGGTGCACCTGAAACTCAAACTGGGTGATGACGACTACCCATATAGGGGGTGGTTCACAGTGTATTATGTGAAAGGATTTGACATAATCCTTGGGATGTGCTGGGTCTGCGATATGAATGGAACATATTTTATTATTATATTGATCAATGATCAAATGAAATGTGGACAACTCAGGGTAACAACTCAGCGGATGATAGTCAAAACCTATTGTGTTTGCATTACCTCCGTGGCCTGCAGCCGGACTGCCAACCAGACATCAAAACCATCAATGAAGAAGCCCAGGCTATTGGCATTGATATTATCGGCAAGCAATAACTCCATCCCATGGATAATTGACTTGCATCTGGCACATTCATCCTTTGAGTGCTGTACAATAAGCCTCAGTCAGTGCAACTGCCAGACAACTTTCAGCAGATGCTATTTGACTTTAAGAATTGTGGGTTATTTCCTGATCCAACATACAACTCCGCCTGGAGTACACCACAATTCAAGATTGACATATCACCAGAAGAAGATAAGATAGCCCCATACCACCTTCCATATCACTCGTCTCGCAAGAAGATGCATAGTCAAATGATAGTTAGAGAAGGCGTGATGCAATGGCTGGATATATCTGAATAGCATCTATAATGGCGCACCTGACATATTCATACCTAACAATGATGGTGAATTGCGCATGGGTATCAATGATTGGGCAGTTAACTACATTACAAAGAAAGATTGATACCCATTATCTGACATTGGAGGGCTTGACCAACTGCTAGGGGTGGGAATTGCATTTCAAAGTAAGATTTAGCTTCGGGTCATCAGCAGATTTGAATATCTGCCAGCAATCATCAGGAAGCTGCATTTTCAACCAAGTATGGACTGCAGTAGTGGACTGTTATTCTATTTGGACTGGCCAATGCACAACGTCAACTCATGCAAGTAATAACCCGCCTGACAGCATCCAACTACGAGCTATGCAATGTCGTTGTTTATTGCCTGCATGATGTATCAGTGCATTCTTCAATGAGAGAGGAGCATCTGAATTACATACTCATTGTGTTGGACACTTCGGACATAGCTCGCTTGAGGCCGACATGATCAAAATATGAATGGGTTTGTGATGAAATTGACATTGGTATTGTTCAGACAAACCAGGAAGGAGTGTATACATCAGGTTGAACGATGGAAGCAGTAAATAAATGGCCTAAGCCACAAAACACGAAGATTTTTGCAGTGTTCTCAGTGGAATGGGCTATTACCTCAAGTTCCTACAGCTCTTTGCACATTTTGTGTTGTGATTATATGGAATGTGCGACATGGATAACATGGTAAACATGGGCAGCTGTCGCGGTGAGCCATGGCTTAATGTTGTGTGTACAGTGCAGTTTGTTTGGAATGGGAAGGCAAAGGAGGCCTTCGAACCATTGAAAGATACCATTTGCACGTCTCCTGTGCTGGCACAATGTGAGGAGTGATATGAGTATATGCTGAATTGTGATGCCAGCAAGTATGCAGTTGGAGCAGTGCTATCGCAAAAGCACAAAGATGAAGAAACTAGAGTCATTACCTTGTGCAGCAGGAAGCTGAACAGTGCAGAGATATGATATCCAACAGAGAACAGAGAACTCCTAGAGATTTGTGACACAGTAGTTAACTGTTGCTACTATCTCCATTCGGATAGAGATTTTATTGTGTATTCAGTCCATGCCTCTTCCAGACAAATACTAACACACCCATGACTCACTGCTTGACAAATGGAGTAGTTTGCAACTTCACGGAATTATTCATCTGGCATCCGGTACATCTCAGGCAAGAAAAACCAGGTGGCTGATACATTGATGTGATGTCTTGACGATAGTCAGAAATACTGTCACATATTGCGATATAGACTAATGTAGTTGGTAGTTCAGGACTTGACAGACTGCTTACGAGAAGTGGCTGCTGAAACCATGGACAACAGCTGATTTGAAGATATGGGTTCGATGCTGGTGTGGAAGGATAGCCGAGAGTGCCCGCGAAAGATGTTTGTGCCAGCTGCAGTACAAATGGCATGGATTTGCAGCAACGATTTCTCCCAGGTCAATGGCCTGCATTACCTAGACCTCTGAAAGCATGTCCCTCAGTGACCAAATGACAAGACACACCAGCTCCACTTTCCGACACACCTAAGTAGCACAATCCCTCAAAACGCACATGATGCTGCAAAGAGAGGCCATTTTGGAGCAGCAAAAATATATATTGCAGTCAGACAGTACATCTTCTGGCATGAGATGTGTAACGAAGTCCATGTTGAGCTGATTGGAAGTACGGATATCACTATGCCGAAGGACTATGATGTAACTTGCCTCTTTTGTAGTTAGCACCATTAGTCATCGAGCGACCTTATGTCGATGCGACATGTCTCGTTACACGATACAATAGACACACCTTCGCATACGCCTGCACACACTCGACTACTCGAGCGCACGCCACAGTCCAACAGGTTATGAGCCCTTGCGTTTAAAAAGGGAACCAACGATCAATAGTTCCATTTTCGTTTGTCGAGTGGACATCGTCACGGAGAAGCGTCTCCACAAGCTAAGCAATTACCCCGCACCCCGCCGTATTTCTGACGGCGGCCGCTGGACGTCACCTGTAGAGTCCGAGAGACTACTATAACTGATGATTGCGATACAAGATGAGTTCGACTACGATCACCATCACCAAGTTCAATGGCACGAACTATGCACAATGGGCAACCGAGATGGCCCTACTTCTCGAGCAAAAGCAAGTGTATGGAATCATCAAAGGATACGACGACAAGCCGGAAGAGCCAGCAGCAAACGCGACCGCTACAGAGAAGGCCGCTTTCAAAGACTGGATGAATCGCCATGGTGTTGCCAGATCGACTA
>Ga0307514_10000793_pt1 | contig 52077 bp, 55 predicted proteins | sample 16_EM_MG_FD_203088 | JGI IMG/M metagenome (GOLD analysis project Ga0307514, IMG submission 203088) | Populus trichocarpa ectomycorrhiza microbial communities from riparian zone in the Pacific Northwest, United States - 16_EM | ecosystem: Host-associated > Plants > Roots > Unclassified | place... | reverse complement strand
CGATCGTCCCTTTTCAACATTTTCCATATGTTCCTGCTCTTGCATCATTGCTGTCTTTGCGTCTTGAACTCGCTTTCTTGCCACTGCGGTCTCTCGCTCCACATAATCCTCGATCCATTTCTCTCTCTCTTCGTTGCTTAAGAAGTGCGTTTCCCGTCGCTTCTCCGCCACAAGCTTCTTTTTGGATCGTAAGCTGCGCAATGCTCCTAATGCTCGGACCCTTTCTGCCTCCGAGCCACTCTTGCCTTTATTCGCCTGATGACATCGTCGTGTGGAATGCTTTGTCGATTTGCCATATTTGCCCGCCGGAAGTGGCGAAAGGTTCTTTTTCGGAGCGTTGACCATTGTATCTTGTGTTGACCTTGTTGTTGGGCGAGATGTTGGATGTTGCAAGAAATGGACCACATGGACGCAAGCTGCGTCTTTTATGTCAAGGTTGGTAGGTTCGGTAAATTCGAACAAAGCAAAATCAGCATTTTGACCGTCACTTCATTGGGAATAGTCATGCTAATAGTACATTATAACTTGATAATTAGCGTGTGATTCATGTAAGATCCCAGCAATGTGTTGAGACAATCATCACCAGACGTCCTTTCCGTCGAAGAATGACCTTTTTAGATCTATCAAACATGAGATATCAGCTGTCGTTCATCTCGATTTAACCCTGTAAACAAACAAACAACATCAGACCGACTTACTGAAATCGCGCGACCATTGGAATCCCCTGCAGCTATACACAGCAGGATTCAGCTTGAATTGAACGTGCAAGTTGGCAGTCACTCATTCCATTTTGACTTGTAGCTCATTATATAATCTTCAGCACTTCCCACTTCTTTTCGTGATCATCTTTCTCACGATTCTACAACAGCAAGCCATGGCTCCTGAAACACTTCCTCCAGGTGCGATTGGAGCTGGATCGAGCCGAACGACAGGCGCTTCACGTAATGCGCCCCTTGGCGAGACTCAGCTGCAACGCATACACCAGTTAGTCCACCGCGACGCTGAAATTGTAGCCACCGAAAACATGACCCAGGACGCACATTTAAAAAACGTACGTAAAACCGGAAGCAGCAACAATAAGAAGCAGCATGCGATCGGATATGAGTCAATCCATATCTGTGTAAACAACGGTCAACTGAAAATATAACGCACAGCTGGGGTACGTAGAGAGCTACGTGACCAATTTATCACTTCTCATAACGGCAAATCTTCATGGTCGACCAAGGCATTTTTCCGCACAGTCCGCGAAATTGAACATCACGATGTTTGTCAGTTCTGGGATATTTGCAGACGAATTTCGTGATAAACGTCCCCGGGAATGGACGAAACAGGCTGTAAAGACCTTAGAGGAGGCTACGGAGTTGTATATGGTTGAGGTAATACCCGGATCTCACTGTACAACCAGCAACTAATTTCTTGGAGGTTTTCAACATCTCAGCTACTATGGCAAGACAAGGAGGTCGGGTACAGCTTGAACAGTCCGACATGCGTCTTGCCTTGAATATGGCCAAAATGGACAAATGAGGGATTTCACGCCCCGCAATAGAGGAAACGCAACGACTAATCCAGAAACCTCGCGCCGAAGTCCGAGAAGAGAAGAATCGGGGTGTTGAGTTTCCCGGGCATAACAAGGTGAAGGCTGCGATCGAAAGACACCCGGCAATGGTTCGCGAAAATCATACGGACGGCTGCCTTCCTTGCCAAAATGGCACCGCAAAAAATCCAGAGACACGCTGGAGGCGCAAAGGCAAGGGTGCACCTCCACCAAGACGGGCGCTACCGCGGCGCGAATCGCCACCTGTGCCAGCTGATGACGATGAGAGGTCCGAAACAGCAGGTATGCCACCCGCATATGTGTATATACATACTTCGCTTCCCAACGCTCGATTTTTGCCAAGGATCGCATGCGCGATAAAGATTTTATTCCAGATTTGCTGACTCATGATGGTCCATTCACAGGTTAGTACACTATCAGCTGCGTGGTAATGCAGCTGACAGCCATTGTGTCAACTAGGGCAGCCGTTTGAGTGAATCTGACAGCGAAGACGAGAGTTGGATGAAGGGAACGGGATTTTTGAGTATTATCATTATCTACAATTACCGGACACTTTAAAGTATATTTTAAAGGGTATATTTATATGCATCATTAAAGAACAATGTAGTAATAAAGGAGAACGTACATGAATAGCACAGAACGGCTGCCACATAACCATTATTAATGTAGTCCGCCAAAGTGAATTGTTCCATATTGCAGATATGCCCGTGGCAAAATGAGCGTCAACAGAGCGTCAACAATGTTTGGCTTAGCATCATGGTTACTCTGCGTGGCGATTGGTCGCAAAGATGCATAAATGACCTACAGGCTGCCTTTATAGGCAAAAGAGAAATCGATATGCTCCCTGCCCGATTCTGAAACTGAGCGTCAACAGAGCGTCAACGACTTTTGGTCTTGTAAGTCAGGTAATTAATCAGAGACTTGGCCATCTTGACGCATACTGAGAGTATTGGCCGCCTTTATAGGCCAAAAAGAGGGCAACACGCTCACTGCCCGATCATGAAAATGAGCGTCAACAGAGCGTCAACGATTTTTGGCCTTGTATCATGGTTAATCAAAGCGCGATGTGGCCGTTAATGGCTATATACAAAGTTGTGACCGGTTTTATTGGCGAAAACGCTCAGTATCACTTGGTTGCAGCTTTGAATATGAACTAAATTGTGGTTGTCCAGGAGGCTGTGATGAGAACGTTGCTTGTTATCTGCCTATAAAGGCTGCCAATTCCCGGTATATGGATGTTTGCGATCATTTGCCAATTAGATTACCCAAGATGCAAGACCAAAAATTGTTGACGCTCCGTTGACGCTCATTTTCAGAATAGGGCAGGGAGTGTGTCACTTTCTCTTTTGCATATAAAGGCAGCCTATACCTCATTTATGAACGTCTGAATCCAATTCCCGGTCAGATTACCCAAGGAGCAAGACCAAAAATCATTGACTCGCCGTTGACTCACATTTTCAGGATGGGGCAGGGAGCGGTTCTCACTTGTTTTTGATTATAAAGGCGGCCAATATATCAGAAAAGGACAACGATCTACCAATGTCAATATTTTGCGATTAGCAATAGGATATCTGAATGCGACCATAAATAGAATTACCGGAATACCGGAACCGGGGATTGGAACCGACAGGTCTAGCCAAACCCGGCAAAACCCGCGTGTTGACGGGTACAGGTCCGGGTTTGGCCCGCCAAGATGCAGCGGGTCGGGTTTTTGGACAGGTTTGGAACCAAACCGAACCGTGTTAGCGATCCGAACCCGGACCGCTGGCGGGTTACCCGGACCCGTTGCTAACACTAATCACAGCCTCCCAGTGCATCAGTCTGTTCGCTTGACCTCGACCTCCATATGCATGTCTGAACTCGCTCGATCATGGCCTCAAAGTGCATCTCTGAGTTCACTGGATCTCAGCCTCCAAGTGCATCTCCAAACTAGCTCGATCACGGCCTCCAAGTATATAGTTAAGGAGCACAGGTGGGTATACAGCAATACAGGGGTAATGGAGGTGGAATGAGCAACCTGGAGTATATATTTGGAAGACTCCGGGGTAGATAGACAGCATCTCATTTTCATCTCTTCTTGTCATACAACGAAAATACACACTCTATCTTTCCCAACTTTTCGTCTCACTCACAGCTTCCGAGATTTCGTGGATCCATGCAATTGCATGGATCATCACGGCAGGGTATTCTCGTATCTTCCCACCTTCTTCCGAAGCTCCTCGAGCTTAATGTAGTAGTAACATGAGAAGAAATTTTTGCCGCGTCACCCATTGCAATCCCGATGCAAGCATGTACCCAATGAACCCATTCCAATGTATGGTCACAGTGGGCGACAACGCCAGAGTGTTTGTTGAAAATAGGAGACCCACAGAGCAAGAAGAAATCGCCAAACGGTGATCAGAGGGCGATATGCAGCTCGACGCGTAGTATTGACGTAGAGCCCAGAGTAATCCACCACCGGTGTGTCTCTGATGGCTCTGACAGAGCACGTCCACTCTGACGCAGCCATTCCGCCCAGACGAAAATATTTTTTGCTAATGGTTTTTTCTTTCTCTGTTGCCGAGGCATCAGCGGATCACTCTCTGCCTCATCCTCTTCATCCCCATCTGCCTCAGCATCTTCTCCGCCATGCTCTTCATGATGCGCATGCTGTACCTGTCAGTAGTAATGGGTAGAATGAAGTAAAGATGGGTCCTACCCACGACCTCCTGCTCGTAACCTTTCGATCATCCTTTGCCCTTGTGTTCGTCATGTCTGACTGAGTTCCACTCTCAGAGTCAGTTCGAGATCTAACCAGACACCGTCCACCATTGCCATTTATTTCCAAGTCGTGATGAATTTCCATAGCATCATGTAGATACCCACTCTCATCGTCATCATTATCATCATCATCATCATCATCATCATTGATTGCACAGCCATCCCCATCGTCGTAGTTGTCACTTGGGAAAAACCCAAAGCTGCTAGTGTCAAATAAATGGAATAATTGATTCCTCTATAGACCCATGTAAGAATAGATTGAGATAAGTTGTGTAATGTCAAACTTGGGATTTGTTTGCATGTATGTTATTCCAGTTCCTTGGAACCTCCTCCAAATCAGGTTCACAATGATCACCGTCATGAAAGCATTATTTGCGAGAGTCAAACATAACATAGTCCTAATCAACGGTGTCAGGAAACTATGTGACCTGCAATTACTGTTTCAGCCGATAGCGAGTGCCGACTGAGGGCAGATAGCCGATGTTGGTGGTGGGGCGTGTAGTGTTGAGTTAGAAGTTGATGTTGATGAGCTTTGAGATTCAAAGTGATTGTCGGAGCGACTTTGGAGGGGTCACTGTGTTGGGTTCACAATTAGGGCAAAGCCCAGCATATGTTGTCATTTACAATGCTCGGGGGTAATACTGTAATCATAAAACGTCTTGTCGAGGATGATTGTACAGAACACTACAACATCATTAAGTGGATTGAAAAGTCAAATACGAAAGGCCTATCAATCTTCATAATATTGTTATTGAGATATGCAGTACATTCAACTATTAACAAGTACTTGTTAGTAATTTACATTACAGGCATACTTGGAGGGCACAGTGGACATGGTATTGTCATAAGTTCACTGGAAAGAAAATACTGGCAGGTACAGAGCTAAACAGTTAGGCATCAACAAAATGAAGTTTAGTCCCGAAGCCATACACAAACCTCCCAGACACTCCGGGAGTCCTCGCCAGTGGTTCTATGTACTTCCTAATGCTCCCAGCCCCCCCTGCAGATTTGCAAAATGTGTTCAGACTCTGTAAGAGCATTCTCCCGTGCTCCTGAAAGCAGCTGCAGTGATGGAGGTACAATCAGGATCGTACGAGATTTGACTATTAGGATAATCAAATTTTGGAGCTGCTTAAACCTCTGCGCAGGTCTGCGGGAGAGCTCTGCAGAAGCTCTGCCGGAGACTTGGTGTCGTATTCTCACACCAGTGGTTCTTATAGTTCCATAACCACAAGGCATTTCATCGATCAGATTGGTTTTTGTACAGTCACAAGATTCACTACATCATAATATGGCATGAATTATGTAAGTCATCTCTATATATATACATACGGAGATGCAGGGATAACAGAGATGAACACCGCAACAGGGAGTATATATTTATGTGACCTCAGGGTAGATAGACATCATCTCATCATACAAAATACACACTCTATCTTTTCCAGCTCTTGCTCACATGCACTCTTGCCGAGCTTTATAGGTCTACGCACTATGTGTGGATTATTACGCAATGTTGTCAACCATTCATCGATGAACACAATTTGTGTGGTTCATCATCGCCGGGTATCCCATCATATCCTCTTACCCTCAACTGAAATTATAGATTGACTCTGAGGCCGTAATCAAGTGAGTTTGGAGGTACACATGGAAGCTGTAATTGAGCGACTTTGGGGAATAACTTCAAAGCTGCGATGGAGCAAGTTTGTAGAAGGACCTGGAGGCCGTGATCATCCGAACTTGGAGACCGTGTTCGTGTGAGTTTGTAGATACAGATGCAGGCTGTGATCGAGCAAGTGTAATGATTCACTTGGACCACATGAGCAAGTGAGATTAGAGGAGTACCAGGAGTCAGTCAATATGAAGGCAGTCAGTCTGGAGGTAGTAGTTCGGAAGGGAGGTGCCACAGAAGCTGAGACTCAATTCATTGGTCAACACATAATTGTGCAAATGTACAGAATTGAGTGCAAAATGGCCTGCCGAGTGATGAGAGACGGGCTGCAGCATGGGAGACAGTCCATTTTGCCATGATGCCGTATGCGGTGTATATAGTACTCAGTGTAATCTGTACTCGGGGTAATATGTACTCGGGGTATGCTGTACTCGGTGTATGCAGTACTCGGTGTATGCAGTAATCGGTGTATGCAGTATTCAGTGTATGCAGTAATCAGTGTATGCAGTACACGGCGTAAGCTATACTCGGTGTATGCTGTCCTTGGTGTATTCTCTGGATTCTGGCAAGGAAACATAGAAAGGGATAACAGAACTTGGTGTTCTTTAGAGATGGTAGTATTGAGGACAACAAAGAGAGAGCTGAGATGGTATAGGGGAAAGCATCACGTGAAACTGAGACTTCAGAAAATGCCGTCTGCGAGAAATTTTGCCATCCCCAATACAGCAGGTACTAGTCCCGATCTGCTATGTAATTTCAATGATACGAGGTCTTCAGAACCGCAACAGGCAACTAGTGAATCTGATGTCCTTCATCCGCTGGTAACATCCACATTGTACTCATCTTCATCCCCCATCTCTCTCTTTCTCGTCCACAACTCTACTCTCATTGCAGAACACAAAGTTAAGTTATCCCTCTTAATCTCTCTATGTCATAATCATGGGTTGACACCGTGTAGAGAAAGTACGACATACACCGAATACTTCACACACCCATGATTGTTTGTCTACCCAGCATTTTCATAATTACAAGTTGACCTGTGACGGTAGCTTCAGCTTCTGGCGTGCCTCCCAACAGGATCTACTGCAATCAGCCAGCTCACCATGAGAGCTCACAGGTAGAGTCACCTTGTCACATTCCCACGGTTGCAAGTGAACTAATTGATGAAAATAATCCCAGCACCCAGCATGCTGCCCATTGACTGCCATCCAGTACTTGTCCAAACTTGCACCCTTACAGCCTTTAAGTGCTTCTCCAAACTGACTAGATTCTGGCCTCCAAGTGTATCTCCACACTCGCTTGATTATGGCCTCCAAGTGAAGCTCCAAACTCACTCGATTGTGGCCTCCAAAGTACACATGTCCATGGCCTCCAAGTGCATCAACACAGTCGCTTGATCACAGCCATCAAAAACATCTCCAATCTCGCTCAATTACAGCCGCCAAGTGTATCTCCAAACCCGCCCAAGTACGGCCTCCAAGTTTGCACTATCACTGCCTCCCGGTGTATCTCCATACTCGCTCCATCACAGCCCTGGAGTGTATGTCAGAGTTTCCTCGATCATCATCATTATGCGCACCTCGAACTGGTCTCAATCACCGGCTGCAGCCAGTCCAGATTTACCGTGTGTAGATGGGTCGCTATTTAGGTACATAGATACATAGATGAGAATACAAACTGGAAACATGAGTTTTAAAAATCATTGAACAATATACAGTAGCTATGACTACCAAGCGCACAAGCAGCATTCCCAAAGAAGATATGGCTCCCACACTGGCCTACTGTGATTCCAGGTGCTCCCAGACTTGTTGCTGGCGCTTTCAGGTTTATTGATGGCACTCCTAGGTGCTCCCAGACTTGACATCAACGCTCCCAGTTACTCTGAAGACTGGCAGGAATACCCTCCTAGGGTCTTATACTCTCCTGAAATTGACCCATCTAAGTTTACACTCCACATCCTCTCAGACACTCGTGGAGGCTTCCAGTGACTGAAATAAATTTTGCTTATGGGTATTCCAGAATACCTGTATATAAGTCCATCTGAAATCAAGCCAACAATCACTGAGGCCCCTGGGGCAAGAAAACATGGTATCATTACATTCTAAGTCATTCATTGATGTACTGAACAATACCAGTGCCCCTGTTAAACACGAACCTAGGGAAAGATTCATTCCAAGGCTGAGGGTCACAAATTAAGGAGTATCTATAGGTACATTGCTATACAGAGCAGTATGTTCCAATACCTTAGCGCTATTGAAACTCCAACCAAGCCAAAGACATCTTTCCATGCACTGGATAGAGAAAAGCCGGAATTTATAAGTACAATGCTATTCAGAGCAGTATTTGAAGATACCATAAAACAAATTAAGCAAAACTGAGCCAAGGATGTGTTTGAAGGGGGAGAGTCCAACAATGGAGGTATCAGTGCATATTGTGCTGTATACAGCAGTATTGGAAAATACAATGGGATCAGTCAAACTTCAACTGAGGGATGGATTTCTTTAATAGCAGTTGATTGAAAATGGGCCCATCATACATAGGTACAGACCAATACAACACTGTATTGAAAATACGCTGAGTGTCATTATGTTTCAAAGGAGCGAGAAAACTTATGCAAGGCTTTAGCAGTAGGGCAGATTGCAGTATCATGATGTACAGGATTGCATGCAGTGGTATTGGCATGTAGTACGATGCACAACAGCAGGAGAATGATAAAGGTTTAAATAACGTGACACATACTGACTCCTACCATGCTGTATAGATGACTATTCAAATCTGGTGGGATGAGAAGGTAAGTGAGGGCTGCATTTTCAACGATTGAATTCTGAAGGCACCACAGATAGTCCTGAGAATGGGAAACATATCTGGCAACATACAGGTCAGTACCGACCAATATTTGAAAATACTGCCAAAACAAAACTTAACTCGCAAGAGGTCTTAAATACATGGAGAGATGTTCATTGCTGTGAAACAAGGAAATCATAGCTGAACAATACCAACACAAACTGATAAGTATGGGTTAGTATTGAATGGTGCCAGTCTCTGCACCGAGTGTGTCATTACAAATTCATTGCAATCTAGCGTGTAGGCAGCTGCCGACCACCTTTTGACCATGTTCCATCGAGGCATTTACCAATGCCAAGAATTATATGAGGTTATAAGATTGCCTACCATAGGTAAGGCAAACACTTACATCTCCATTCATCAGTTCCAGCTGCATGAAAACGTTGATCCAGATCTCCGTAACTATATTCCCACTTCATAAAGACTGTGAACCAGGTCTCCATAACCTAGATCCCGCTAGGCGAACACTTGCATCTCTGTAACATTTTTCCCTATGGATGAAGATGTCGATCCAGATCTCCATCGCCTACATTACGCTATATGAGCTTAATCTAAACCTCCATACTGTTATTTCCACTGGAAGAGCCACACTGTCCACTGATAGTGATGTACAAACCATTGGATAACGATTGGATATGATTGTTATGAAAGAGATACGGTATATAAGTAGGGTAAGGAACCCCATATGACGATATCCAAATGACAATAAACAAGTATACAAAATAACCCAGCCAACGAAATACCATCCTAATAACAGATAAACAGCCCAACCAGAAATGACTTGGAGGAGAACCAAACAAAAACTCATGAAATACCTTCCGAATGACATACACAGTGGCCCGTGTTACATGACCAGCAGACAACCAAATGAAAGCCTGCAGAATATGATCAAATAATGATCACCCCCAAATACACATGACTGGTAGGAAAATGAAACAAAAGCCCATGAAATACCAACCAAATGACATAAACAGCAGCACTTCATACATGACAGGTGGAAAACCTAATGAAAGTCCCCGGAGTACCATCCAATATAACTTCAAAGATTCATCGACCAATTCAATAACCCACAGTCTAAACCACTAGCCAGAGGAGGTTCATCAACCGGGTGAATGTTGTTAACTGCAGTCAGCCAAGTACCCACTGAACTGGAGGGAGAAGGCTACCTCCTTCGGCATCAGGCACAGCTTGCAGTATCACAAGGAGGCCCGCATTCAGAATATCTGCGTCCCAAATGTATTTGAGGCAAGTTGAGACGTCCTCGTCCGGCTCAATAAAGACCATTTCTCTGCAGGCAAGATATGTGGAACCCCACTGGCCTTATGTACTAGGCTGATGTACTGCTCACCAGGGGAGCCCAATAGTGTCAAGTTCGACAACTTTTGGCCCCAGATGGTCCCGTGTGACCACCAGAAATCCAGAATCCGGATAGTATCTTTGTCATTATCGCGGTAGCTGACACATTTCACTATATTTATTGCGTGGTGGTGCCAGATCGGCCAACTTTGTGACATTCATTTTTCCGCTGGGTTATGATCATCCAAACCCTGCAACACACCACCAAAAGACCCGGCCAGGGTATCTGCCACGGGAGATGGGCGACCTGGCGGAGGACGAACCAGCGGAGAGCGAACTGGAGGACTTGCAATGATGGGAGGCCACAGGCTGGGAGGGGGATCAGCTGGGGAAAGACGATACAGCACGGAAGAGTGATCGGCGAGGGCAGTGTGATCGACTATGGCAATTGGATTGACCATGGCAATAGGATCAATCACGCCAGTGCAAATGAATGAGTCAGGAGTCAAGGGTTCCAATTGTCATAAGGGTCCTTGTTGTCCAGAGAGTCCCCGTTGCCCAGAATGGCCAGAGGTAATTGGGTTCTGAGGGGTTGGCCGGTGGGTGTCATCGGGCCTCTTTCTTTTCTGCTGCCTTTTGTTGGCGCACTCTTCCAAGATGTGCATCAGTGTCCACCATACAGCATCCTCACCGTGTTGACAATCCAAACCTTTGCTACTTGTTCTTTTGGCTCCACTCTTCCACGTACCACCAAACTGTGCATATATGGCAAATCCAAAGTCAACCTCGACAATCACTGTATAGACGTCTGCTGACCCTAAGGGATCCCGCTCTGTCCATCCACCTTTTCTGCAGTCGAGTGCTCGAAATCAGTGCTCGATGTGTGTCCAGGCAGCATCCCAATGTGCCATCACATCTGCAGATGGCCTCCGGACTGCGAGCCGTGTCGGTGTGAGTTGGGAGGTTAGGAGTGTACATTTTGTTGTTGTCTATACGGTCAGGTTACATTAAATAGGCTAGATCCCAGATAGAGGACTTCCAGTGCTGTCACCAACTCTTTTCCAGAACCCACGTGCAACCACTCAAGGGCTCTGGTGTCATCTTCCTCGGATCAACTGTCATCTGCCTCGCTGCGTAGATCTGGCTGAACAGGTTCCTGTCCTTAACTGGTGTTTGCTCCATCGTCTTGCCCACTGCTCTTCAAATTGACATTGCTATGGTGATCATCTTCATCATCGGCAAGATCGCAGTTCCAAAGCGCCATTTGCCGTTCATAATTTACAACCACCTGAGACCCAGTGTCTCGACCGCTCACCAGACGCGATCGTCTCCACACCTCAGCAGGACCATGTGATTGATGTCTTCCCATGTAGTGGCCCCAGAGTCGATCTCGCCTACCGCAACAAGTCAAGGCCTATGTTGTGAGAATGTTTTCAGGCCATCCATCTCATCAACATCACACTGTTTGGTGCCCTCGGCGGTGGTGATGATTGTGTGCCCCATGGTGTTGTAACATATTTCTTGAATGTAATGTGGGCAGGTCTTCAACAATCCTTCATCGACGCTGAGGATTGCTTGTACCTGAGCTGGCGGCATGTTATACAGAGTGCCTCTTCCGACAGACAGGTATCCCTATACAGCGCTCAGGTATATTCCTCTATATACCCAATAACATTTACTAGGTAACCATTCACCGTCTCTCGGCTGATATATGGCATATCACGATCCGCCAGATCCTCATCGTCCTCATCCTCGTCATCCTATTCATTGTCTGGCTCCATCACTAGCTGCTTGATCTTCGGGCGCTGCTTTAACTCCTGCTCCTACTTCCCGTTGCTCTGGCTATCATTGGAGATGGAAATTGCCTTCATCGTGTTTGGCATCTGGACATATATTGAGCCACCAGTGTTGACCATCGCCAACCCCGGCTTGCCCTATGCTGGACTGCCAGTGACTTTATTCCTGTGGGCCATCTTTGGCTGGTGGCCAATGATTCCACCAGGCTGGAGGGATCCAGTATGGGGTAGGGCTCAGTCATGTGCGGTCCCACCTGAAGGTCGGACTGGACCGGTCACCAGACTGGCAGTCTTGGACTGGACGGACTTGATCTAAACCAGTCCAAACAGCATAGTATATATCAATTTCAAAGTAGATCCAACAACTAGAGAAATGAGAGAGTAATTACCGCAACCCTAACTGATACTTGACCCGAAGGCACATCAGCAGCCAAGGCCGAGTGGGAGGCCAACTAATTCAGTAAGCACTTTGGCTACAGAAGAAAGCGCGAAGCAGCCAATAGGAGACTTATCCCAATGACAAGCGCAAAGTAATTGCCAACAACATTCTACCAACTAAAGTGTGGGCATGCACCTACCGGAGCTTACAAAAACAATTCGAACACTGTGTGGATAACAATTGCTGGTTGTGCAGGTCAAAGGTGGGCCAAACATGAGAGCATGTCCTCCATCACTGCCGCCATGGACATCTGGAAGTTACCACCGGAGTGTGGCATTGAGGCCAGGGCAGCCAGTCATTCATGTCTCTCCGTCTTTCCCGGTCTTTTGTCAGCGGGGATGAAGGGTTGTAGGTGGGAGCTCTGCCATCTAACCGGCTCGCCCGGAGGCGGAAGTTATAAGGGCCTGTCATACTCTAGCTAGAGTAAATACAGTATGAATAAACAACAACAACCAAGACACAATGTCACTTCATCACAACCACCTCCTGTGAGCAATCACTATGAACTGACCTGGCACTGCTAGCAAGCACCACCACGAGAAACCCAACCATACCAAACGATTGGTGAGTGGCAAGTGGCAAGTGGTGAGGGGTGAGGGGTGAGATGTGCATTACGATTTGTGAATGGCAAGATGAGTCTACATGTATGCGTATATGTGTATGAGTCCATTTGATGACTCAGTGTATCAGTAACTCCAAGCACATTCGGGCCAATTCGGGCCGGAGTAGACTGGTCAGAAGCAGTCCAGCCCAGTTCAGTCCCGGTCTGGAAACATTGTGGATTGGTCCGATTCTGGTCCAAAAATTTCTTGGACTGAACCTGGCCTAGACTGGATGGTTCCAGTCCGGACTGGTCCATTGCTGGACTGGTGAAACCATTGCTGGTGGCAGCCAGGGTGCCTGGGGTTCTGTTGGTTGGGTTTAACAGACAGTGACACCGCCGTATATAGGGTGTATCAAAGTACCCTGGCTTGGTAACCACTGTTCTATATGTGACCATAATTTGGTGGTGAGTATGATCACGTAGACAGGGTAGGATCAGTAGCTGAAAGATCAGAGGCTAGAGGTTTGGGTGTCGAATCGGCCTGGATGTGGTAGAATGAGTGCCTTGGAACATCAGTCTTTGGGGGCGGGAATGTGGAGCACATGAAGTGTAAGCAAGATGGAGGAAATGTGTGTAATGGTTTGAGATTGTCTCTATATATACTACTTATCAGCTGCGACCAGGGGCATATGGATAGTAGACTCATTCTAGGATAATTACCTATGAAATCCCCAAATTCAAACGGTGTACCAACTCTATATCGCCAGTGGAACAGTGAAACCCTCCGGAACAGCCATCTCTGAAGGATATGGTAATAAGAAGAGCCACTTCATTGATATCTGTGCTTCCAGTAGATGACTGAAGGACTGTAGTGGTGGTTGAAACTCACAATAGTTAATGGTCGTCAACATCCCGTAGACATTGAGACGGTTTGAGAACTAGCTGATGTCAGTCTACCGCACACATGAATACAGACCAACATTTTCCACTGGTACCTGTGGCAAACTGAGGCAAGCCATCGAATTTCTCAGCCCGCTAGAGCAATCTCATCCCGCGGCCTCGAATGTATCGTAAAATTGTATAAACGTTGTCACACTTCAAATAAACAAAGGATACAATGATCGACATGATGCCTCTTCTTTAATTGAGTACCTCATTGTTCAACGCACTCTCTGACCTTCTGACAGATCTCGATCGCTCTTTCTATAACCACTTTATCAAACTTACTTCCCTTGACCCATTCCTCGGCTTCCTTTGTGCAGGAACAGGCGACCTGGTATGTGAATTCATCTAACAGACCGCAAACACCCTCTAACCATTTGGCAGACCCCATGCCATGCCACCAGCATGCAGACCACAGACCAGCACCCTAGACTCGCCCAAATGCCCATATGCTGACTGCATGAGGATATTTGTTCAGCGAGGAAACCTTCAACGCCAGCTGCAAATCAGCCATCAGAGTCAGCTGCCGCCACTGGCCAGCTATCAACAAAGCCACCCTCCGTGTCAACGACTGAACGCACAGCATCAGAAGAGTTCTACCGAAATCTCCAAACACAGTGGCGGTATCCAGGCTGCTTGACTCGATGACTTTCTGGAGACAATGGACTGCAAAGAATATGGCCTCCACCTACACATCGGGCAACCACATTCTCCCGCCCAGAAATCTGGTATGGAGAAGGTTGACATTGGGGAAAGTCCAATAGAGGAGGATAATCAGGACATCGAAGTACAACCCACGGCTGGCCAGTCCTTTGCTGAGTATCCCAACTACAATGAGTTGCAACATCTCATCAATAATCAATGGCAACTGTTTTGTTGCTCAGAAGACGTCAAACAGCCCATCGTGTTCGGCGAAACCTACTATCCTAAGTCACCAATAGATCACTATTTCAACTTCAGCAGATACAAGATTCCCGAGCAGTTTTCCTACACCTCAAGATGGACACGGTATAGTCCAATCTACGCGATGGATAAGCAGCTACCGGAATGATGAGAAGCTTCAATCTCCACGCCAAACGGTCGGGGGTTTTCTATTTTCAAAACCCTGTTTAATGTGCGTGGTACCTCGGTTACCAATGCCCATATAAAGACCATACGGGCTGTGGACCAACCAGGGATGTAGTTGCGGAGGGTGATCCAGTGTATTATAAGACGAATTTGGAGGCTTATGGTGGAAGACGCAGGATAGACTTCATCATGGGGGAACAATTGCTCCACTGATCTGGAGATCCGACATGGCGCAGCTCACGAACTTCCCCGGGTACATGATAGCCTGGTTGATCTATCTGACAATTGGCAAAACCCATTCCAGTATGCGGAACAAATACAGCAATTTTACACAAAATGTGCTTGCCTCCTTCCTGGTGCCTGTCAAATTCCTGTGGAATTCAGCATCTAATGACCGAGCGTATACGGATTCACACTAGCAGGTGGTGTGTGATATTGCAAAGATGGTGTTGGAGGCGTTCACACAATTCCCTGAGGCGGGAGGCATCAGTTCCGATGCTCTGCAGCCTAATTCCATGGCAAAATGCTCCATTGCAGGCCAATTCTTGGGTCTTGGCTAGCAGATCGCATGCAGCATGGCAACTTTATGGGCACAAAGTACAATGCATGCCCTAAGTGTCAAACTCCAAACAATGAACTGGGGATGCTTAGCCTTTCGCCGGACTTTGAATCCCACTGGCGAAAGTCAGTGGTGTTCCAGCAGAAATATCGAGAGTACTAGAATGCCAAAACTGCTAGCAACCATCAGTCTATAATGATCACAGAGGAGTGGTTCAGGTCCGTCAGGGCAAGGCCAGTCTCGTGTATCATTTCCGATCTCCCATATGTAGAAGCCCACATCCTCCACTGGCCTGGTATACATCATAATATATACATTGGATTGTGCGATCGCGTTATGACCTGGATCAAGGGTGTCATACAACGACCCATGAAAGCTACAATATTCGATGTGATCTGGCTGGCATTCCTCCATACTCTAATTTTCGTCACAGTGGCAAAGCCTACCAGCAAATTGGATTATAGAGTGCTAAATAGATGTGAACTTTCTGTCAAATTATCTACCCGGAATTGCCAGCCACATTGCACAACCCACTGCCCTATCCCCGAGCGGTTCTCCAGAGAGCATTACCCTGGGTTCAGCCACTGGTCTACTTGAGTCTTTGGGTGCAATACTGAACCCACAAAACCGAGACTCTCAACTATCTAGCGGACTATGTAGAGGAATTCCGTGCAACAAAGAACGTTTTTACCACATACCAGACGTGAATGGCCACAGACAGAATCCCCTATGCACAAATGAAGGACCTAGATATGCAACTCAACTTAGAACATGCTATCGAGGATGAAGAATTTGCCGAACGCGGAGAAGTCCTTCCCGCACCCAAAAGAAACTCCAACAGGCACAGGACAAACAGCACCTAAAGGAAGTCGACAATTCAACAGTTCACAAATGTACCGACTTCGACTTCGACCAAATTCACCTCATTCTTCATTATGGGGAATCAGTTCAGCACTTTGGATACTTAGTCATAGTCAGCACCGCAACGCAAGAAATGAACCATCAAAAGATCTGTACAGGCCCTTGTGGCCGGTTAAATCGCAACTTCCGGTACAAACAGAAAGTTTTGATCATTTGCTTGTATATCCATAGCTTCCCGATGCGGTGCGTTCACCTCTGTCAGTTGGCTAAGGATCGCCCCTGGACCCCAGAACTCCAGGAGGCACTTCAGTTCTATTGAAAACAAGATCAAATTGTTTTCAACAAATGCAACTGTGAGCAAGTACCAATACCGGGGAATTTACCGTTCCCTTCCGCAACGATGCAGGATATCTCCCAATCCATGGGCTGCGATGCCCCAGATGAAAGGGTTTCTTTGTCAACAACTAGCGCCTTCCAAAATACAATGTTCCACTCATTGAATGCATATATCAATACTATACATTCAACCTGAAAATACCCACCGCCGATAAGAGTGGCATCAGCGGAATATATGCCGCCCAATTCATCCTACTGGATGTTCCTGTGACCAATTTCCATTAGTTCATTGGTCGTGATTCCACTGACACTAAGTTGCTCTGCAAAGATGACCAATCGTTTCGCAATGCTGTGCCATGGAACAACTTTGTGTGGTTCCTGGTGGATGAGCTGACAAAATCTGATTTAGGGGACTTACGAGCAGCACAACTTGTGAGGATTCGATGGCTGCAGGATGGGCTACAGAAGAGATCAGTTGTTCCTTCGCGGGAGCTCCAGCTTCAAAACACAGGCAGTTGGGTGCATTCCAATCGGCTGCTTAGAGTCTCCGACAAAATTTTCCATCGGAATCTGGCTGACCGTGTCGTAGTTAATATCAAGTATGTATGGGAGGCCGCACACCTGAGTCACATCCCCAGTACCAGATACAACTATTTCAATAACACTATCAACTTGATCATGTTTAATCATATCTCGCTCAAACTACCGGAAGCTGATAGTGAGATTCAGACTGACGATAATGCTGCTAGGCCAGAGGAATACCGCAGATACCGAATTGCCAGTGTTGAGTAGAAAGAAGATGAAGAAGAAGACGAGGGGTTCGAGGAGGAGACGGACAACGATGAAGTGTAGGAGAAGGTACGGTCTCCACAGGGCCACAGATGTCCTATAGCTCCAACCCTCCTGCATTTCATTACTCACCCACGATCCATAGCTCGTTATGTAGAAAATACTTGACCTGAGGCATCAATCCTGGCTCTCACGCGATCCATAACTTGATATGAAGACAATTCTTTACTAGAGGCATAGGTCCTGGCACTCCTGCAATCCATAGCTCGATATGTAGAAAATACTTGACCAGAAGTATCATTCCTGCGGCTCTTCCATGTTCCATAGCCTTACATGTCAAGAACAACCGGCCCCAGGCATCAGGCCTCTGGCTCTCCTGCGTCTGATGGAATCTTGCGCAATTTCAAGTCATTATGTACAATTGATATAATACTATCCGCGCCCACAGGCAAGTCCATAGGGCTTCATAGTACGACGGATCACATATGCTACGGATTATCGACCCACAGACAGCTCCTCAATGAGTTACGGGTTTCGTAAGGTCATTTTTCCTGGTGTTTTGTTTATTCATACTGTGTTGACTATTACTAGAGTATAACCGGACCAAATACCCGGGCCTCCTCCGTGGGAGCCAGCTAGACTGCTGTGCTCCCCTCTGTTAACCTTCATCCCTGCTGACACATGAAAGTTGCAAAATAGAACAGAAATGAAAGCAATTAAAAGAAAGGAAAGGAAAAGGAAAGAACAGATATAAACACCGCCACCACCACCCTCCACACCTGAGTCAGCCTCTGCATCTGCTCCATACTGTCATTGATTGGGGCACTAACCTCCCGACTTCAGTAGCCACCAGGAAGTCTGTCACCGCTTGGGTATACACTTCCATGGAAATCAGCTCAGCGAGCTGCAAGTGTCGGCATCTGCCCGCATTCCAGCCTGTCACCTGTCCCACCGCCGTCTAAAGTGATGTCTGCTGGTAACTCTACAGGCTGCGATGGCAGACAAACTGCTCGCATGTCTGGGCCTCTGTCACATCCCACCGCAATCATTTGTCATCCTCTCGGTGGCCAATCCGTTTCACTAAGATTCCAGTTTGTGCATTCATGCACTGTAGTTGCTAGAACCCGGTTGCCAGCGACTTCATGCTTGTCATTGGAACAGGTCTCTTGGTCCCCATTTTGCATTTGGGTCTGTACCTGAAGTATTTGCTGCAATTGTCGGCCTCCGGCTTTGCCTTCGCTGCTAACCATCCTGTTGATATTTACCTATCTCTATTCCACCCCGAGTTGTTTGGCCGCTCCATCACTGTGGCTCTGCTTGCCTTTCGGCCCAAGTTTGCCTGACAGTCTACGTATTCATTTCTGGGGTAGCCGGAGAGACCCGGGACCCAGTGAATTTCAATTGCAATGCCATGGGTGAGGAGAGCCTCCACACTACGACTGATCTGCATCAGTACTTGCTGCCCCGGGCCCGGCTCAAGGAGTACTGCTCGTTGAATTTTGGCCTGTGAGTCACTCACGACTGCCACCATCTTCACTCTGTACCTTTCAAATGTTTCTCTCTTCTGGATCATTCCAGCAGGCACAAGACAGATCACCAACCGCTCACCATTGAAGACCTCCACATGCCCTCTTTCCAGATATCTGTGGCGGGACCTCGATTCATTTCCATGTTTGCACACTTCGGCAACTCCCACTCGGCCATTGTCTCAGCACTATCCATCTATCCACCTCATCCAGGCCCCCACTCCAAATTTGCCTTCCATTTCTCTTGTCCAGCATTGCGCGGCTCTCTTCTCTGAACATTTGTCACCCTGTATAATGGTTTTAAACACTGGTTTTTCTCCCAGTGCTGGCCAACTCATGACTTTGATTGTCCCACCATGTTCATGTTCTATGTCAACTCCTCAGCATATCAGTGTGCTGGACGAAGCGTCTTCATGCAGCTCCTTCTATTGGTTGCTTCATGCATTCACTATTCTCGATGTGAATCATTATGGTCTGGAGTCTACCATGACTGTTGTAGGGTTAAGCCCTGGTTCTCTCAATAGTGCCCCCCATGGGGTCATGAGCAGCGTGCCCAGGTCGGATCTGGCATGTTGATTGAGGAGGAGTTGGAGCTTGTCTCGCCTCCCTACATCGATGGGATCTCACCAGAGCTTGCTCCCACGTAGTGCAACCACTTGGATGCAGGCTACATGTATGGCCCTGATCCTCTCTGCTACAACGCCGTATGTCTTGGTAAGGATTTGGGGTATCGCTTGTGCTGCCCTGTCTTTCTTCATGCATCCGTTGTGGTGCTCCTTGAACGTCTCGTGTGCGACCATTCAGATGCAAAGCCACCCTGTCGCCTGCCTGTTGAACCGTACAAACCAGTGCCGGACTTTTAGCTTTGCTGTCAGCTTTGGGCGGAGGTGTTTCTTGTGGCCTCGTCTGCCCGCAAACAGTGCCGCTTCCGTTTTTGCGGTATCCAACTGTAGCCCTCCTCTACTTGCCCACTCGATGCTCTTCGCTGTGCATCTCTCAAGTATCGTGACGACCTTATTGACATCGCTTCTATTGTTGTGCTTCCATTGGCCTCTCAGGCTCGGTTCGCCTGGCGGTCTGCTTCTTCATACCTGGGGATGCCTGAGTGGCCTGGGGATGCCTGAGTGGCCTGGGACCCAATGGATTTCCATTGCGATGCCATGGGCGAGGAGGGCCTGCGCCCTTCGATTGATCCATCTTGCTACTCGCTGTCCAGGGCCAGGCTCCAGATGTGCCGTCCGTCGAATGGCGGCTTGTGAGTCGCTAACCACCACCGTCTCCACTCCATGTCTTTGTATTGTTTCTCTCTTCGCGATCATCACATCGAGCGCGAGTCCGATCGCCCACAGCCCAGCATCAAAGACCTCCATACGTCCAAAGCCCAGATAGCTGCAGTGGGACCTCCATTCATTTCCGTGTTTGCACACTGCTGCGGCTCCCACTCGGCCATCGTCTGAGCGCGATCCATCTGTCCACCACATCCAGACCCCCGCTCCGACTTTGGCTTCTTTCTCTCTTGCACAGCGCTGCGCGGCTCTCTTGGCTGCGGTGTCGTCGTCCAGTATGATGGTCCTGACCACTGATTCTTCGCCCGGGGCCGGCCAGTTCATACGAGACTTTCTAGTACGTGTAGGCGAATGGCATTCCCGGTGGGAAGCTCAGAATGGAAGGTCTGGAATGGACCTCAGAAAATAAACCGGAAGTCCGCTTGGATGAGTGACTTAAATGAATAGCATTCCCCGGTGGGAATCTCAGAACTGAAGGTCTACCGGTAAGGTAACCATAGAAATGAATGGGGGTGAAAGTCTTAGACTAACTCAAGCACTGCGCTAGCCGGGCTCATAAGCTGTTGGAAATGGTAGCGGGCGCTGTGAGAAAGTCTAAAAGCGATATCGTTCTCTCTACTCTAGCGGTCTCTCCATATACAGAATAACAAGGCCACATTGGCCGCTGCGCCATCGGGCGGACTTGGGCACGGGGTTGAGCGGATTTGCACTAGAAAACGGGCCGGGAACCCCGTCCAAAACCGTCCGGTTACCATCCCATGGTTCTCACTACGTCCAGTCCAAGACTGCCAGTCTATGGTCCGGTCTAGTCCGACCTCCAGATTGGACTGGACCGGACTGAGCCCTACCCCGGACCGGGACCGTCCGGACTGGTGGAAACTTGATTATGGCTGTGTATGTAGCCACATGTTAACGAATGTGGCTTTTGTAAGTGCAATGGAGAATTCTTTGGAGGAGATATAATGCCCTCTCTAGGCGTTCTAATCGTTCTAACGCTTCAAATAGAAGCCTGAAGATTTAATAGACACACATTTCGGGAATTTCAGCTTCTGAGATCTTCCGAGGATGTTTACAACCAATAGAACGAAAAGGTTTGTTTGTTTGTAATCATTTTGCATTCGGCCGCGTAGCGGCCATGGCATGTTACGAACAGGACCCCACCAAACCCTATAGCCGCCCCCGCGCAAATTAAAACTCTAAAGACCCAAGAATCTGGGAAAACCCGAAGCCCCGAAATTAAACCCCACATGACACAGTCACAGCCAAAGCTCAGCAGAAATCCCGCAAGCTCCCCCATAACTTCTTTTTGTCTCAGAGCCCTCCCCGAAGGGAATGCTCCGGCCCGAGGATGGAGCCCACTCCGAATTACTACCAGACGCAGGCCAAACTCCCTCCCCCTCAATGGCATAACTTCCCCAAGAGTATTCAGACCCCATTCCTTAAACCTGCTTGCCCCGGTTAGACAACCGCCGTGTGATGATCCTCGCTATCGCCCGCTGCAGGGTCTCATTGAAGTTATCGCAGTGGAATACCCCAACTGGCCGAAAAGGCCAGCAGCTTCGTAGGTCCGAAAAAGAGAACCACTGCCTAGAACATTCATGGCGCGCTGTTCACTATAGGGTTTGACGTGCCGGGTGGGCGATGGTGATATTATCGTGAGTCGTTTTGCTCTCTCAGAGTTCTCTTCATAGAGCCCAGTTGTCGTAAAAAGAGCCACCGTAGACTGGCGTAAAACATTCGAAAGAAGGCGAATCTCGCTAGAAGAGGGACTACCGATCGACGTCGATGCTGAGTGACATTTGGCGGGTATTTGGTGACGAGATACACTCCGATTTCAACCCATAAGACGTACTTTGCAGAGCGGACACACACGGAAAGTCGCCATGAAGCCAAAGTAAAACCCCGCTTTGCCCCGCGAGGGGAAAAGCTTGGCAAACACAACGAAAAGGTAAGAGTGTCTATTCATCTGGAATCTCTTCACTTTCTGGTATTTTTTTATACTGCTTTGCCTAAGGTGTCACAGTTCAGGCGATAGATTGTAATACATGTATTTCGTGATGTTTACCCCATGGCAAGCATGTCGTGACTCAAGAAATGTAGGTAATGTGCAATATCGGTAGACCTTGGGAGTCGCTGAGGTACGTCTCTGTTTATAATTGTACACGAATCTAAACATCCACATACGTATCCCCTCCCTAATAGCTTCTCGCATTGCAGAAGACCGTGTATATGGTGTTACCTCACTGGCCTCAGTAAAAACCTATATGGTAAACCCTATGGGAAAAACCCGTCATAGGAAAAGAGCGCCAACGCTGCCAAAACCTTACACAAAGACTATGCCCGTAATCCTTTGCCTGTGTAAGCCTGCCAACGCTCCAATTACAGCTCCACTATTATAATCAATACTCCTCCAGTCACCGACACATTACTAATTGTGTCTAAGAATACCCTTCAAACAATAAAAGTTCCTACGGTGGTCTAGATATGAGCAGTTAGCACTTACACCAAAAATTAGCGCTCTCATTTTTTTCATGCGATAGACTACGGTGACGATTACACTGTTACCTTATCACTCTATAGTGAACCACTATCCCTCGAACTCAGCACTACCTATCTGATAACAACTTGATACAGCAGTTTGATCCTGAAATGGAAGGACAGGTCATCGGTTAGCAGTACAACATTGAGTCGTTCCATTCCATAAACGAAAACTTACATCCTGGGAAATGGTGCCGTTCGAGAGAGCTTAGCCGAGAACAAACTGAGTAAAGACCGCTATGAGAACTCACGGACTACCGAGTAGGGTCATTTACAGTTCGGGTTAGCAAGACAGCATTCAGAGACCAAGAAAGCTAGGAAAAAACTCACGGACTACATAGAATGTGAAATCCGGTTGAGATCAGTAACAATGACAAAGGTGGGGCATTCAAACGCACAGGCTATTCAGTTAAAACATATCAGCCTTGAGCTACGAATTACTGAATTGTATGGTGTTAACATAGAGACTCACTCGCTATCAGATTAAGCCATCGGGTTCAAGTTAGCTACCGATCATCGCGGCGCAGGATGACAGCGGAGAGACTTACTCGCTGTCGGATCGAGCCATCAGGCTCAGGTTAGCCACCGATCATCGCGGCGCAGGATGTCAACGGAGAGACTCACTCGCTGTCAGATCGAGCCATCAGGCTCACGTTAGCCACCGATCATCGCGGCGCAGGATGTCAGCGGAGAGACTCACGGGCTGTCAGATCGAGCCAACGGGCTCAGGTTAGCCACCGATCATCGCGGCGCAGGATGTCAGCGGAGAGACTCACTCGCTGTAAGATCGAGCCATCGGGCTCAGGTTAGCCACCGATCATCGCGGCGCAGGATGTCGGCGGGCAGACTCACGGGCTGTCGGATTGAGCCATCGGGCTCAGGTTAGCCACCGATCATCGCAGTGCAGGATGTCAGCGGAGAGACTCACTCGCTGTCGGATCGAGACATCGGGCTCAGGTTAGCCTCCGATCATCGCGGCGCAGGATGACAGCGGAGAGACTCACTGGCTGTCGGATCGAGCCATCGGGCTCAGGTTAGCCACCGATCATCGCGACGCAGGATGTCAGCTGTCAGACTCACGGGCTGTCGGATCGAGCCATCGGGCTCAGGTTAGCCACCGATCATCGCGGCGCACGATGTCAGCGGAGAGACTCACTCGCTTTCAGATCGAGCCATCGGGCTCAGGTTATCCACCGATCATCGCGGCGCAGGATGTCAGCGGAGAGACTCACTTGCTGTCGGATCGAGCCATCGGGCTCAGGTTAGTCACCGATCATCACGGTGCAGGATGTCCGCGGAGAGACTCACCCTCTGTCGGATCGAGCCATCGGGCTCAGGTTAGCCACCGATTATCGCCGTGCAGGATGTCGACAGAGAGACTCACGGGCTGTACGATCAAGGCAAGCCATCAGGATCAGGTTAGCCAGCAATAATCGCTGTACAGGGTGTGGTCGTAGAGACTAACACGCTGTCGGATTAAGCCATAGCATCAGGCTCAGGTCGGTCATTGATCATTGCGGTGCAGGGTGTCGACGGATATACTCACACGCTGTCAGATCATGCAATCGGGCTCAAAGTTAGTCATTGATCATCACGATGCCTTGTCTCGGCGGAGTGGCTCACTGGCTATTGGATGATGCCATCGGGCTCAGGTTAGCTAGAAAACAATCGTCGCGGTTCCGGGAGTCAGCAGAGATACTCACTGGCTGTGAGATTAATCCATCAGGCTGAGGTTATCCGGTGATCTTCAGGTTACTTGGTGTGAGTGCAGAAACTCACCCACTGGCGGATCAAGCCAAGTCATCGGACTGAGATTAGCTAGCGAAAACCTCGGTGCAGGCCTTCGGCGGAGAGACTCACTCGCTTCTGGATTAAACGATCGGATTCATGTTAGCCAGCGATCATCGCAGTATAAGGTGTCTGCAATAAGACTCACGAGCTGTCAAATGAAACCACCGGGCTTATGTTAGCCAGCCAGCGACCATCAAATAGAGTGAATACTGTATGATCAAACAAAAAAAGTTTGTGGTGCAGGGTGTCGGTGGATAGACTCACATGCTGTGGAATTATTCGATGCCATTCCGCTCAGGTTAGTCAGTGATCATTGCGGTGCAGGGTGCCGCGGAGATTCTTACTAGCTGCGAGATTGAGCCATTGAGCTCAGATTAGCCAGTGAGCGATCATCGCAATGTCAGCAGAAGGACTCACGCGCTGTCGGATCAAGCCACCGGGCTCATGTCAGCCAGCGGTCACCGCAGTGCTGGTTATCGTTGGAGAGACTCACCTGCTGTTGTATGGCATTGAGCTCAAGTTATCTGGCGATCATTGCGGTGCAGGTGTCGGCAGAAGTACTTACTTGCTGTGGGATCAATCCAAACCGTCAGGCTCAAGTTAGCCAGTGATCGTCGCTGTTCAAGATGTCGGCAGAGACTCACGGGCTGTCGGATCATGGCATTGGGCTCAGTTATTACCACCGAGCTAAGTGCAGACAGAGAGACTCACTGTCTGTCCGATGATGCCATTGAGCTCAGGTTAGCCAGCGATTATCGCAGTGCATGGTGTTGGCAGAGAGATTAACTCGCTGTTGGTAGAAGCCATCGGGCTCAGGTTAGCCAGCGATCATCGTGGTGATTGGTGTCGGAGGAGAGATAAACTTGCTACCGGATGAAGTCATTGGGCTGAGGTTAGCAGGAATCATTTCGTGCATAATATTGGTAATGAAACATACTATCTGTCGAATTTAGTTGTCAGGTCCTGGTTAACGTCTATCACATAACAGTGGTGAACTAAGCCTACATGCTGCATACCATTCCATCTTAGTTAACTATCACGATGCGTATAGAATGATCTTTCAGGGACCCACATTCTGTTGAATTGACTCGTCAGTATCAAACTCAGTATGCATCATCGGCATCGCTAATATTGGGAAGCATCTACCGACTATTTTGGAACCATTCATCTCAGATTAGAGTTCGATAGTTGGATGTATGCTATTCTCAGATTCTCACCGGCTATCAAAATTAACTTATTGCCCACAACTACCTTGTATATCATACATGTCTTTGGAGAAAACATACCCACTTCCAAATTGAATCGTAGCGTTGATATTAGTAGCCTTATTCCTGTTGTAAGCTGTGCAAACAAACCGTCTGTTTGATTCCAATCAGCAAAACATAAAGTGGTGTCAGATCTGGTAAAGCAACTCACTTGCTACCCGATTAAGTCATCAGGCTCACGCTAACGCCTCTTAATACTTGCAATATGAGTCGGGAACGTACTCCCTAAGCAGTTCAGTCACGAATGTTCGCAGCGTAGAGTAGGCGTTTCAGTACTCACAAACTAATGAATCAAGCCACCAATCCCCTTTCAGCAATTGAATATCATTGAAGCTAAGACACTGAAAGGACTCACGGGCTACTCCATCAGTCGATTACGGTCAGGTTATCCTTGCATGACCAACGAAGCTTGATCAGATGATGGAGAGAGCTCACAACTTCTTAACCGCTAATTGCATAGCTATTAATCTAAAGTAATCTTTTACCATTTTGTTAGCGCCTTGTTTTAACAACAGTTTGACAATGGCCTCGTGTCCGTTCTTAGCTGCATAATGCAGTGCCGTCCGCCCTACGATATTCTTAGCATTCAAGTCCTCATTTGAGTCAACAAGCACCTGCGAAGCGTCTTCAAGCCCCGTCCTCGCACATAATATCAAAGGCGTTTCTCTTCGTGCTCGAGCATCGACCTGCTTGCAAGATGGTAGCAGCGACTCAACCACCCTGAGTAACTTCAACGCTGCAGCAGCATCGAGAACCTTGTATTTGAAGTCATCGGGAGATACTCGGCTGTCGATATGTCGAAGAGGAATCAAACTTGTCATACTCCGGACGAAATCCCCGGTAAATTTAGTTTGTCCAACATGGCGGGCCATCCAATTCCCTAGAAATTCGGTCCTTTGATTTTCGGTTAATCGTTTGATAATTGCGTGAACTAGTTGTGAAACGCTTTTATTCTGACCACACAGAGTATAGTGGGTTTTGAAATGAGGAAGTGCGTAGTTAATCCAGAGCCACTCGTCCAGATATCGTACGTATTGCAGGAAGTCTTCCGGACACCAATTCTTGACCTCTGGGAGTGCATCTCGCATAGTGGGCTCAGCATTGGTGAAACAAAGTGTCAGATACCGAACCGAAGCCGTAGCTATAGCTATGTGTGCCTCCTCGTCGCTAAGTGCAAACTTTGGTTTCTCCTGTCTGATCTGGAGAAGAAACTCGCGAGTGGTTTGGTGCATTAGTTGAACAGTATTATCCGCTACAGAGGTAACTAGTTGTGTATTTGTGATTTCTCTGTCAAAGAGAGTACCTGTAATTTCCACAAAGTTACCTCCACAGTGGACGATTCTTCTCTCAATTTCGTCGATCAAATTTTCCTTGAAGCCCTGGAGTGAACGTTCGGAATCACTTGGAATAGCGAGAACATGCTGCACTTCTCCAACTGTCAAGGGGCGAAGTCCAAACAGAACTAACTGGAAAAGCGTGATTCCATGCTGGATGTCCTGGGTACTGCTTTCTTCCTCCAGCCTTTCAAGCATCAATTTGTAGAAATTCACCAACTCTGTAGGCAGGTGTTTCAGACGATCCATTATTTGGGTGTCGTTGTGGCAGGTTGCGCGCATGCGTAGTAGCTCGGCTTTAACAAGGTGTACCCATACGAATACACCTTCAGCATTGGCATTTATATAGTCTGCAGCTTCACGGAGGAATGGACTGCGTAACTCGAGGTTAGGGAGGAAGTCATCTACAAACTTCTTAATGTCATCCTTATTTTCATTCTGCAGCTTTATAATGTAATGCGATTCTTCGATCTGATGTTTGAGCTCCGCAACGGGATGACTCGCAAGAAATACCTTGACGCAAGAAGTTTTGGCCGTACAAAGTCTGCACAGTAACTGTATGACATCGTATCTGTCCTCTTCCTTAGACTCGTCCATCGCGTCAAGAATTATGTAAAGTGGCTTTGTCGGTGGATGATTTGCGAAACAGGATAGTACAGTTTTGAGAGAATCGTCAGGCCATTCTAACAGATTGCAACGTCGAAAGTTCCGGAATTCCAACTGGAAATGGAAAAACGTCGACTCGTCCTGTTGGAGAATACTATAAAGAATTGAACGCAACATGTTCTCATGAGTAGCTTCCAATTGGGTCCCTCGAAAGGTGTAGAAGTAATGGGCCACAGTACTGGAACTAGCAATGGGCTCTCTCTCTAGAAGGTTTTTCTCAAAATATTTTGCAAGGGTGCTTTTCCCACTACCTGGCTTTCCCTCGATGTATAGAAGGCTGGAGGTTGTTGATGCCAACCATTTGAGATACTGTGGGTGATTCCAGAACCATTCCAGCGAACCGTAATGCTCTTTCACAATTTTGGCATATCGTGTATCGTCATATTTCAGGAATCAAAGACATTCTAGATTAACTTGTTAGCTAGGATCTGAAATAGGGAACGGTAGTTATGCAAACCCTTTCGCTCCTTGTCATATTCAATACACGGCAGACTGCCTAGCACGTTGTGGAGTTTGGAGTTTTGTGAGCTTGTAAGCAAAGCCTTGAACTTTGGGATTGCATTCGGCATGTGCTTCACAAAGGAGTAGATGATTTGAACAAATAGTACGGCCTTCTTCGTGGTGATGTCAATCCCATCGATGATGATCTGGAGCTCCTGAATTTCTGTTGCTTTAATGGTTTGCACCAAAGCACCTACAAGCTCTTCGTCGGGAACTTCGAGGATGTTTTTCACTAACGTCGAAGGGGAATCACCCTCCTTAAAACGTGACATGCGCCTGCGCCGATCATGCTCCCCTAGAAGGCACTTGACGAAAGTCGCAGCGATCAATTTGGCATTTTCAGGACTTGAGTTGACAATCTGGTGGAGCAGCGTGTGGGTAAAGACGGTGGCGATCGAACCTGCTGCCGTTGTTGCAGTTGAGCAGAAGAAGTACAGTACAGAGCTGTACGGTTGAGTGGCATTCTCCTTGGCATCGTCGATGGTGTGCCAGGACACCTCTTTCATTCCGTAGTCATCCGGTCCAGATAGCCACAGAGTTTGCGTCTTCTCATCTGACTTCAACTGGGTAAAGTCGATGTTTTTGGTGATCCAAAAATATTGCGGCCCGTTCTCGTCAAGTGCAATCGTAGGTCGCTGCTTGTCCTGGTTGGCGACAGACAACTGGGCCGATAGAATATCCCAATCGATTTCCGCTTCAACTGCAGCCAATGAGATCAGTTATGAATAGTTTCCTCTTTAACCCAGAGCACCCACCTATATTTTTCAAAGCTTCGTGATTCCGAGAGCGGGATTTTTGGAAGAAGTTGTTATCCCCTAAAAAGAGGGTTGTGTCAGCTCAAAATTACGCTCCATTGTAGCACAGAACTAATTAGAGCACCAAAATGAAGAGCCGAGCCTTTGAACTCATTTCCTTTGAACTCATTGTGCTTCGCGTTGTTATATTTACGAATGTTGTCGGTGGTGTCCCCGCTGTTGCTCATGGTGTCTCGCGCAGTGGAGTTGTAGCAGTCGTCGGTACGTCTAACAGTTGTTTGCGATTTGGATGCTATGGTGTTACTAGTATAGTCACTGTATTAGACAAGATTAAAAGACAGGATACCCTAGACATACTTGGAAGATGCTGTGTTCTGTGTTTGGGGCGTCACAGTTGGACTTTGAAGATGTGTTCTGTAGTGTCAAAGTTGGGCTCTGAAGATGTGGTTCGGAGTCGGTGTGTTCACAAAACGGAGTGTGCCGAAAGCTAGTGTTTTGCAGGTTTTGCGCTCTGGAGATGGGTTGTGGGGATGCAGGTTTTTTGGCAATCTCCGAGCAGCGGGGAGCACCGGCGGCTACACACTAGGCGGCCATAATCATACTATGAACTCTATAGTGAACGAATATGAGTTGTTCAGGGTCCCAAAGCACTCTACACTTAAAAAAAAAGGTTAGCGGTAAAAAATTGTGTTCATCAAACAATACAAGCCGAATCGGAATCAGGTAGAGCTAGATGACAACAAGGGTGTTCCAGCCTAACACATTTTTTGACTGATGTATAGGTGTCCGGACAAAGTTTGTTATTTGTCACGAGCCCAGACGCAGGACATCGTCAAGTTGAACAGTGGGGTAAACATCCCAGCAACGGAGCTAAAGCATGGTCGATCCAGCGTGCTGAGCTGAGACAAGCCCCGGCAATTGCAGGCCGCCACATGTGCGGTTGAATGAAAAATTCGAACGGCTCATATCCCTGTTCTCACGATCTGCCTAATGTATGTTCTAGGTTAGTACGCATCACATGCGTGTTGATTTGCAGCATAGAATCAAAAAAGTCAAGATGGCACGTCATAACGCGACGCATGTAACAATTTTAGAGGTATGCATTAGTATGAGCAAGGTCATATAAAATCTTGTTCAGCAGGTGCTCTGTCCAGTTGTTCTAAGTGGAACGTTCAGATAATGCATTAGCTTTTGGAGAGGTCAACTCTGTTATTTGTCGCCAAGCGACTCTACTTCTCTTACCTACATGTGATTGACGGGAGAGTAGTCTCAATACTTCTGCACGAATGCATTAATTAAAATTTCCATCACAAGGCAAAACGCCCGTGATGGACTTCTTTGTATTGTATGCGTGCAACCTTCTCATGTCATATCTATCCCGGAGTATAATCTCTTAGCACGCTTTTAACCTGCATGGTAATCAACCAACCACTGACTGTGATAAGCAATCGCACAAAGTTCAATGAAATTTGCCGTTTACCTTGCGCTCTGGTCTTGCAACAACCCGGGGCATGATATGACACTAACAAGAGCAATCAATCGGCTGTGGAAAAGGTGAACCGGCCAAGTGTACGTTTTCCTTGTTCTTCTGACTGTGAAAAAAAGTTGAGGGGTATTCTCCACCCTCAGCCGTGCGCTGCTATGCGGATTATTTCTGTTGCTTCCCAAGCTGGTGGCGAATATCTGCATCATCGAACACAGCCAACGAAATTTTGCTCTCTCGCATGGGCCAATGGCCGCAGCCATCCCCCTCCCTGTCGTCATTGTGCGTATCATATTCGCTTTTGATACATCCGATGGAATCGTCGTTGACTGAAAAAAAGTGAATCATTGGTGCACAGTGTCGGTAGAAACCGTAATCGTGCAAAGATACAAACGTCGCCAGATCATTCCAGTAACCAATAGCGCGCGACACTCTCCCTCATAGTAATTGTAACGGTAATCGCGCCTCCTACTGTAAAACTAGCGTGTAGCTTAAGTGGGCCCCCACTGCCAGGCAACGCTTTTGAGACTTTTCTGATACCAAAGCCTACAAGATCGCAAGATATGCTAGACCCTCATAAGACGGAAAGATTGCAAGAAAGTTGTCCGGCAACGGGACTGACCAACTCTAATGCTTACAGACTACACTTGCGGAACAACGTTTCCACCTGTCTCTACCATCAATCACGATATCCCACCAATCGCCTGCCAAGCAGCCCCTGAAACGCAACAATGCGACCCTAACGGGATGTGGTGGGTGTAATGAGTGGAATGATTGGTTCTGGAGTAGCAAGCGGTAGTGGGTGAAGATTTGCAGATAAGATTACCGTTAGCACTTAAGCTCTTGTCGCGGATTGGGATAAGTATGCATCACCTGTTGGTGATGCTGAACTAGGGCTACAAATGCTAGTCCAGCCAAGCCAGGTTGCATCAACCGTCACCAGAGTAAACCTCACTAGCAATAGCGGAGGGCGACGCGTCAAGTGGATCTTAGGCGCCAAATGACATTACCACAAGCTCGATTACTATATACTACCCAATATCAGATGGATGACATAGTAGTCGTTTTCGGACTGAGACTACATGTTCTACGGTAAGCGGAGGCCTTTTCCTTCCGATCAGTTCCTAAAGTGCTTCAATATAGCACAGCTGCCCTAAAGTAACATAGCCAACTGCGCATCTCGAAAACGCCAAAGAGCTTATAGGTAAATTTCACTACGATTATTACACAGAACCAACGTCATAATCATCAACGGATACAGGCGGGAACGTATCATGGTGCGGGGATAGAAGATGACAGGATGCATGATTGTAATCCAGTATAAATGGTACTGGCATGAGATTTATTCGTAATTACCACTTCTGGTCATAGTTAAGGGTATGTGGATGTTACCTTGCACGCACCCTAGTTAGATACTTGGATACTTAGTAAGACGGTCCGAGAACATAAGGCGCATAAGGTCTTGCACATATACAGTAGCGAAGGAGGCCCACCTCCAACAGGGTAATTGCGGCTAAGGTTATTGGTTACCGGGGGTGGCAGTGGGGTGCTATGCAGCATGTTTATCAATATTTAATACATATAAATGATAAAATCAGAGTAAACTTGCGCAATTAATGGACAGCTAGTTTAGTTTTACTAGAACATACGAAAGTCTTGTTGACTAAACAATATTCTCAATGCCAAACCGTTAACTAGTGTCCCGACAGGAGGTATGATGGATTTAAGGGTATGACGAATATCATTATCTAGTATGGCATTTAGTGATCGACACCTAGGAATCTCCCATTGCAACGGAAAATTAGTGATATGGTGGGGGACGGCTGAGACCGGTACAGTTTGGCGATCGCGAACACCACTTCTTGCAGCCATAATTAGTCAAATACAACGACCCCTTTTGCATATTATGAGCCTGTCAGTCTGTAGAGAAGATAGGATAGATAGATGTGACACAGTGCTTCTGATAATTAGGGAGCTGCTGGTGGAGGAATTGTCATCCACTGCCATGGTATTTTGGGTGGGTGGGAAGTAATGTCTGTGATGTGATGAGAGTGTGTTGCCATGGCAACGGGTCGATTGTTGACTTGTGAATTGTGGGGACTTCAGTATTGATGTGGTTTCCGTGCCCTTATTTGCACTCCGATTGCCACTCCCATCAACACCACCACCACCCCTTTATAGCCACACATCTAAGAACTTGGAATTGACCTGAATAGTATCCTATCTATCTCCGATTAAATTTTTATTGGATAGAGCTAACTCTTATATGTTATAGAAGCAATCCCACACTGTACCACGACCCTTATTTAGTAAGACCATGGCTCGCTTAGGATCCAGAGCAAGGCAATTGAGAATTGCGCAGGCTGCAAAGCAAGCGGCAGCACCTGTGCAACAGCAGGAAGACTTGGAGCCAGCTGCTGAGCGGTCAGAAGCACATCGGGTAATGGGGGAAGAGTCGGAAGGAAATGATACAGAGGATGAGTGCGAAATGACAGACACAGAAGAGGAGGAAGACCCAGACCTAGATTCCTTGGAGGAGCTTATGCAAAAGGTTGCGACACCTGTGGCATTTGATGCAAAGTTCAGGTACCAAAGAGCATCGATCCCTTCACAGAAGACCAGAAGACGGCAGGAGGAAGAGATTGAGGCAAGAATACCCGAGTCTAAGAGGTGCAAACATTTGACTTCATACCTGCTACCGGCGAAAAGGAAAGTAGCTGCTATGAACTCGGTGGGTGCAGCACCTAGAGAGCAGCTAAATGAGAAGGAACCGGAGACTGCTTACAAAGAGGGAATGTGCAATACCGCGGCAATATCAACAGCGGAGATTCAGCGGCAGGTCACAGAGGAGAAAATCAGGCAGTTGGAAAAGCGGCTACAGTCTACAGACGGACAAGCCGCTTGAGAGGACAAAACCTCAACCAGCATCATGCTGATCTTTCTGTCTTGAATTTACAGGGATGGAAGCAGCTGGGGGAAACCAGGTCATGCATGGCTACTAATGTTGCACGCACATTTAATAGAGGGACATACTTTGCATGCATGATAGTCACCTGGGAGATTTCTTGTTTAAAGAATGGGTTCATTAAAGGGGGCACATCAGCAAAAAACATTTCTGTCCGGGCAGAATGGTAACACCAGGGTGGACCAGCTCCGTCAGAGCGGTCAGAGACACCCCGGTGGCGGATTACTCCGTGGCCGACATCAATACCATGCGCCGCGTTGCATTTCGCCCTCCAATCGCCGTTTCGCCATTTCTTCTTGCTCTGTCAGTCTCAAATTTTTAAAGAACACTGTGGCTTTGTGGCCAACAGTGACCATACGTCGGAATGGGTACATTGGCTACATGCTTGCATTGGGATTGCAATGGGTGATGCTGCGAAGATTTCTCCTCGCGTTCCATCTACATTAAGCGCTAGGAGCATAGGAAGAAGGTGAGAAGATATGGTACTACCCTGCTGTAAGGACTCACACAATTGCCTGAATCCACGAAATCTCGGAAAGAGCGAGTGAGACCAAAGTTGAGAAAGATAGAGGGTGTATTTTCATCGTATGACAAAATGAGCTGAAAATGAGATGCTGTCTATCTACCCCACGGTCTCCCGAATATATACTCCAGGTCGGTCATTCCACCTACGTTACCCCTGTATCTCCCTACACCCGCCGTCGCTCCTTAATGATATACTTGGAGGTCGTGATCGAGCTAGTTTGGAGATGCACTTGGAGCCCGAGATGGAGTGAACTGAGAGATGCACTTGGAGGCCGTGATCGAACGAGTTGGGAGATGCACTGGGAGGGCGTGATCGAGCCAGTTGGGAGATGCACAGGGAGGCCGAGATGGATTGAACTCAGAGATGCACTTGGAGGCCATGATCGAGCGAGTTTCAACTTGCACTTGGAGGACGTGATCGAGCAAATATGGACATGCACTTGAACGCTGTGATCGAGCGAGTTTGGCAATGCACTTGGAGGCCAAGATCGAGTGAACTCAGAGATGCACTCTGGGGCTCTGACCGAGCGAGTTTGAACATGCACTGGCAGGCTATGATCGAGCGAGATTGGAGGAGTACTCGGAGGTGTTCGATTTGGAGGGAGGTGTGACGGCAGCTGAGACTTTCTTCATTGATTAACTTGTAATTGTGGGAATGTAGAGAACTGAGTACAACATCCGCCGAGAGATGAGAGACTGGCTGGGAGCGGGAGACTGTTGATCTTGGGATGATACTGTACTTGGTGTATGCTGTACTCTGTGTTAACTCATGATTATGGCATGGAGAGATAGAGAGAGATGACAGAACTTTGTGTTCTTAGATGATGGTAGAGTTGAGCACAAGATTGAGAGAGATTAGAGGAGATGGGGGAAATCATCATGAGAAACTGGGACTTAGAGAATTTCGTGTGCGTGTCAATGCACCATCCCCGATACAGCAGGTACGAGTGATATTGGGAATCCGCTCAACCCCGGGCCCGAGTCCGCCCAATGGCGGAGCGGCCAATGTGGCCTTGTTATTCTGTATACCGAGAGACCGCTAGAGTATAGAGAACGATATCACTTTTGGACTTTCTCACAGCGCCCGCCACCATTTCCAACAGGTTATGAGCCTGGACAGTGCAGCGCTTGAGTTAGTCTAAGACTTTCACCCCCATTGTTTTCTAAGGCTACCTGACCGGTCGACCTTCTGTTCTGAGCTTTCCACCGGGGAATGCTATTCATCGAAGTTACTGCTCCAAGTGAGCTTCGAATTTGTTTTTGAAGGTCAACTCCAGACCTTTTGATCTGAGCTTCCCACCAGGCCGGGAATGCTACATCTATGTCACTCATCCAAGTGCACTTCTGGTTTATTTTCTAACGTCCACTCCAGACCTTCTGTTCTGAGATCGTTTCAATCTCCTTCGCTCAGACCACTACAGGACCGGAGGTTCATCTCCAATTTAGAAGTTCTTGCGGCATTTCTTCTCTCTTCTCTGAACTTCTAGTTTTCTTGATTAGCGGTGCTTCTAGCGGTAGAGCTAGTAATGCAACCCCTGGTGATTGTGGTGCCCCCAGTTTGATCATCCCTGGTCACCTACCATGCTACGGTGTCTTCTGGCTCAGAAATCCCTCAGGAAGAAAATTTCTTCCCGCTCCCCGCACAGATATTCTAATCAACCGGTGTTCCGATCACCTAGCGCTTGGCACGCCATTCGAACAGATTCAAATCCATCTTTTAACCAAAGGATTTTGTAAATAAGGACCTCTTGCAACCTTCTTCCCTCTTATTCAACTCATCTTCGCACATTTCCATTCCACCTCACTGCCTCTTACATTCTTCTTCTCTTCTATCTCCCTTCACTTTTTAGTATCATATTCCTTAATCACATCTTGCTCAAGATGACTTCTCATCTATCTGCTCTCACTTCGATTGGCTTCATCAAGCCTCTCAGCTCCCATTCGGATTTTCGCAATTGGCTACTTGCTGCCACTGACATCTTTGCAGAGAAAGATTGGCTCGCACTAATCGAAAGCAAGGAACCTCGACCTGCTGCCACCAAGGAGGACACTGGGTCGGCACCAACTTCCTCTACTTGATCTGCTTTCACCAGCTCCTCTCCCCTCATCGACTCGAAGCTGGTAGAGAGTCAGCAGACCTGGGATACGAAAGCGACCAATGTCCATGGAATTCTAGGACGAATGCTTGATGCTAATCACTGAGAGATGTACTCTACTGTGCATGATCCAGCGACTGTGTGGATGAGGCTGATGGAGCGATACCAGGGGACGGACAAGCAACGAATCTGGTTCCTCAGGAGTGAGCTGTCTAAGGTAAAGTATCAGGGGGAAGATATGTCAGATTTTATCTCAAAATTGCAGAAGTACTTCAACCAGCTTCTCAGTGCTGGGTGAAGAGCCTATTAGGACGATGACAATATCTTCCTCTTGATCAACACTCTACCCATGGAGTTTCACACTTTCAGAACAAGCATCACCAATGCTGAGTCTCTGACCTTCGAAGAGGTATCATCCAGACTGATTCTGGAACATGAGACGCTCGCTGGGGGGAAGACAGCATCCAGGAGAGGAGGTGTTGCTTTCTATGCCGAGAATGGGAAAGCCATCGAAGGTGGCACACAATCAGCGGCGTGGGAACCGCTCCTACGACACTTGGAGCTACTGCCACTTCAAGGGACACTGGGCGCAGGACTGCAATAAGAGGATTGCCAGGGAGGATCAAAGGGGCCAGGGGTCTGCAAATGCGAGGCGGGCTGTTGCTTGGATGGCCCAGGTCAATACACAGGATAATGCATACTCTCCTCCCACTCTGGATTGATGGATTTTTGATAGCGGAGCCTCACACCATATAACCTCCCAGCAGAGTTACTTTAGCACTTACTATCCTGACTCAACAACAGTCACTCTGGCCAACAACAGCATTGTGAAGGCCGCTGGTAGGGGAGATGTGGTGCTGCTCCTACCCTCTGAAGACAGCACACTCAAAGATGTGCTCCACATTCCATCACTTGGATTCAGCTCCCTTCTCTCTCTTCGCCTGATCCACCAGTCAGGGTGTCAGGTTTTATTCAACCAGCCAGGTTCAGGTCCACCTAATGGAGATTTCGAGGGAGCTGATCATGTCATGCACAGTTTGAATGGTCCTGATATTATAGCAACTGCAATACTCATTGGATACTCATATGGGCTTCACGCCAAGAGGAATCTGGTTGTCCATGCTGCACTTGCCACAGCATCGGTGCGCATCAGATCATCTCCCATCCAGCAGCCCTCAAGAAAATCTGCTGATTCCCTGTTCCACTGGCATCTACCCCTTGGGCATATTGGATTCGAAGGAATCAAACAGCTGACCAAGAACCCAGCCTCTGGTTTCAAATTAACCTCCACAGGCATCGAGGCATGTGCAGCATGTCTGCAGGGGAAGCAGACCCGGTATACATCGTCGAAGCCTGCACAACGGGCCTCGAATACTCTCGATAGGGTCCACTCTGATCTCTGTGGACCGATCACTCCTCAGTCTTTGCGAGGAGCAAAGTATTATATCAGTTTCAGAGATGATGCAACTTCTTGGACGGAATTGGAACCCATCAAGCAGAAAAGTGACGCTTTTGGCAGCATCATGAAGTACTTTGCAAGATCTGAGGCCATGCATGGAGTCAAGATTAAGGCATTTCGTTCAAATAATGGTGGGGAGTATACATCTCATGCTTTCGAGGAATTTCTGGCGTCCTCTGGATGCAAGCATCAGGTCTCTGCTGCCTATTCACAGGAGCAGAATGGAGTTGCAGAGAGGGTCAATAGGACGATTGTTGGGCGAGCAAAGGCAATGCTGTATGGGGCTCAACATCCTCTCTTTCTGTGGGCTGAAGCAGCGAGGACTGCTGTTTATATTATGAATCAAACTCCCACCAGGTCTCAAATGAAGACCCCTTATGAGTTATGGACCGGGAAGCCTGCCCAATCGCTAGTCCATCTACAGCCCTTTGGATGCAAGATATGGCATCATGTTACAAAAGACCTTCAAAGAAAGTGGGAGCCCAATGCAATTAAAGCACATCTTGTTGGCTATGAAGGCAGAAATCAGTATAGGGTGTACTGCAACCATTCGATAATCATCACCAGGGATGTTGATTTTGTACCTCCAGCGCCAGCGGCAGTGCTATATCCACCTGTGGAAATCATCAATGAAGATGAAGAGGAGGACTCAGAAGTTGCTTCGAAGCCATCGAAGGCAGACTTACAGGCAGATACACCACCACCACCAGCAGATGACACCAATCGAAGTCAGGATAATGAGGAAACTCTTGATTCAATTATAGTCAGAGCTCCTGCTCCCAGGACAGCAGTTGATGATGAAGCAACCAGAGACGTTGTTGGTACATCGAGAAGACAGAGCTCACAAAAGAATGATGGCATATTCAGTACCCTAAGATTCCACGAGGAACAGTTACAAAGCACTCAGCAGACCGGCAGCAAGAAGGGACACTCTGCAGTAGCACAGGCAACTACATCCATCGAAGAACCTCGAACTTGGCAAGAGGCTATGGATTCCCCACAACGAAGTCAGTGGGAGCAGGCATGCCATGAGGAACTGGCATAAATTTTGAAGAATAAAGTCTGGACTGAAGTGCATCGAAACCAAACAGAGCAACAAAACATAATCGGCTGCACATGTGTATTTAAGATCAAGTATGGACCAAAAGGAGAGGTCCAGAGGTACAAGGCATGACTGGAAGTAAAGGGATATACACAGTCATATGGCATCGATTATCTGGAAACATTTTCCCCAGTACTCAAGTTTCAGACACTTCGCCTTCTACTTGTTCTCGCAGTATCAAAAGACTTTGAAATCCACCAGATTGATATTAAGACTACATTCCTTGGGCAGGATCTGAGCGGTGATGAGCATTCCATATACATGGAGCTGCCTCCAGGCATTTCGAGGGGGCCCCAGGAGCAAGTAGTCTTCCAACTTTACAAGACTTGGTATGGCTTAAAACAGTCATCTCGTGTTCTCAACAAGGCATTGCATGGATCTTTTACACCGCATGGTCTGCAGCGAGGGGAAGCAGATCACTGTGTATACTTTAATGCCTCTCAAACTCTCTTCCTTATGGTCTATGTGGATGACCTTGTGTTGATTGGTGATTTGGAAAGTGTCTAGTCAATGAAGAAGAAGTTGAATATTCGTTTTGAGATGTCAGATCTTGGTCCCCTCTCCTACTTTCTAGGAATTGCAGTTACTGGAGATGAGAATGGACTTCATCTCTCACAGGAGCGGTATGCTAAGGAGATTCTTCGACAGTTTCAGTTCTCCTCCAGCCACCCATGCAGTACTCCTCTCAGTCCAGGTACGAAACTCAGCAAGGAATCTGGAGCACTCCTCTCCCAACATGATGCTACTCTTTATCAAAGAATCGTTGGTTCGATCATGTACCTGATGCTGGCTACCAGGCCAGACCTCTCATATGCAGTGGGAGCAGTCTCTCAGTTTTCTATCGATATTCAGCATCACTTTGTTAAGGAAAAGGTAGAAGGAGGAGAAGTATCTCTGGAGTATACTCCCACTGCAGTTATGGTAGCAGACTGTCTTACAAAGGCACTGCCTAGGGAGAAATTTGTGCAGCATCGTGCCAGTATGGGTATATATTAGTTTTGGCTGCAACTGTGTTTCTTTATGTTGTTTGTTGAGTTGCGGTTGATTTTACTCGTTGATGGCTGTTGACCGCGGACGGTTGTCACTGATGTGACATTGAGCAGGGTTACGGTTGCAGGGGTCACTGCACGGACCCTGGCTGTCAGTTTTGTTTTTTCTTTGGAAGCATCCAGGTTGATGCCGAGTCTGTCTCACTTGTACTTACTCTTTCTTTCTTACTTTCTTTTGTTCTCCTACTTTTGCTCTCTCTATCTTTGACCTTTGTATGGGCGGGGTATTCACGGAGTGGGAGTATTGGAAATCCGCTCAACCCCGGGCCCGAGTCCGCCCGATGGCGGAGCGGCCAATATGGCCTTGTCATTCTGTATATAGAGAGACCGCTAGAGTATAGAGAACGATATCGCTTTTGGACTTTCTCACAGCGCCCGCGACCATTTCCAACAAGTCCCGATCCGGCGGGTAATAACACCGATACGAGGTTTTCTAATGCTAATCAGGCAAGTCGTACTCCTGACTTCTCATAGCCGCTCGTATCCTCCATATCGTTCTCATCTTCATCCCCCATCTCTCTCTTTCTCGTCCACAACTCTACCATCATCGCAAGAACACAAAATTAAGTCATCCCTCTCTATCTCTCCATGCCATCATTATGAGTTAACACTGAGTGCAGCATACACCAAGTACAGCATACACCTAAGATTGTCTGTCGTCCCTTCATTCTCACGATTTCGAGTTGACCCCTGAATGTAGCTTCAGCTTCCGGCATACCTCCCTACCGATCGACCACCACCAGCCAGTCCTCCATAAGAGCTTCAAAGGTAAAGTCACCTCGTCACATTCCCACAGTTGCGAGTTAACTAACTGATGAATTCGGTCCCGGCGCACCGTCCATCGACCGCCTTCCTGTACTCGTCCAATCTCGCTTGATCACGGCCTCCAAGTGTATCTCCAGACTCGCTCGATTACGGTCTGCGAGTTCGCACGATCATGGCCACCAAGTGCATATCTCCAAACTCGCACAATCATGGCCTCCAAGTGTATCTCCAAACTCGCTCGATTACGGCCTCCACAAGTGCATCTCCAAACTAGCTCGATCACGATCTCGGAGTGCATCTCTAAGTTCACTCCATCACGGCCTCCAACTGTATCTCCAAATACGCTCGATTACCGCCTCCCAGTGCATCTCCAAAGTCGCTCGATCACGTCCTCCAAGTGCATCTCTGAGTTCACTCCATCTCGGCCTCCAAGTGCATCTCCAAAGTGGCTCGATCACGACCTCCCAGTGCATCTCCAAACTCGATCGATGAGGGCCTCCAAATGCATCACTCAGTTCACTCGATCTCGGCCTCCAAGTGCATCTCCAACCTAGGTCGATCCAAATACGCTCGATTACCGCCTCCAAGTGCATCTCCAAAGTCGCTCGATCACGGCCTCGGAGTATATCTCTGAGTTCACTCTATCGTCATTTTCAGGTGCACCTCGAATTGCTCTCAAGCACCGCCTGCAGCCAGTCCAGATATAGCGTGTGTAGATGGGTAGCTATATTGATACATAGATACATAGATGAGAATACAAACTGAATACATGACTGTGATTCGAGGTGCTCCCAGGCTTGTCGTCAGCGCTCCCAGGCTTGTCGCCGGCGCTCCCAGTTACTCTGAAGGCCGGCAGGAATGCCCTCCTAGGGTCTGATACTCTCCTGAAATTGGCACATCTAAGTTTACACTCCACATCCTCTCAGACACTCCTGGAGGCTTCCAGTGACTAAAATACTTTTTGCTGATGCTATGCAATGCGAGCCGTCGCCTGGGCGACAGGTAGAGTGTAATTCTCCGTCAGAGGGTACAAGGTTCCGTCAGAGCCGTCAGAGCTGTCCAGAACACCCGTGTGTTTCTGACGGAAACTAGATTTATTGCCGATGAAGACAACGCTGCTTCGCAAAAACACACTCTTGGTTTAATGATGAAGGTGTAATGCTTCATGTATGAGAGTGGATTTCAGGGGTTGGTGAGTGTAAGGTTCCCTACTCAAAATTATCACCGTATTTTTTGCTGATTGCTCGCAGATATCACAGCGCATGGCCTTGCAAAGACTGTTGGAGAATACTTAGCTTCTAGAAATGCGGAGAATGCGATGGAAACTGTTCTCAATGATGCAGCAGGATAGGTACCAGCTGCACAGGACAATCAGGAGGCCAGTGTAACGGCGTTGTCAAGTATGCATGGTTAGGGTTGCCGGACGGTCACGTGAGGTGTCCAGTGCCGGATAACCGCCAAACTTATATTGACATCACGACGGAGACTTAGCTCCGTACCGAATATCTTACCACTTACTTCTACACTTGGTCTGACTCGCGCCCATGTGCAATGATATACCATATCATATCCCTATACTGCCGAGTGCCGGCGTATGCGCCCTTACATCATATTTGGTTTTTCAGAATTCGGATAAGTTTCGCTCATGAGATCACACGAATTTACCCCTTAATTCACGCGTCGTAACAGATACGAAATCAACAATTACAGCCAATTACCCTCCATGCATCCAAACCGAATACACAGAAGCCAATTGCGTGTGCCTAACACGCATGCAAGTATTGAATCCCTGCGAGCATTCCTCAGGCGAATTACGCCTATTCCTACGGATCGCGTCTCGGTAGTACCAGAAGACGAAATCAATGATGACGATTCCGCCGAGACTCAAGTTCATGATGAAGCTTCTGATCCTGACAATGAAGATGAAGACGAAGATGAAGATGATTCAACCATACCGGAGGGTGAGGATAATCGAGGCAGAGACGACGTCCTGTCAAAGATCACCGAAGACGACCAAAAGGAGATGCTTGAACAGAACAGGATGCTACTTACACCCTTATTCGAAAAACAAGCCGAATGGAAAGAGGAGAGAACCCGAATGCTCACTGAACTTGACAGCAGCCGAACCATCGACAGACCGGAGAAGCACGGAAATCAGTCAAAGATGTTTCAGATGGTTGACCCCTTATGGTACTGCGGTGGAGCGAAAGAGCTGGATAAGTTCCTCGAAACATTACGGTCAAACTTTGCTTCTCAGAAGCTCCTGTTCCCAAGAGGCGACCGTGACCAAGTCAAGTATGCAGTTTCTTCCCTCGATACCTGGAATAACCACCTGGACATGACACAGCGACAGACAGAGAATACGGACCCAGACGAGTGGGCTAGCGACCTACGGGAGACAAAGGACCCGTGTTTAGACGATTTCGAACTCTTCAAGAATGTGCTTCAAAAGATGTATGGAGATAAAGATAGAGGCCTCAACTCAGAGATGAAAGCCATGCAGGAGTACCAACAACTGCCAAATGACGCAGTCCGACTCTACGCCAACCGCTTGAAAGCAAATTGGAGGAGAGCTGGCCGGAACCTAATAACGCACAAAGTGGTCCTATCCGACATGGCATGGGCGGGCCTGCGGCACACACTTAAAACACAAGTCAGACCTTGGATCTCCGGCGGCAAAGACAGGTTCGACACACTAGACCAACTCTTCGACTGTGCGGCGGCTTCAGATTTCAAACCGGACGACAAGAAATCCGGAGAACAACAACAGCAAACACAAACAGGAGAGTCTCAGAAAGGTGGCGACAACAAACATAATTTCCGACCATCCATCTCCGAACCTGCGGAAAACACTTCCGGCAATTCCAATACTTCCGGCAATTCCAATAATTTAGGCACTGGTAACTCAAAATCGGGCAAGTCCAATAAGTCCAGTGGAGGCAGCCGTGCAAACTTATCACCAGCGCCGTGGCTCTCAAAGGAAATCTACGAAAGCAGCAAGGGATGCCGGCAATACACTCGCTGCGGCAGCGGACACTCCAAAACCTACCTTTGTAACAAATACGCCAAGTCAAGCCCACCTGATCAGAACTCCAGCAATAACAGCAGCTATGACGGCAAACAAGTCAAGCGCCAAAAGTCATTCGACACGCAGCACCAAAAAAACTGGTCTACCTCTCTCAATATCTAACTCGATGGGAAAGGCTGGACAAGCCTGAGTTCGGATTGGAGAACTTGGGAACCCGAGCCTTATTTGCAACCTTGGATTAGATACAACCACACCGAATCACCTTAAAATCATAAGTCATTCTGGAAGGTCGGGCCCTGATGTCAAGCCAATACCTATGCGGCACAGAGAGACCAGATTCGGCGCGTATTATCCATGAAGTCCTGGTACAAAACATACACGGCAACATGCAGCGAGTCGAGCCACTAACCAACAGCAGTGCAACGAGCATCTTTATATCACCGAGCCTACTCAGGAAACTCGAATTGCCCCACGAACCAGCATTTACCTCCACCCAGTGTCTCAATGGCTAGGTGATGATGTCTGCTAGGGAAAGCCGAATGGCAAGTCTCTTGGTTCAGTATTCTGAACACCTTAAACCGATTGACGGACAGGAGGTTTTAGTCGTCCCAATGAAGGCATACAATCTAGTCCTGGGCTTGCCATGGTTTAAGGCGAGGAACCGGGAAATTGACTGGACCAAAGGTCAATTGACAGCCCTGCGAACGCCACATGGACCGCAAGGGGCGAAAATTCCAGAAGCAGATTGCGCAAGCCGACTGCCGGAACGCAATGAGGAAACCACAAATGATGAGCCTCCCCCAGATATACAACTACTTGGGGCTGCCGCATTCGGTCACCTCTTGGCTAGTGAGGAAGTGGTTAAGGCATTCGCCATATGACTTGCAGAATGTCAAGGGTTGCTGGGAGCATCTCTGGAAGGCATCACCGAAGGTGAGGGAAACCGCAGGATGCTGAATTCGCGAGCAGGAGCAGCGGCGGTAGTCGTGGCAGAAGAGTGACACAGTGACGGTGCTTGAATGACTGCTACCGGCTCGCTGAGACACGAAGGGAGAAACTGGACAACGGGGCTGGTCTATTGTGACGAACTGACTGAGCCACCCAACCCAGAACCCCTGCCCATCTCCACTCTGACAAAACACGCTACAATGCAAACAAGGCTAATAAGAATAGAAACAGACATACATTACATGGAGATGGTAATAACAGACGATGGGGGTCGCATCAGAGCACAATATCAGCAATTCGTGGAGGTCTTCAGCAAGGAAAGGCCGAGACACTCCTGCCACACAGGCAAGTTAACCACACGATTGATCTGGGACCCGACTACAAACAACCATACGGGCGGATCTACAACCTCTCAGAGTTCGAATTGAAGACACTTTAGGCCTGCATCGAAACGAACCTAGCCAACGGCTTCATTCAACGGTCATCATGCTCGGCTGCAGCGCCGATCCTGTTTGCAATGAAAGAACATGGAGGACTATGGTTGTGTGTCGACTATCGAGCTCTCAACCTAGGCAAGGTAAAGAATAGATACACCCTTCCTCTAATCTCAGAACTACTCAATCGAGTGCGCGAAGCCCGGATCATCGCTAAACTGGACCTCCGGAACGCCTACCCCCCCATTCAAATCAAGGAAGGTGACGAGTTCAAAACTGCATTCCGAACCCGCTATGGACAGTTGGAATTCAAAGTTATGCCCCTCAAGGTGGCAAATGCACCGGCCACGTTTCAGGCTTACATCGATGATTGTCTATGGCCTTATATTGACGACTTCACCGTGTGTTACCTTGATGATATACTCATCTACTCAGCCAATGAGAAGGAACATGAAGACTATGTCCGAAAAGTGCTACAACACCTCCAGGAATTCAGACTCTATTGCCAAGCCGAAAAGTGCCAATTCGGAGTTCAGGAAGTTGGCTTCCTCGGATTTGTCATCAATTCGGATGGAATCGGCATTGATTCAGACCGCATATCCACGATGGAAGACTGGCCGACTCCGGAATCATTTCGGGATGTACAAGTGCTTCTTGGTTTCACCAACTTCTAGCGCAGATTCATTCGGAAATATGCAAAGGTGACGGCTCCCATATCAAACATGCTAAAGACACAAGGCTTATGGAAGTGGGAATGGACTCGGGATGCCGAACTTGCATTTTGAAAGCTCAAAAAGGCCTTTACCGAAGCACAGATTGTCCAGCATTTCAATCCGCAATAACCGATCATTCTTCACACTGATACAAGTAGTGTTAGCAACGGGTCCATTTAACCCGCCAGCGGTCCGGGTTCAGATCGCTAAAACGGTTCGGTTCGGTTCCAAACCCGTCCAAAAACCCGACCCGCTGCATCTTGGCGGGCCAAACCCGGACCCGTACCCGTCAACCCGCGGGTTTTGCCGAGTTTGGCTAGACCCGTCGGTTCCAATCTCCAGTTCCGGTATTCGGATAATTCTATTTATGGTCGCATTCAGATATCCTATTGCTAATCGCAAAATATTGACATTGGTAGATCGTTGTCCTTTTCTGATATATTGGCCGCCTTTATAATCAAAAACAAGTGAGAACCGCTCCCTGCCCCATCCTGAAAATGTGAGTCAACGGCGAGTCAATGATTTTTGGTCTTGCTCCTTGGGTAATCTGACCGGGAATTGGATTCAGACGTTCATAAATGAGGTATAGGCTGCCTTTATATGCAAAAGAGAAAGTGACACACTCCCTGCCCTATTCTGAAAATGAGCGTCAACGGAGCGTCAACAATTTTTGGTCTTGCATCTTGGGTAATCTAATTGGCAAATGATCGCAAACATCCATATACCGGGAATTGGCAGCCTTTATAGGCAGATAACAAGCAACGTTCTCATCACAGCCTCCTGGACAACCACAATTTAGTTCATATTCAAAGCTGCAACCAAGTGATACTGAGCGTTTTCGCCAATAAAACCGGTCACAACTTTGTATATAGCCATTAACGGCCACATCGCGCTTTGATTAACCATGATACAAGGCCAAAAATCGTTGACGCTCTGTTGACGCTCATTTTCATGATCGGGCAGTGAGCGTGTTGCCCTCTTTTTGGCCTATAAAGGCGGCCAATACTCTCAGTATGCGTCAAGATGGCCAAGTCTCTGATTAATTACCTGACTTACAAGACCAAAAGTCGTTGACGCTCTGTTGACGCTCAGTTTCAGAATCGGGCAGGGAGCATATCGATTTCTCTTTTGCCTATAAAGGCAGCCTGTAGGTCATTTATGCATCTTTGCGACCAATCGCCACGCAGAGTAACCATGATGCTAAGCCAAACATTGTTGACGCTCTGTTGACGCTCATTTTGCCACGGGCATATCTGCAATATGGAACAATTCACTTTGGCGGACTACATTAATAATGGTTATGTGGCAGCCGTTCTGTGCTATTCATGTACGTTCTCCTTTATTACTACATTGTTCTTTAATGATGCATATAAATATACCCTTTAAAATATACTTTAAAGTGTCCGGTAATTGTAGATAATGATAATACTCAAAAATCCCGTTCCCTTCATCCAACTCTCGTCTTCGCTGTCAGATTCACTCAAACGGCTGCCCTAGTTGACACAATGGCTGTCAGCTGCATTACCACGCAGCTGATAGTGTACTAACCTGTGAATGGACCATCATGAGTCAGCAAATCTGGAATAAAATCTTTATCGCGCATGCGATCCTTGGCAAAAATCGAGCGTTGGGAAGCGAAGTATGTATATACACATATGCGGGTGGCATACCTGCTGTTTCGGACCTCTCATCGTCATCAGCTGGCACAGGTGGCGATTCGCGCCGCGGTAGCGCCCGTCTTGGTGGAGGTGCACCCTTGCCTTTGCGCCTCCAGCGTGTCGCTGGATTTTTTGCGGTGCCATTTCAGCAAGGAAGGCAGCCGTCCGTTTGATTTTCGCGAACCATTGCCGGGTGTCTTTCGATCGCAGCCTTCACCTTGTTATGCCCGGGAAACTCAACACCCCGCTTCTTCTCTTCTCGGACTTCGGCGCGAGGTTTCTTGATTAGTCGTTGCGTTTCCTCTATTGCGGCGCGTGAAATCCCTCCTTTGGCCATTGTGGCCATATTCAAGGCAAGACGCATGTCGGACTGTTCAAGCTGTACCCGACCTCCTTGTCTTGCCATAGTAGCTGACATGTTGAAAACCTCCAAGAAATTAGATGCTGTTTGTACAGTGAGATCCGGGTATTACCTCAACCATATACAACTCCGTAGCCTCCTCTAAGGTCTTTAAAGCCTGTTTCGTCCATTCCCGGGGACGTTTATCACGAAATTCATCTGCAAAGATCCCAGAACTGACAATCATCGTGATGTTCAATTTCCCGGACTGTGCGGACAAATGCCTTGGTAGACCATGGAGATTTGCCATTACGAGAAGCGATAAATTGGTCACGTAGCTCTCTACGTACCCCAGCTGTGTGTTATATTTTCAGTTGACCGTTGTTTACACAGATGTGGATTGACTCACATCCGATCGCATGCTGCTTCTTATTCTTGCTGCTTCCGGTTTTACGTACCTTTTTTAAATGTGCGTCCTGGGTCATGTTTTCGGTGGCTACAATTGCAGCGTCGCGGTGGACTAACTGGTGTCTGCGTTGCTGCTGAGTCTCGCCAAGGGGCGCATTACGTGAAGCGCCTGTCGTTCGGCTCGATTCAGCTCCAATCGCACCTGGAGGAAGTGTTTCAGGAGCCATGGCTTGCTGTTGTAGAATCGTGAGGAAGATGATCACGAAAAGAAGTGGGAAGTGCTGAAGATTATATAATGAGCTACAAGTCAAAATGGAATGAGTGACTGCCAACTTGCACGTTCAATTCAAGCTGAATCCTACTGTGTATAGCTGCAGGGGATTCCAACGGTCGCGCGATTTCAGTAAGTCGGTCTGATGTTGTTTGTTTGTTTACAGAGTTACATCGAGATGAACGACAGCTGATATCTCATGTTTGATAGATCTAAAAAGGTCATTCTTCGACGGAAAGGACGTCTGGTGATGTTTGTCTCAACACATTGCTGAGATCTTACATGAATCAAACGCTAATTATCAAGTTATAATGTACTATTAGCATGACTATTCCCAATGAAGTAACGGTCAAAACGCTGATTTTGCTTTGTTCGAATTGACCGAACCTACCAACCTTGACATAAAAGACGCAGCTTGCCTCCATGTGGTCCATTTCTTGCAACATCCAACATCTCGCCCAACAACAAGGTCAACACAAGATACAATGGTCAATGCTCCAAAAAGAACCTTTCGCCACTTCCGGTGGGCAAATATGGCAAATCGACAAAGCATTCCACACGACGACATCATCAGGCGAATAAAGGCAAGAGTGGCTTGGAGGCAGAAAGGGTCCGAGCGTTGGGAGCATTGCGCAGCTTACGATCCAAAAAGAAACTTGCGGCGGAGAAGCGACGGGAAACGCACTTCTTAAGCAACGAAGAGAGAGAGAAATGGATCGAGGATTATGTGGAGCGAGAGACCGCAGTGGCAAGAACGCGAGTTCAAGACGCAAAGACAGCAATGATGCAAGAGCAGGAACATATGGAAAATGTTGAAAAGGGACGATCGACAACCACTAAGCCTGAAATAACATTTGAGGAGATGTTGAATGCTATCGGAGACAGTCTGAGTGATCTTGCAAGTTCCGATGATGAGGAGGATGGGGAAGACGAGGATGATGATGAAGAAGATACAGGGCATGGCAAGCTGAGCGAAGATGACGAACCTGGCTGGGTGATGGGCACAATCTCCAAAACGGTACGCACCGCATGGAGAGCTTTCGCCAGAAGCAGCTGAGGCTTGACGATCTGACGCAACCGGGATGGGGGGACGCGGCTGACTACTTCCGTGAGAGAGATATGAAGTACGGGACGACTGAATTGAAGATTCCGGCTGTTGGGAAGCGCCAAGAAGACTCGACAGCAGCTACACCATCACCGACAACATTTGGAGAGCTTATGCAGGCTCTTGATATCGTCCCCGGACAATCACAAATGCCGCAAGTGACGTCTCGACAGGGAACTAGTCAAATAAGGCTGGGTTCGGAGAAACCTCAGGCAGACAATCGCATAGTACCGCCAATGCCCGCCGCGGTGACTGATTCGTCACCGATAGAGCTTGCGAAGCCAGTTCAACCTGTAAGCTTATGCCCCTGCATATTGCGTCCCTAGCTAATGACCATATAGATATCGGATTCGGACGAAGACATGGTGATGGCTCCAGCGTCACCGGAAGTGTAGGTAGCCAAATCTGTATTTTTGACGATGTATCTCGTGTAAAAGCAATTTGTGAACCTGTTTTGTTACGTGTCAGCTTTTTCTGGATTTCAGTGACCAAATTGTGAGACAGGATTATCCGTCAGTGTGTGTGCAAGGGTCGTACGGGCCATCCGAATGTTCTAGACTCCAAATCAGGTTTATTGACGAATGACGATCTTTATATGGTGTTGCCTGTTACGGATAAATGATAAAGCAAAACCTAAAATTGAGACGAAATTTACTAACAGAATTTGAGTCAGTGATGTCATACGACTGATAGACAGAGCGGTCAAAGCACATGCGAAACTCGGACAAATGACAGCCGACAGGCTGCATTAATCCATGTAGCCAACTAAATATCTCTTCGCTCAGACCTCCTGCACATGGTCGAGAAATTGAAAACTGCTTATGGTACGTCATTGAAATCGAGGAGAATGAGCTGGATAAGGAATGGTGAGGAAGTCAGGCTATAAATATCTAAAACTAGTGCATGGAGTGTTATGCCATAAATTGCCGGCCGAAAGCGTTGAAACGCGTTGGACCTACGTCATTGATCATGTAAATGACGTGTATAGTGGTGGCTCAGAAACTGAGATTTCTCGAAGATCTTGGATTCAAATGATATTACATTGAAACTGTATACTGGCTGCCAATAGAGGCTATATGCATTTTTTGTACAATTTTTGAGCACCCAATGACTGTTAGTAGGTCTCTAAGGTAAGCTCAAAGGTGAGCGTCAACGGAGCGTCAACGATTTATAGTCATATCTATTTAGTAATCACCAGGCTGCACAGTCGCATCCATCCAAAGAAGAAGTATTGGCCTGCTTAGCAGGGAAAATGGAAAGCCACACGCATATTGCCGCATGATAGAAATGAGCGTCAACAGAGCGTCCACGATTTCTGGTCCTACATCCTGGATAATAACTGGGCTGTGCAGCGGCATTTAGCCAAAATCATAATATTGGCGGCCTTTATAGGCAAAAATGCTATGGACGATATTGCTACTACCTCCTAAAAATGAGCGTCAACGGAGCGTCAACGATTTTTGGCATTGCATCATTGAAAATACAGAGGGTTTCGCTGCATCCTTGACTCATAATCGAACTATCGCCCGCCTTTCTAGGCAAAACATGGTTGTGCCAACATCGAGACTATGTCCTAAACACGAGCGTCAACAGAGCGTCAACGACTTTTGGCCTTGCATCATGAAAAATACAAGGGCTGCGTGGCGACATTGAACTATCGTCGAACTGTCGGCCGCCTTTCTACGCGAAAATGATTGCGACAACATCGCCACTATGTCCTAAAAATGAGCGTCAACGGAGCGTCAACGACTTCTGGCATTGTATCTTGGAAAAGGCAAGGATTGTGTGGCGACATTGACCCATAATCGACCTATCCGCCGCCTTTCTAGGCAAAAATACTTCCGACAAGATCGTAACCATGTCCCACAATGAGCGTCAACGGAGCGTCAACAATTTTTGATTATGCATCTTGGATAATCTAACGGCAATGGAACACAGATAACTCACAATGAACTTATCGGCAGCCTTTAATGGCCAAAATGCTAGTGATGATATCGCGTCCGCCTCCTACAATTGAGTGCCCACATAGCGTCAAAAGTTTTGGTGGATGCTCAGAACGCCACACTGCAATGAACTGCATTGCGCTGTTCCTAAATCGAGTTTTACGCGGTCAGTCTTTGCAATCTATCCTTGTATAGAACTGCACAAATATGTATGCAATGTCTTACGGATCTGATTTTTTTGCTTGTAGTTGTAGAGTCAATATTTAAGAACTCGCAGTCTGCTTTACTGTATCGTGAATTTCGCCAGGCTTTCGAGTCGGATCAACCAGCATCCTAATTCTTACCGCCATGTCAGATTCCAAATCTTTGAACACCTCTTTACTCGAGGTTATGATCTCTTGAAAAATGAACGTGTCTTTATTCGCGATCTGAGCGACCTTACATTGCAAATCATTTTTGATGCTTGGTGGGCTTCAATGAATGAAGGCTCGAAGCGGCCTATTGCTTGGAATGCTTCTAGACATGCGCCGTCGTGGCGATTCTATTTACACTGCGGAATTGAAGAGACCGGCAGCCCTGGCATCATATGTATTGTTTGTCATCAAGTTCTTCGCCATCCATCAGAACATGGGACCAGCTCAATGGGGAAACACTTGCTTGCAAAA